>Ga0154525_123_pt1 | contig 31621 bp, 32 predicted proteins | sample RifGroE2_FD_105668 | JGI IMG/M metagenome (GOLD analysis project Ga0154525, IMG submission 105668) | Firmicutes bacterium GWE2_51_13
GTTTTATGATATTATCGTTGATAGACATAAGAGTGTTTCCTTTCAATGTGGTGTGACAATTACATTTTATCGGAAACAACTTCTTATGTCCTTTATTTTTTGTTTTGGACCTTCACCCCAACATTTATTCTAGAACCTAAGAAAAACCGCGGTACGATTTGAAGTGTACCGCGGTTTTTTTATAGGATCCCCTGCGCCTTCATGGCCATCGCGACTTTCTCGAAGCCGGCGATGTTGGCGCCAAGTACCAGATTCATCGGATCGTCGAAGGCCTCGGCGGTCCGTTTTGCGTTATCGTAGATTTTCGACATGATCTCCTTCAACTTCGCATCCACTTCCTCGAAGGTCCAAGAGAGACGAAGACTGTTCTGGCTCATTTCCAATCCCGAGGTGGCGACGCCACCCGCATTGGCGGCTTTGCCCGGACCGAAGAAAACATGGTTCTTCAGGAACAGTTCGGTGGCTTCCAGGGTGGTCGGCATATTCGCGCCTTCCGCCACGACCTTGCATCCGTTATCGATCAAAAGACGTGCACTTTTTCCATCGAGTTCACCCTGGGTCGCGCAGGGCAGGGCGATGTCGCAAGGGATCGACCAGATGTCCATGCTTCCTGGATGAAACGAAGCGGTGGGGACGTGATCCAAATATTCCTTGATCCGTCCGCGTTTGACTTCCTTGAGTTCCTTGACGATGTCCAGGTTGATCCCGTTATGATCCAGGATATAGCCTTCCGAATCGCTGCAGGCGAGCACTTTGGCGCCAAGTTGCTGGGCTTTCTCGATCGCATAGATCGCCACGTTGCCCGACCCTGAAACCACGACGGTCTTGTTTCTCAGTTCCATCTGCACATCCTGAAGCATCCGCTCCACGAAATACACCAGACCGTAGCCGGTGGCTTGCGTACGGACCAACGACCCGCCGTAGCCCAAGCCTTTCCCGGTGAAAACCCCTTGGGTATGGATATCGCGTATTTTCTTATAATAGCCGTAAAGATAGCCGATCTCGCGGCCGCCGACCCCGATATCGCCCGCCGGGACATCGATGTCCGCACCGATGTGGCGTTGCAACTCGGACATGAACGCTTGACAGAAACGCATGACTTCGCCGTCCGATTTGCCCTTGGGGTCGAAATCCGACCCGCCTTTGCCGCCGCCCATGGGGAGCGTCGTCAGGGCGTTCTTGAAGACTTGTTCGAACCCGAGGAACTTGATGATGCTGGCATTGACGCTGGGATGCAGGCGAAGACCGCCCTTATAGGGACCCAAGGCCGAATTGAACTGGACGCGGAACCCGCGGTTCACCTGGACCTTGCCCGAATCATCGACCCAGGCGACCCTGAAATGGATCAGACGCTCCGGTTCGACGACCCGCTCCAAGAGCCCTTCTCCGATCTGCTCCGGGTGTTTCTCGAAATAAGGGATCAGCGAATCGAACATCTCCTTCACCGCGGCTAAGAATTCAGGCTCGTCGGCATTGCGCCGTTGGACCTGGGTATAAACGGATTGTACGTAGGATGTGGCACTCATCGAAATATCCTCCCTATTTAGGCTTATTATAGCGTCTTTCGGGAAGAATTCGAAGAATCAATCGTACTTTCGTATCGCGTGGTAAGTGTGATAGAATGAAACTAATGAAAGAAGGATGAAGACATGCGCAAGTGGGGATTGTCTTTGTTGGTTTGTTTCGTGTTGATGGGGTGTAGTGCGAAGCCGAAAGATCCGATCACGGGGTTTAAGGCCGTGGATCCGATTGAATATTTAAACACGGGAAAAGCGGAAACGACGTCGGTGTTCACAGGGAAGACGAAGTATGGAAACACCTACGAAGCGGTCGGCGTGATGTTTGAGAACACCAAGGAAGCCAGACCGCAGTCCGGGATTTCCTTGGCGGACGTGGTCTATGAGATTTCGGTCGACGGTTGGGCGATTTCACGGTTCCTGGGGATCTTCTCCTCGACCTTCCCGACCAAGGTGGGACCCGTGCGCAGCGCACGTTTCCCCTTCGTACGGGTCATCCGCGAATGGGACATCGCCTTCACGCACTACGGTGCCGGACAAACCGGAGAAGGAAATGTACTTCCGCTCATCCGGTCGACGCCGTTCCCTGTCCGCTTTGACGGTCATACCGGACTCAACGACCAATACTTCTCCCGCGACCCGGCACGATATGCGCCGCATAACGCGTATTGGAACGCACAGGAAGCGTTGGAGATGATTCCCGAAATCGAAGTGAAGAGACATTTCACCTTCGATAAGAACGCCTATTATGCGGGGACGATCGTCCATCGCCTCGACCTGCGCTACTCCTCGACCAACCAGGTCCGCTACGACTACCTGCCGGATGAACACCGCTATGCGCGCTCCATCAACGGCGCCCCGATGATGGACGCCTATACCGACAAGCAAGTCAAGGTCACCAACATCATCGTCCAGCACGCCCCGCATTACGCGGTGGAAGCCGTGAAATACGTCATCGTCGAGTTCGAAGGCAGCGGCGTGGCCGAGTACTTCATCGACGGGACCTACCTGAAAGGGACATGGAAGAAACCGAAAGAAGGGGAACCGACGACCTTCTATGACGACAAAGGACAGGAAATCAACCTCTTGCCGGGGAACACCTGGATCCAGGTCGTCCATCCCGACATCGCGATCACGAAAAACTAACCGGAGAAATCCGGTTTTTTTATGCAAAGCAGACTTGACAATAAATGCAAAGCGAACTATACTGTAAATGCAAAGTGCACATTGCATTCACGAGGTAACATGAAAACGAAAATTCAAGCGTTACGCAAAGAACACCGGATCAGCCAGGAAGAACTGGCCTTGGCCGTCGGAGTGACGCGCCAGACGATCACCTCGCTGGAAGTCGGGAAGTACACGGCTTCGCTGGTCCTCGCCTACAAGATCGCCACCTACTTCGGGTTGACGATCGAAGACGTCTTCGACTTTACGTCGGAAGGGGAATAAAATGGAAAAATTCAAACTCGACATCCAACGCCGGATCTACGGATTCGCCGGATTGATCCTGCTTTTTGTCTTAACGTATTATTTCATGAACCGCATGTACGGCATGGGGGACGGAAGCGACGCCGGCGACTTCATCCGCGGGTTCCAGCTCGGCATCTTCGCGGCCATGGTCAGCGCGACCGTCGTACGTATCCTCATCTATAACGCCGCGTTACGCGACGACGATAAACTGCGCAAACTCCACATCGAAGAAACCGACGAGCGCAACCAACTGATCGCACTGAAAGCCGGCGGTTTCGCCAGTCTGGTCGAGCTCATCGTTTCCGTCTTGGCGACCCTTGTCGCCGGGTTCTTCAGTAACACTGTTTTCTTTACTTTGTTGGGGGTCGTGCTCTTCATCGTCTTCCTGCGTCTCATCACGAAACTTGTCTATCAAAGAATACTCTAGTCCGATAAAAAGTATCACGCTCACGTTTGGGGGGTTCCTGATGTATAATAAAAAGTAAGTGAAGGAAACTTCAGTGAATCAGGAGGATAGACGATGAAACACATCAAACGAATCATGCTCATCGGGGTCGCGACGCTACTGCTTTTGGTCGGTTGTGCGAAACCCGCACAGAAAGACCCGGTCGTCGTCGCCACCATGTTGGACTCGGAAGGGTCGATCCTGGGGCAGATGATCTTGCAGATGCTGGAAGACAACGGCATCGAAACCGTCAATAAACTCAATTTCGGGACCCCGGACATCCTGCGCGCCGCGCTGGAAAACGACGAAGTCGACCTGGTGGTCGACTACACGGGATCCGGACAGTACTATCATCCGGAAGACGCGACCGACCCGACGATCTGGAACGATCCGGTCAAAGGGTATGAGTTCACCGAAAAACTCGACCGTGAAAAGAAGAACATCTACTGGCTGACACCGTCCGCCGCAAACAATACGGAATCGATCGCCGTCACGCGTGATTTCGCGCAAGCCAACGGGATCGAAGACATGGAAGACCTCGCCGCCTACATCAATGCGGGCAAGGATTTCAAACTCATCACGTCCGCCAGTTTCGCGGAGAATCAATTGGGCTTGTTGGGGTTTGAGGAAGCCTATGGCTTCAAGCTCACCAACGACCAACTCATCATCCTCTCTTCAGGCAACACGGCGGAAATGCTGCTGGCATTAAGCAACGGCACCAACGGCGTCAACGCTTCCTTGGTCTACGGCACCGACGGTGCCTTGGACAAGATGAACTTGTTGGTCGTCGCCGACCCCAAGCACATCCCGCCCGTCTATCTTCCGGCCCCGGTCATCCGCGGCGACGTCCTGGATGTCTATCCGGAGATCCGCGAGATCTTGAAACCGGTCTTTGAATCGTTGACCTTGGAAGCCCTTCAGACCCTTAACGCGGCGGTGGCCTACGACGGCCAGAACGCGGCGGATGTCGCAGAAGAATACCTGATTGAAAACGGATTCCTCGACGAATGAAAACCGGCCGCATCACGACCGCGGCCGGTAGTTTCCTTACGCTTTTCGCGTTGACGCTGCTTCCCTGGGGAGAATTCAAAATCAACCGGGTCGCCCGCGGGATCCCCATCCAAGCGATGGGGTTTCTTGGATGGGCGATGTGGACGACCTCGATCGTCGTCCTGCTTTTAATCATCGCGGTGATCCGATGGAAACCGCGTTTTTTCAATGCAATCCTTAGTTGGATCCTTCTTTTTCTGCCTTCCCTCGGCTTGATCCTACTTAGCCGCTATATCCCTGACGGAGTCGACTTCGATCCGAAAGTCGCCCGCATTTCACTGGGGATCGGCTTCTATCTTTTCTATGTCGGCATCCTGCTTTTGTTATCCAAAACCGCGTATCCCAAACTCAAGATCTTTTTATCTTTCCTGTTCATCCTCGCTTTCGCCGGAAACATGGATGCCTTGGGCTTGGTGCGTGAATACAGAAACATCGAAGAAACCTTCCTGCGCGAACTTTCGCGCCATCTTACCTTGGCGCTCTTTTCCGCCATGGCGGCGATCTTGCCAGGGATACTTTTGGGCTATGCGGCGATGCGCTATCCCAAAGCCCGTGAATGGATCTTCGGCTTCGTCCATGTCTTTCAGGTCGCGCCGACTTTATCGCTGCTGGCCTTGATGATGATCCCTCTGACCGCCTTATCCAAAGCGTTTCCGTTCTTGGCGGATCTGGGCATCAAAGGCATCGGTTTCGCCCCGGCTTTCATCGTTTTGTTTCTCTACAGCCTCCTCCCCATCACGGCGAACACCTATGCGGGCTTGAAGCAGACCGATCCGGCCGTGCTTGAAAACGCCGTCGCGTTGGGGATGAGTCCCAGGCAAACGTTGATCAACGTGTGGTTTCCGCTCACCTTGCCCTCGATCTTCGCCGGCATCCGTACCGCGATGACACAAAACGTCGGGAACACGATCCTGGCGGGTCTGGTCGGCGGCGGCGGGATGGGCGCCCTTATTTTCCTGGGTCTATCGCAATCCGCGCTGGATCTGGTGCTCTTGGGAACGATCCCGGTGGTCGTCATGGCCTTGATCCTGGATGCGGTGTTCGAAGTCGTCGAAGTAGGTACGGTAAGAAAGTTGGGGGTGGACTATGATCAAAATCTCAGGGTTGAGTAAACACTACGGGGAGACGTTGGCGCTGGACAAGGTCGACCTGAAAATCATGGATGGCGAATGCGTCGTGTTGATCGGACCCTCGGGCTGCGGGAAAAGCAGCCTGCTGCGCAGCATCAACCGCATGATCGACATCGACGAAGGGGAAATCATCGTGGCGGGAAAAGACAATAAAACCTATCCGCCGCAGGAACTCCGCCGCAAGATCGGCTATTGTATCCAAAACGTCGGCTTGTTTCCGCACTATACCGTCTATGAAAACATCGCCGTCGTCCCGCGTATGGAGAAATGGGACGAGACGAGGATCAAGGAGAGGGTCGAGTTTCTGATGAACCTCACCGGTCTACCTTTGAGTTACCTAACGAAGAAACCCCATGAACTATCCGGCGGGGAAGCGCAACGGGTCGGCGTCTGCCGCGCCTTGGCGGCCGATCCCGACATCCTCCTCATGGACGAACCCTTCGGGGCGGTGGATCCGATGACCCGCATCAAGATCCAACTCGCCTTCAAAAACATCCAGAAAGAACTGAAGAAAACCGTCGTTTTCGTGACGCACGACGTCGAGGAAGCGATCCTTCTGGCCGACAAGCTCGTGGTCATGCAGGAGGGGAAGATCCTGGGATACGACGCTCCCGAAGCCTTTGCGAAACACATGGAAGAAGATTTCGTCCGTTTGTTTCTGGGGGAAGACTATCCGGTCAAACTGTTGAAGCGACACGGGATCGACGACTATCTGAAACAAGACGGGGATTCATCGGTCACCTTGCATGAAATCCTGGGACGTCTATTGAAGAGTGAAACCGGCGTCGTCGAAGTGACGGATACGCAAAACAAGATCCATGAAATCCGCTTCGAGGATCTGACCCGCTATCTACGCGAGGAAGAAAGACGATGAAGACAAGAATCGTCAACGATCTCAAACCCCATATCATGACCTTGATCTACCTGGTCTTGTTTTTGGTCTGGGTGTTCGGTTTCGATTCCTTCAAGGAAACCTTGGCGATCTGGTTCCCCGGCAGGATCGACCTGGTCTCCCGGACGACCCTCCCCGTCCTCACCCTCCAACACCTTCAAATCGTATTGATTTCCACCTCGGCCGCCATCCTTGTCTCCTTGATCCTGGGCATGCTTGTCCATTTGACGCAGAGCGACGAATTGGAGTCGCTGGTGCTGGGCTTGGCCAACATCCTTGAAACGATCCCCTCGGCGGCGATCATCGCGCTGAGCGTCCCGCTGTTGGGCTATGGCAACGCCCCCGTCCTCCTGGCATTATGGCTCTATGCGATCCTGCCGATCTCCCGTAACGTCATGGTCGGACTACGCGGTGTGATCCCCGCCGTCCAAGACGCCGCCAAAGGGGTCGGGATGACGCCGTTGCAACGCCTACTCAAGGTCGAAATGCCCTTAAGCCGACCCATGATCCTCGCCGGGATCAAGACCGCCCTGGTCATCAACATCTCCGCGGCGACCATCGGGGCGACCGTCGGAGCCGGAGGGCTGGGTGTCCCCATCATCGCCGGCATCCGTACCTACGACCCCCTATTGGTCCTGCAAGGATCCATCGCCGTCATCCTGCTTGCATTGCTGAGCGAAAGAGCGATCCGCTAAACAATAAATCTTGCGAAAATCCACCCCCGACGATTGACAACGCGTTCACGAATCGGTACACTAAAGTCAAGCGAAGGGGGAATGACCATGGGGAATCATTCGTCGCAACACAACAAGACAAGGACATTTTTCGTGTCCTTTTTGTTTGAAAAGGGGAAACGATGGAAACAGGGGAAATCGCACAGAACGCATTGATCAAAACGTATTTCGGGGATTCGCCCTATCATGAGGAAGCGTTTCTACGATGGCGTGAAACCGGGGGCGCACCGTTCAATTGGGCCGCGTTCTTCATCGGAAGCTGGTGGTTCTTCTACAAGCGGAACCTTTGGGTCGGGATTACCTTGACCCTGATCCGTCTCATCGTGGCGAGTATCGGCAATCCGATGGTCAGGGACGTCATCGTGATCGGCATTTCGCTTTTCACCGGATTCATGGGGAACGCGATGGAGTATCAACGATTGGAAAACCTGTTGACGGAAGTCGAAGCGCTCGACGACGTCAATCGACTGGCCATCGTCAAACGAAAAGGGAAACCTTGGACCTTCGTCATCGTCCTGTTTTGCCTGGACGTCCTGATCTCTCTTTATTTGTTTTATCGGATCTTGGCCTAACGTTCAAAGAAAAGGGGGCATAGCGATGAATCTGGACAACACCCGCTGGTTCTTGACGAAAAACGCAGATAAATTCCCGCCGAAAAATCGGGCTTCGTATCGCGAACAGTTGGAAACCGCGGACGAATACATTCTTAAGCGTCTTCTAGAAATCGAATTCGACCCACCGCGCAAAATGATCTGGATCTCGTTGTTTCTGGGTTTGTTCGGGGTGGATCGCTATGTTTTGGAAGAAGACCGGACATGGATCGCCAAGGCGATCACGCTGGGCGGATTCGGAATTTGGTGGCTCATCGACCTGGTCCGGATCGTAGGGCGAACCCAAGCCGCCAACGCACGCAAACTCGACGATGTGCTCCATGATCGGGAATACCTGAAAATAGACAAGGCGAAGCTCAGCCATGGTTTGCTTTGGCTTGGCCTCGCGTTTTCCTTCAACCTCCTCTTCTACTTCCTCTACGGTAAATACTATTATGAATTCTTCGGCGATGCCTATGAACCCTTCACGAAAACCGTGGTCCTGGTTGTTGTCGGATTTATCCTGTGGGTCCCGGGCGCTTTGTTGACCCTGGATGCCTTCCTGAAGAAGTTGGATCTCGGTCCGATCCTACACATGCTTCTCTTGATGATCGGGCTGCCGCTCTTGATCGTCGTCCTCACGCAGTCGGTCAATTTCATCACCGCCTGGCTCTTGTTGGGGAAGGAAGGCTATCTTGTCATGAGCGACTTCTCCGCCAAGACCTTCGGTTTGCTTTTCATTTCCCTCTATGTCGGAAACGTGGGCGGGTACGCCCCGACCGACCCGCTACGCATCTTCGTCCAGACCGTGTTCTGGGTGATCGACCTGTATTGGATGCCTTTGGTTCTCTTGATGAGTCCGATCCTGATCACCTTCTTTCCTTACAAGATGTCCCAAAAACCAGACACCACGCACTGGAGACACCACTGATCACGCCATTTTTCTGAAATTATGCTACACTAAAATCGACCTATGAAGAGTACGGAAGAGACAGGCTCGTCGCCGTACCGCAACCTGCATACGCAAGGTGCGAAATCCTGCGGGGAAACCCGGAAGATAGGGAGAGAACGTTCGTTTTTTCAATCCCCGTCTTCAGATGGGGATTTTATGTTGGTCGGAAAGGGAGAGTATGCGAATCTACACGAATTTTGACCTATGGAACGTATTGAAAGTCCATCGCGGACTGGGGGAGGTTTCGTATCGCGGTGAAAGCATCGACTTGGATCAGGAAGAAGGATTGCGGAAAGTCATACGAAGCTGCATCGAAGACGGGGTGTTTTTCTGTGACGGATGGGAAGGGGCTGGCGCACTGAACTGCGCGTCGCGACTGCCCGTTCTGTGGATCGGGGACTTGGATTTTTTGAATCAAAGCACTGAAGGGAAGAAGGGGAACATGCAGGTGGGGACACTCATGCTGAACCTGGTCGAAGCGCGGATCCTGGTTCGGAAGAAGCGTCGGGAATGAAGATGATTTGATGGTCAAATCAATTGAATGGGCGCAAGTTTTACGATATGATGCAACCATCAAGTCCGCACGGCGGATCGGATTCAAACCCATTCATGGCTTACCGTTTGATTTTTTTCGATACCCAAAAAGAAGGAGGTGAATCAATGAAAAAACTCACGACGCTCTCTCTTACCCTCGTGTTGCTTATGGCCTTCACGTTGACGACATTCGCGCATCCCGCCGTTCCGACCCAAAGCATCGGCAACGTCAGCCCCAATGCCGCCAGAGGCTTGCATACCGCTTGGGGAAACATCCAAGACAGCAACGGCATCGCCCCGCATGTCTTCCTCGGCCGCTTCTCCCCCCATTGATCGATTCCCACCACACACTTTAGGTCAAAGATTCTTTGACCTTTTTTTATGCGCCGATCCCATGCCAACCCGTGAAAAGAGCACTACCATTACGCATTAATCTATGGTACGATTTCCCCAAGGAAAAATACCATGGGTGAAAAACGCAATCTTTACGGTCTGGATCTGATGAAATTCATCGCGGCGATGCTGGTGGTCAGCGGACATGTACGTCCGCTGCTTTCCTATTCCCTTGAATTGGACGTTTTCGTCATCCACGTGTTGGCCCGAGTCACGATCCAGTTCTTTTTTATGACGGCCGGGTATCTTCTGTTTCGAAAAATCACGTTTCCCATAAAAGACAACAAACAAAACCGGATTATCCTATATAATTATGTCAAACGGATCCTGATCCTTTATTCGGTTTGGTTTGGGATCTATACCTTGGTCATCCTGGTGTTCTTCACCAACGCCATCCCGTTCAACCTCTACGGGTTCTACATCTTCTATAAGTTCCTGCTTGCGGGGTCGCATCTCTGGTATTTGCTGGCCCTGGGGCTAGGAATGATCGTGACGTATTTCCTGCTTCAACGTTTTTCGTTTAAAACGGTCTTGATCTTGGGGGCCATCCTTTATCTGGTCGGGGTCTTCGGGGATGCGTATTACGGCGTTGCGCGCGACTTCGGTGTCGCCGCGCCCTACGACCTTTACCTAAGCCTCTTCAATACGACCCGCGACGGTTTGTTTTTCGGAACCTTCTTCGTCAGCGCGGGTGCGTATTTCGTCAAACACGACTTCCGCATCCGTCGACCCTTCATCGGATACTTCATTTTCATGGTCGCGATGACCTTCGAAGTCTTCCTGCTGAGGGCGTATAGCCAGCCGCTCAACTTCAACATGCTGATCTTCGCCCTCCCGGCCAGCGTCTGCCTGTTCTCGGGGATGCTTGAAATCCAACTGAAAGAGCGTAAGGTCTACAAATGGCTGCGCGACGGAAGTCTGATCGTCTATCTGGTCCATCCACTTCTGATGATGGTCCTCCCGATGCTCTTCGCATCGGTTGGACTGGGCAACCTTTATCAAAACAGCCTGGTTCAATTCTTCGCCGTCGCATCCGTCTCCTACGCCTTCGCATGGGGTTTGATGACCTTGACGAAGAAGTGGTCCGTACTGCATCTGTTGTATTAACACGAAAGGAATCGAATCATGGGAAGCAAACAAAAACAAAATTATGCCAAGTTGTTGGTCCGTAGCGGACTCAACCTCCATCCGGGACAAAACGTGGTCATCGAGGTGGATGTGGAAAACGAATCGTTCGCGAAACGCGTCGTCGAGGAAGCCTATCTTGCGGGTGCGAAAAACGTCGTCGTACGCTACACCGACATACGGGCGGATCTGCTTCGGATCCAAAACCAGTCGGTCGACGAAATCCGTACCGTCGAACATTGGGAGCGCGAGTCGATCGACGCCTACCTGCGCGACAACGGCTGCCATCTGCTTTTAACCTCGACCTACATCGGCTTGATGGACGAGGTCGAAAGCGACAAAGCCAGCGCCTACCAACAACGCGTAAACGAACTCCGCAACGTCGTCCGTCACCGCATGTCTTCCCATGGCATCCAATGGTGCATCGCGCCTGTCCCCAACCGCTTATGGGCGAAGATCGTCTTCCCGCAACTGGATGAGAAAGAAGCCTTGAAAACGTTCTGGAAGACCTTGTTCGACTTGACGTACATGAGCAAGGACCTCGACCCCGTGACGACCTGGAACGCCCATCAAGACAAGATACGCCAACAACGCAATAAGCTCAACGCCCTGCATCTGCGCGAACTCCGGTTCAAGAATTCGCTGGGGACCGATCTCACGGTCGGACTCAACGAACGGGTCAAATGGAGCGGCGGCAGCGATGTTTCCGACAAGAAGGTCTTCTTCAGCGCCAACATCCCGACCGAAGAAGTCTTCACATCCCCGGATAAGTTCAAGGTCGACGGGAAAGTCGTCGCCAGCCGTCCCCTCTATGTGGCCGGCAGCGTGATCGAAGACTTCAGCCTGACCTTCAAGAGCGGGAAAGTCGTAAAAGTCGACGCCAAGAAAAACAAGAAACTATTGGAGGATTTGATCGCGACGGACGAAGGCTCGTGCTACCTGGGCGAAGTCGCGCTGGTCGAACATTCCTCCAACATCTCCCGCAGCGGTCTCCTCTTCTACAATACCTTATTGGACGAGAACGCGGCGTGTCACCTCGCCTTAGGCAAAGGCTTCGCCGGCGCCATCGACGGGGCGCGTACGACCCCCGATGAAACCTGGACGAAAGCCAATCTCAACGTCTCTTCGATCCACATCGATTTCATGTTCGGTACGCCGGATCTTGAAATCAGCGCGGTTTGCGCGGACGGTACGATCGTCAAACTCTTTGAAAACGGCAACTATGCGAACTGACCGGGAAACCGGTCTTTTCTTTTATCACTGAATGGTGTAAACTTATTCCAATAAGTGCTAATATACACTCATAGTGTATAGTTAATCTTGCTTGGTTCATGTAAAACGTAGATAATAACGCATAATATGCTTTTTAAGTGATATGTGGGATATTCATCGGTAAAAGCATAGGGGAAAATGCCTAGAAGCGCTGTAGAACCGAGAAATCGGATGACCAAGGGGTCGGAAACGGGAGTGTGGGGATATGGAACAAGAAACGGCAAGTTCCCAAACGGTCGTTCGTCCGCACGTTGAAGACGAAGACAGTCAAGCGGGGAATGAGTTGACGCATCAGTTTGGGGAAAGAATCAAGCATTTACGGATCAGTGTCAGTCTGTCGCAGGAAGAACTTTCCTTCCGCAGCGGGCTGCATCGCAATTACATCTCGGATGTGGAGCGCGGACGACGCAACATCTCCCTCAAAGCCCTCGACAAATTGGCGAAGGGTTTGGGCATCGCGTTGCGCGATCTCTTCTAATTCATGCAAGACGGAAAAGGCTTCGGCCTTTTTTGTTTGTGGTATAATAAAACAGGTGATTCAATTGAAACTGATCCAACTGATCCTTACGATCATCATCGGGATGATCTTGCTTACTTACCTCTGGCCGCTCTTCCTGTTCTTCATACTGGTGATCGGCTTCTTCCTTCTACGCATGGTTTTCGCCGTCCGTAAGGCGGCACGCGACATCGATCCGGTCCAAACGCAACGGGATCTCTCGCAGGATGACGATATCGAACAACCTATCCGCGGCGAAGTTTTCGACGCGGAATATAAAGAAAGAGAGTAATCCGCATGGACGCCAACGCTTTGGATTTCGAGCCGGTCACCGAAGAGGACTGTCCCAAGATCCTGGATTATCTGTATCGCTCGGGCATTGAAGAAAGCAACCACAACATCGTCAACATGTTCCAATGGCGACGCCAATATCCCTTATGGAAGTATGCGACCGACGACTATCTGTTATTGTTGGGGATTCATAAAGGGACCCTGTTCATGTATATGCCCCTGTGCGCGCCAGAAAAATTCTGCGCCGCGATCCTGAAGGGGAAGGAAATCTTCGAAACCGCCCATGTCCCTTTCGAACTTTCGTGCTATACGAAAGAAGGGGTCGAGAAAGTATTGAAGGTCTTACCGGATACGAAATTCGTCGATGAGCGCGATGCATTCGACTACGTCTATGAAGCGGAGAAGTTGAGGACGTTCAGCGGGAAGAAACTGCAGAAACGCCGCAACCACATCAACGCTTTCCATAAAGACTATGAAGGACGCTTCGTCTATGAAGCGATCGACGAGACGAATCTTGACGATGTCCGGGCTTTTCTCTATTCGTGGAAAAGCGACGAAGACCAGGACGAATATTTCAAGTATGAAAAGCAGGGGGCGATGGATATCCTGGATTGTTATTCCAAGATCCCCTGGGAAGGCGGCTTGATCCGCATCGACGGACACGTCCGCGCCTTCGTCATCGGATCGATGTCGTCCCACCGCATGGTGCAGATCAACATCGAAAAAGCCGACGATAGCTACCGTGGGTTATACCAAGTCGTGGAGAAAGAATTCCTCAACCATCACTTCCCGCAGGCCACCTTGGTCAACCGGGAAGACGATATGGGCAACGAGCATCTACGGGCTGCGAAAATGGCCCTGGCACCGGCGTATTTCATCGAGAAATACCGTTTGAGGGAACAACATGAAACTTTACAGAGCATCGGCTACCGATAAGGCAATTCTGTATAAACAGTGGAAAGACGCCTTCGCCCATGATGACGGAGGGTCGATCGACTATTATTTCAACACGTACTACGATCCGACGGAGTGTTATCTCTTAAAGGAAGGGGAGTCGATCCTCTCCTCCCTGCACGTCCATCGTCATACGATGGTCTTGCATGGGAAGCGCATCAGCGCTTCCTACATCGTCGGTGTCCTCACCCCGATGGAATATCGCCGCAAAGGATACATGAAACACCTGATGGACGAAGTGCTGGACATGCTCTCCCATCAAGACCTCGTCACGGTCCTGCAGGGATACAATCCGGAGTTATACGAACCCTTCGGATTCGAGAAGATCTACCGACGCAAAAAGATCATGGTCGACAATACGATGATCCCGGTTCTCAGTTCGCAGGGCATCAGCTATACGGTCGATCCGAAAGAGTTCCAATCCTTCTATAGAGAGTTCACCAAACATTTCACCGGGTACTTCCTGCGTGAACAGGGATATTATGAGAAACGCTTCGGCGAATTGAAAGCCGAAGGAGGGAAAGTGCTGGTGCTGAAGGAAGACGGGGTCGTCAAAGGCTACTGCATGTTTAGCATCCAACCCAAAAGCATCGACATCGATGAAATCCTGTACGTGGACGCCTTGAGTTGTCTGAAGATGATTTCGACACTCCTTAACGGAAAAGAAAAAGTCTTCCTGCATGTCAGCGAACACGAGGAACTGACGCGGATCCTCCCCGGATCCAGCGCGAATCTGGAAGAATATATGAGCGTTCGGATCAATGATTTCGATCTGTTCAACAAACTTTACGATACCCGCGTAAGCAGTGCGCACCAAGCGATGGCGCTGAGCGGAAAACCGCTTTGGATCCACGATAGCCAATAATGAAAGCCTATTTTGACAATCGGCTCACAATTGACAAAACAGGTCGGAGTGCCTATAATTGATATGTCACATGAGGAGGACTTATCCATGACAGCAAGAATTGCGATTAACGGTTTTGGACGTATCGGACGCCTTGCTTTCCGCCTGATGGCTGGAAAAGCAGAATTCGATATCGTTGCGATCAATGACCTGACCGACGCCAAGACATTGGCCCATCTATTAAAGTATGACTCATCCCAAGGACGTTGGGATGGCCATGAAGTTTCCCACACCGAAAACGGCATTATCGTCGACGGTAAGGAAATCCGTATCTATGCGGAAAAAGATCCCATCGCGCTTCCTTGGGGAGCGTTGAACGTCGACGTCGTCATCGAATCGACCGGATTCTTCACCGACAAAGTCAAAGCCGAAGCCCACATCAAGGCCGGCGCACGTAAAGTCATCATCTCCGCTCCCGCAAAGGGCGAAGGCGTTGAAACCGTCGTCTACAACGTCAACCACAACATTCTGGACGGCAGCGAAACCATCATCTCCGGCGCTTCCTGCACGACCAACTGTTTGGCCCCGATGGCGAAGGTCCTCAACGATTCCTTCGAAATCATCAACGGCACGATGACGACCATCCACGCCTACACCAACGATCAGAACACCTTGGATGCCCCGCACCGCAACGGCGACCTACGTCGCGCACGCGCCGCCGCGGCCAACATCGTCCCGAACTCCACCGGCGCCGCCAAAGCGATCGGCTTGGTCGTTCCTGAATTGAAGGGCAAACTCGACGGAGCCGCGCAACGCGTTCCCGTCATCACCGGATCCATCACCGAATTGGTCGCCGTCGTTGCGAAACCTTGCACCAAGGATGAAGTCAACGCCGCGATGAAAGCCGCTTCCAACGAATCCTTCGGATACACCGAAGACGAAATCGTTTCCAGCGACGTCATCGGCTGCACCTTCGGTTCCTTGTTCGACGGTACGCAGACGAAAGTCCAAAACGTCGGCGGTGTCTGCTTGGTCAAGGTTGCCGCATGGTATGACAACGAAGCTTCCTACACGAACCAATTGGTCCGTACGGCCGCTTTCTTGGCTTCCAAGATCTAAGTCCTCGACTATCAACGAAAAGCGTATCCTCACGGGTACGCTTTTTTCATTCGATCCTATTTGTATGGATACAGCTTCTCTTTGACTTCAGGCAACTTATCCATCAGATAGATCAATCTTCGAATCGGATCGCTCACCGGATAAACCCCCTGTTCCCATTTTTCAATCGATTTCTTGGTGACACCGAGAACTATCGCAAACGCACTCTGCGTGTAGCCTAACTTCATCCTGAAATCACGCAGATAGGCTGAGTCGATGTAGGATAGATCCAAGACATGATAGGTTTTCGTTGGGTTTCCAAAGATTGAATTCTTGTCCATGGATGAACCTCCTTCATTTGATTTCATCGAGTAATCTTAATCAGACTCTATACATAGAGGCTTTTTATACCCTATCTGATAGGGTATATTTATCATACACTTTCTTGTTGGTGGACTCAAGGGGGGGCAAGAATATCCATTCCCGCCATGATGAGATGATTATCCTTGAAATATACCCACGGGGGGTATATAATGCCTACGAGGTGAACGTTATGAAACTAACCACGTATTCTGTAGAAGGCATGTCCTGCATGCACTGTGTCCATCATGTCACGATGGCATTGAAGGATGTCCAAGGCGTCAACGACGTCAAAGTATCTTTATCCGAAAAGACCGCGTTGGTCAATGCGGATGAATCCGTTAGCTTCGAAGCCCTGAAAGCGGCTGTCGAAGACGCGGGTTACCAACTGGCTGCGAAGTAGGTTGGCAATGGAAGAAAAAACCTACATCGTCACAGGGATGACCTGTGCAAGCTGCTCGGCGGCGGTTTCAAGATCCCTTAAGAAACTCGACGGGATCGAAGCGGCCGATGTCAATTTGACGACGGAGAGGGTAACGGTGCGCGCAGAGCGCACCCTTCCTTTTAGTGACCTTAAGCTCGCGGTCGAAAAAGCCGGGTATGGCTTACAGGAAATATCATCCGTCCGCAACGTCAGTCTCGACATCGAAGGCATGACCTGCGCCAGTTGTTCGGCCGCGGTCGAGCGGGCATTGAAGAAACAAACCGGGGTGACGCTGGCCAGCGTGAACCTTGCGACCAATAAAGCGACCGTAAGCTACGACCCTGCGATCATCAAGATGCAGGCCCTGAAAAAGGCGGTCGAAAACGCGGGATACAAAGCCAGTGAATCCCAAGCCGTCGTCAACGTGGACGAAGACACGCGTCGTCGCGAAGCGGCATTGAAAGAGATGACTTTCCGTCTCTCGTTAGCCGCCGTTTTCGCCATCCCTTTACTTTACATCGCGATGGGGCACATGTTTCCGTCGCTTAAGATTTGGCTACCCGAATTCCTCAACCACCACAAATACCCTGAAACCTTTGCGATGGTACAATTGTTACTGACCCTCCCGATCCTGTATGCGGGTCGTAAGTTCTTCACGATCGGACTGAAGACTTTACTCAAAGGTTCCCCGAACATGGACACCTTGGTCGCGATCGGGACCGGCGCCGCCTTCCTTTATGGCGTCTACAACACGATCCTCATCTATGGCGGGGACTTGGCCTTGGTCAACGACCTGTACTTCGAATCCGCCGGGGTCGTCATCACCCTGATCCTGTTGGGGAAATGGCTTGAAGAGCGCTCCAAAGGGAAAACCAGCCAGGCGATCAAGAAACTGATGGGCTTGGCGCCCAAGAGCGCGCATTTGTTGGTGAATGATGAAACGCAGGACGTTTCCCTCGAAGACGTCGCCGTCGGCGACTTGCTTCTCGTGAAACCCGGGGAACGGATCCCGGTCGACGGCATCGTCGAGCGCGGACAATCCGCGGTCGATGAAAGCATGCTGACGGGGGAAAGTCTACCTATCGATAAGAACCCGGGCGACCGCGTCACCGGCGGATCGCTCAATCGTAACAGCGTCTTGACGATGCGCGCGAAAGCGGTCGGCGAAGCCACCGCACTGGCCCAGATCATCAAGCTGGTCGAAGATGCGCAAGGGAAAAAAGCCCCGATCGCCAAGCTCGCGGATGTCATTTCCGCCTACTTCGTACCGGTCGTCATCGTCATCGCCTTCGCAGCCGCCGGATTCTGGACGCTGCAAGGCAAGGAATTCTCCTTCGTCCTCAATAGTTTCGTGACCGTGCTGGTCATCGCGTGTCCCTGCGCCCTCGGCTTGGCGACACCGACCGCCATCATGGTCGGAACGGGACGGGGCGCCCAGTTGGGTGTCCTCTATAAAGGCGGGGAAGCGCTGGAAACCGCGCACCACGTCAACGCCGTCATCTTCGATAAGACCGGGACACTCACCAAAGGCATGCCGACCCTGACCGATTTGGTCAGCTTCGGATGGGACGAGAACGAACTTCTCGGGATCCTGGCGAGTGCGGAATCCGTCTCCGAACATCCCTTGGCCCTGGCCGTCGTGGCGAGCGCCAAAGAAAAGAACCTGAAGTTATCCGCCGTCGACACCTTCACCGCCGTGAGCGGAAGAGGCTTGAAGGCGGTCGTGGACACGCATGAAGTCTTAATCGGGAATCCGGCGTGGATGAAAGAAAACAATGTCGATTTCCCGGGAAACACCCGCTTGGACGAATGGTCCGAGGAAGGGAAGACCGTCCTCTTGGCCGCCATCGACAAGCAAGCCGCCGGGATGATCGCCGTGGCGGACGTCGTGAAGGAATCCTCGAAAGACGCGGTCGCCAAGCTCAAGAAAATGGGCATCAAGATCGCGATGATCACGGGGGACAACCAAAAGACGGCCAACGCCATCGCCAAACAAGTCGGCATCGACTGGGTCTTGGCGGAAGTCTTGCCTCAGGATAAAGGCAACGAAGTCGACAAACTCAAACAACAAGGCTATGTGGTCGCGATGGTAGGCGACGGCATCAACGATGCGGTCGCACTGGCGAAAGCGGACACGGGGATCGCGATCGGATCGGGGACGGACGTCGCCATGGAATCCGCGGACATCGTCCTGATGCGCAGCGACCTCTCGGACGTCGTCAGCGCCCTCAAACTCTCCAAAGCCACCCTCACCAACATCAAAGAAAACCTCTTCTGGGCCTTCATCTACAACATCGTCGGGATTCCCTTCGCCGCCGGCGTGTTCTACTATTTCGGCGGACCGCTCCTCAATCCGGTCTTCGCCGGCGCCGCCATGGCGATGAGTTCGGTCTCCGTCGTCACCAACGCCCTACGCCTACGCTTCTTTAAACTGAGGTAACCCCATGAAACACTGTGAAATGCACAACGAGAAACACACCGACCGCGATGAAAAACAAGTCCAGGATTTGACCAACCGTCTCAACCGATTGGAAGGGCAGATCCGCGGACTCAAGGCCATGGTCGAGAACGATGTCTATTGCGACGACATCCTCATCCAGGTCGCGGCCGTCAAGTCGGGTCTGGATAGCTTTTCGTCCCAACTCTTCGCCCAGCATCTGCGGACCTGCGTCGTACGCGACCTGCAGGCCGGCGATCCGGAAATCATCGACGAAGTGCTAACGACCATCAAACGGTTGACACGCTAAATGGAACGTAAACTCGATATCGCGGGGATGACCTGTTCGACCTGCGAAGCCAAAGTCAAAAAAGCGCTTTTAGGCGTGGAAGGCGTGAAATCCGCGCAAGTGTCGCATGCGACGGGGACCGCCTTCATCAAAGGGAAAACGTTGCCGAGCGACAAAGACCTTAAACAAGCCGTCGAAAAAGCCGGCTATGCCCTGCGGAAAGAGAAGTTCCCCTGGGGGTTCATCGGTTTACTGACAGGCGCGATCGTGGTCTTTTTCGCGACGCAATCGCTCTATGGATCCTTGACCTTCGATCCCACGAACACGGAAGTCACCCTGGGCTTGGTGGTCGCCTACGGGTTGGTGTCCTCGCTCCATTGCATCGGGATGTGCGGCGGCATCGCCTTCAGTACCTCGGTATCCGCGCAAGTCAAGAATCCGATGCGTCGCGTTTGGCAATACCAAAGCGGACGCATCCTTTCCTATACGATCAGCGGGATCGTTTTGGGGATGATGGGGAAGGTCTTCACGATCAGCCCGATGTTCACCAACATCTTGCTTTTGGTCGCAGGACTCTGGATGATCTTCCTCTCCTTGACCATGGTTAAACTCATCAAGGTCAATCTTCCCGAATTCAACTTCATCAAAGGGAAAAGCGATCGCGGACCGTTCTTCATCGGCTTACTCAACGCTTTGATGCCCTGCGGGTCCCTGCAGACCATGCAAGTGATGGCGCTGGGAAGCGCCAACCCTTTATTGGGTGGCGGGATCATGTTGGTGTTCGGTCTGATGACCGCGCCTTCCTTGATTTCGATGCAATGGTTGGGGGCGCGCATCAACGCGATCAACGGACGACGCATCCAAATCGTCGCCGCCGTCCTGGTGGCGCTGATGGGCATCCAGATGACCCTGCGTTCGCCGATCGTCGCCGCCCCGTTGAACGACCTGGTGATGAACCTCACCGGACAAAAAACCATGGCCCCGGTCGTCGACGGATACCAAACCGTCAACCTCCATCTGGACCGCGGAACCTATGTCTTGGATTATGCGGCCGTCAAGGCGGGCATCCCCGTCAAACTGACCTTCTCTTGGGAAGGCATCACGGGATGCACCAACCCGGTCAACCTGACGTTCATCAACCGCATGGTCGATATCAAGAAAAACCCCGAACCGATCATCTTCACCCCCGAGGAAACCGGGAAACTGGAAATCGTGTGTTGGATGGACATGGTCCGTACCTATCTCTATGTCAACTAAAAAGGTCTCGCGACCTTTTTTATTTAAGTAGTTTTTCGACGATTTCAGGCAAAGCGGGGCGATGCAGGTGGTAGCCTTGTCCATAGTCGGTCTTCAATTTCGCCAGGTAGTCCAGTTGGTTTTCGAACTCGATCCCTTCGGCGATGACTTCCAGGTTGATGGAATGGGCGAGGCTGACGATGGTCGCGATGACGGCGTCGATTTCGTTGGAACTATGGATGCGGCTGGTGAAACCGCGGTCGATCTTCAAGAGGTCGATGGGGAGGCTGACCAGATAGGTCAAGGACGAGTACCCTTTTCCGAAGTCGTCCAAGAGGATCTTCACGCCGTTGGATCGCAGGATCCGCAGATTATGGAGGGCGGCTTCGTAGTTCTCGATCAAACCGGTCTCGGTGATTTCGACCTCGATCTCTCCGTTTTTGATTTCATATTTCCGTAACAGTTCGATGACTTTGCGTATGAATTCGTCGTTGGTGACCCCGTTTGAGGAAAGGTTGATGGCGACCGGTACGCTCTGATGACGGATGCTCCGCCATGCGATCACCTGCTTGATGACGCTTTCGAAGACCCAGAGTTCGATTTTCCCGATCAAGCCCGTGGATTCGGCCAAAGGGATGAAGACGTCCGGAGGGACATGGTCGCGACCGGTCGGTTTCCAGCGCACCAACGCTTCCATCGAAGACAAGTGTCGGTCGCTAAGACGATAAATCGGTTGATACATCATGTAGAGTTCGTCGTTGTCGACCGCTTTGCGGAGTTCGTTGGTCAGCGCGATCGAATGCAGACGCGAATCATGCAAGGCGTCGCTGAAGAACACGTAGGTGTTCTTCCCTTTGCTTTTCGCCTCGTACATCGCCTCGTCCGCACTCTGCATCAAATCGTCGAACGTCTCATCGTCTTTCGGATATTGGGCGATCCCGATGCAGGCGGAAACATCCAACCATTGTCCGTCGATGCTTCTCAGTTTGCGAAGCGACGCATAGATCGAAGCGATTTTCGTATGGACCTGGGTCGAATCGACGGTCTCGATCAAGAAACCGAAGCCGTCCCCGCCCAGATTCGCCACTACTTCCGGTTCAACGACCAGCTGCGCCATATCGTTGGCGATCTCCACCAACATTCTGTCCCCAACCGCATAGCCGTGGAAGTCGTTGATGTTCTTGAAGTCGTCGATGTCCAGATAAAGCAAGGTGAAGGGGGTCTTGGGTTGCGTATGGATCCGTTCCTGGATCTTTTTCGCGAAGCCATGCCAGTTCAACAGGCCGGTCAGCGAATGGTAATAGGCGAGTCGCGTCAATTCCTCTTCGTAGTTCTTGGATAGGGTGATGTCGGTATGCGACCCGGCGACCTTGACGATCTTGCCGTCTTCGTTGATTTGCGCGGTGCCATGGGTACGGATCCATGCGATCGACCCATCGGCACGAACCACCCGATACATCATTTCCAGGTTCTCTACAGGTTCGGCGATGAACTTCTCGGTCTTCAGCATGAATTCCTCACGGTCTTGAGGGAGGATGAACTTCAACCAATCTTCAAGCACCGTCAATTTCGCTTCTTCTTCGGAATAACCCAAGTTGCGAAGCAAGGTCCTGGACATGAAATATTTCTGTGTCTCCCCGTCGTACTCCCAGATCGAGTCGAAAGATCCCTTCACCGCCAGCTCGAAGCGTTGTTCGCTAAGGGTTGTTTTCTTCAGTTGTTTTTGAAGATCGAGGTTGGCGACCTCGGTCTTCTTCTTTTCTTCTTCGTAGAGATCCAAGGTCGATACGACCAACACATAAAGCAGGATCGCGGTGATCAGGACATAGGCCCATCCCTTGATGGTCTGCAGGAAATGGTAGTACGAGGCATCGCCGAACATGAATTCAAGCAATTGGTCCGTGGTTAAAATCCAAACCACGCCGTACATCAGATAGATGAGGGTGATCCGGATCGCGGAACGGTAGGGGGTTAGTTTTCGCTTGAAATGGAAAAGACGTGGCGTGTCGTCGTGATTTCGCATAGGGGCACCCGAATCCTTCTTTCTGTATTATAGTCCAATTTACCCATGTAAGCAAAAAAGAAGAAATCCCGCAGTACGCGGGATTAGGATTGTTCGATCAAGACGAAGTTGATTTTACCGGCCTGCAGGAGGTCGACCAGTTTCCCGGCCGTCAAATCGACTTGCCCGATGACGTTGGTGTAGGGGGTGGAAGGCAGGTTTTTCAAGGCGATCTGCATTTCCCCTTCATATGGTCCGGCCAGATGGTTGTCGATGGTGAGGGAGAGTCGGTCCCGGTTGATTGTGTTGAAGGGTTGGATGGCGGCGTGTTGCCTGAACTGCACCGCGCGCAGGATCTGCGCCGCGCTGTCGCTTCGCGCCTTGAAGCGCATCTGCAAGAGCGCTTCCTTGAGGTGGGGTTCCAGTTCGGGCTGGAAATACACCGGGACTTCGACCACGTTGCGGCTTACCACGCGGGTCAAGTCTTCCATTTCTTCCCGTGAAGCGGGGTTCACCCCGAACCCCAAGGTATCGAAGAGATTCATGGCGACCAGTTCGCTGGCGCTCAGGTTGGTCGAGAGATGACGTTGGCTTTCGATGGTCGGACAGCCCTTCGCCAACGGAAAGGCGGGGGAACTCGAAGCGAGCGTATTGACCCAGACCCCGACTTCAATGCCGGTGGATTTGAAGAGCCTTGTCCGGTTGACGCAACTGTCATACGAACATCCGGTATCCGGATGGACGTAATAGGGATGGACGGCGCTGTATTGTTTGAGATTCCCTTTGGCCTGGATCGCCTTGATCCGACCGATCGGATCTTCCAGCGCCAAGCCGTTGTCTTCGATCAGGATCCCATAGGTGTTCTGGGTAAGGGTGACCACATAATCATGACGTTCGAACCCGCTTTCAAGACGTAAAGCGCGGAATCCCAGGTCGGCCAAGGGTTTCAGGTCGTTGCGGTTGAATCCGACCTCGTTGAAGGTTTCCTCGGTGATCATGGCATGAAGACGAAAACCGGACTGACGGATCGTCGCGCAGAGTTTCGCCAGCGATTCGTCCGCTTTCCCCCGATGAAACAGTGAAACATGCATGACTAAGTACACTTCGCTGTACGCCAAGGCTTTCGCATCGTGCAGATAGGTGTTGATTCGATCCTGGGTCATCGACAAGAGGTCGATGGTGATCGCGAGTTTGGTCATTGGGAATCCTCCTTGAATCGGTCGGCGACTTCGACCAGACGATCGGGTATGAGGATATGTTGGGGGCATTTGGGGATGCATTCGCCGCACCGGACGCACGCGGAAGCACGCTCCGCGCTATCCATCCAATTCAGGTAGCGGTCCTTGCCTTGTTCAAGGTTGTCGTAGATGTAGGAATCGTTATAATAACTGAAGTTGACCGGGATGTCGATGCCGTAGGGACAAGGCATGCAGTAGCGGCACCCCGTGCACGGGACTTTGATCCGCTCCCTCATCTTCTCGGCGATCTCCAGGATCATTTTATTTTCCGCTTCGTCCATCACGACGAAGTTCGTAAAGGTTTTCAAATTATCCAACACCTGGATGCGTGTGGACATCCCGGAAAGCACGGTCTCCACGTTCCAGAACGACGCGACCCAACGCAATGCGAACGAAGCGGTCGACCAGTGGGGATGGTGTTCATTGAGGATCGAGCGGAGTTCGGCGGGTAAACGGGCGAGACTTCCGCCTTTGATCGGTTCCATGATGCGTACGGGAATCCCCAGCGACTCGGCCAAATGTAAACCTCGTAAACCGGCCTGGTAATGGGTATCCATATAATTTAGTTGGATCTGGCAGAAATCCCAGGGATGATATGTGAGGATGCTTTCGAAGACATCGAATTCGTCATGGAAGGAAAATCCGACCCGTTTGATCAAGCCGACTTCCTTCGCCTGGCTCATCGCCTCAAAGACCCCCAGCTCCTTCAGTTTCTCGAAGCGGTCTTGATCCAGGGCATGCAGCAGATAATCGTCGATGTACGTGACCTGCAGGTTCTGAAGCTGTTTCTGAAGATATGTGAAAAAATCTTCCTTGGACGTAATCAGCCAGACCGGACTTTTGGTCGCGACTCTGACTTTCGTGCGGTCGATGGATTTCAACCACTTCCCCAGCACGATTTCGCTTTGTCCGTCATGATACGTGTAGGCCGTATCGAAAACATCCACCCCGGCGGCAAGGGCCATGTTGAAGAGGGTGAACGCTTCACGTTCATCGATCTTGCCTTTGGCGTCGCAGGGGAGACGCATGCAACCGAAACCCAATAAAGACATTTCCGTTCTTGATTTGCCTAAGACTCTTTTTTCCATGGGATCACCTGTTTATATCATATCATAAACCAAGAGAGTGCTTGTTGCTCTTTTAGCTCAAAAAACAACTCAAAATAGGATCCAGAGTTCGAGTTTACATTGCGTTTACATTGACCAGACGATACAATAAAAGAAAGAATGAAAATATGTGCAATATGATTGTGAGATAGACTGCCATTTAGATAAATGGTAGTTAATGAATGACATAACAAGGGTTGATCTTCATGACGTTGGCGATTGAGCGAATCGACCACTCTCAATCATGATGATAGAGAGTAAAAAGCATCGCATAAACAATCCATTGTTCGTCAATGATCGAGCGGCGTGTTTTTAGGGTAGTCACACAAAGCATGATCAATGACCAAGAAAGCAAACCGGTTGAATCATGATCGAATCAGTCTAACAGAGAAGAAATGAACATGGGGAATAACGTCAGCCAAAAAGGGGAATCGATGAAAACGAAAATGAAAGTTTTCTTAACAATGATCTTGCTGACCACCTTGTTTTCATCATGCGCTCAGAAAGAATCGATAAAAATCGGGTTTGCCGGTGGATTAAGCGCTTCAAGCTATGATTTGGGAGTGTCCGGTATGTATGGTGCGATGATGGCCGTGGAAGTGATCAACGACGCGGGTGGCGTTCTGGGGAGAAAGCTGGAAATCGAATTCAAGAACGATTTTAACACGCCAAGTGGAGCATTGAAGGTCGACAAAGAATTCAAGGAGAGCGGAATCGAAATCATTATCGGGCACATGATCAGCGGGGTCGCGGATGCGTCGATCAACTATGCCAACGAAAACGGATTGCTTCTTGTGAGTCCGACGATCGCTGCCGTACATTTGGGACAATTGGATGATGCGTTGATTCGTTTGATTCCGGACAATCAGTCCCAAGCGGAAGCGATGCAGAAAATCTTCGCGGAGAAGAAGTCAAAAAAGATCGCGATCGTATTATCCACTGCGAATTACACCTTTGCACAACAGATTGCCGACCATATTCGTAAAGAAAACCTCGACCCGAACATCGTCATCGAAACCATTCTGCACCAAGGGGACCAAGAAGAAGCTGTACATTCAACTTCGCTCTACCTCTCTGCCGGCGCGTTTGATGGAATCGCATTGCTTCTTTCGGCAGAACAAGTAGCTAAGTATGCCCAGCATTTCAGGAAATTCGATTACCATCCCACCGTGGTATTGCCTGCGTGGTCGATGACAAATGAACTCTTTCGCTTAGGCGGCAAGTCGGTTGAAGGGTACTTCTGTGTGAATTATGTCGATTTTGGAACGGATGATTTGAAAGAGTCCTTCTTTGTGAAGGAGTATTATTCACATTATGGTGTTTATCCGACATTTGCCTCGATCTTGTCTTACGATGCCGTGTTTCTCATTGCCGAAGCGATGACGAACTCGAAATCGACCGATCATCAAAAAGTTAAACTCGAAATCTTGTCGAAAACGGTATATCGAGGCATCGGGGGCAATTACGAGTTGGATCGATTCGGAGACACTTCTCGTCCGATTCACACCTTCATCATTGAGAAGGGGGAATATGTTCGATGGGGACCATGAAAAGAGAAAGTAGAATCCAGTCGATTTTTTCGGGCATGATCTACGGACAGTTCACGGCGATTTTTTCCGCAGTCATCATCGCGTTGATTTTCAGTTCGATTTTGTATGCCAACTATACCTATAATGAAGTGACCCGCAAATACATTCGCTTGAATGAAACATTTACCTTACGTTTAGAGAATCAATTGGATAAGCCGGTACAAATGTTGATGTTGCTGGATTCGGTGATCACGCTTGATGGCGTAGGTCAAAACAAGGATGATAAAATCGGCAGTATGATGAAAGTCATCAACCAATCGGAAAACCTATTCGAAAACATCGAAGTCATCGCTCAAGATGGGGGAATTCGTTCGGTTTTCCCTGAGTACTCTTACCTATTACGATTTGATCGCTCCGGCGAATCGTTCTTTAAGAATCTAACGGACTGGTCAGAGATCCATTGGTCCGACTTGAGCGTTTCAGAGATTAGTCAACAGCCATCCCTCCGCGTGACGATACGATCTCAAGACGTACTCTTGTCGGGGATATTGAATATGGATTTCATTAAAGAATATTGCGAAGAATTTCATTTTGAAAATGAAGATCTGGGCATGCTTGAACTCTCGGATCGATATGGCGTATTCATTTTTAGCAGCGATTCCACCAAAGTCAATGAACACCAGATCGACCCGCTCCTAAGTTTTAGCGAAGGGGATCACACGGATCATGATATTTCAGGGATAAAATTCGTCGAAGGGCAATGGCAACTTGTGACTTCACGACATATCGCGGGATCTGGTTGGCACGTGACGATCAAGACATCGATCTTTAACGCTTTCCGTAATGGATTGATCATCATGGCCGGCTTTTCGTTCTTCATCCTCCTAACCTTAATGATCTTTGGAATCATCACTCGGCGTAATGCGCAGGTGTTCTCAAATCATGTGAACCGCTTGATTCTTCAGACCCGCTCGGTTTCCGAAGGTAGATATGAAACATTACCGGTTTCATCAAAGTATCGCGAGTTTAGAGAATTGACCGAACACTTTGATCGGATGATGAATTCGATCAAATCAAGGGACAGTCAATTGCAGACGATCGCTTTCCGCGATTCACTTACCTCGCTCTACAACCGGAATTATTTGAATTCCCAATTAATTCCTCAATTGGTTTCATCGCAGAACGCCCACTTCGCGCTTATGATCATCGACATCGATAATTTCAATCTCATCAACGATACAATCGGTCATGAATTAGGGGATGAACTGTTGATTTCGCTAAGTCATCGTCTGATGAAATATCTTCCATCGAATGTCCATATCCTACGGATCGGAGGGGATGAATTCGTTTTGGTCGTGCCGATTACGTATGAGCGCACTATCGAACAAATCATCCAACTTCTGGATCTTGTCCAAACCGAGCCGATCATATGCAATGAGCGTGACATCTACATTACGATGAGCGTGGGGGTTAGCTATCATCCTGACCACGGATCCGACCTAAACTCGTTGATGAGGTGCGCGGATATCGCGATGCACCAAGCGAAGAAAAGCGGTCGAGGCAATGTGAAAGTCTTTGATCAAGAGATGTCTGAAAGCGTGGATCGAAAACTCCAGGTTGAACAATACTTAAGAACGGCTTTAACCAATCAAGAGTTCCATCTTGTCTATCAGCCTCAATACTCGATGGATGGGAAAATACTTCGCGGATTTGAAGCGTTGTTACGATGGGTTCATCCGGTCCTTGGGAATGTCGTCCCGTTGGAATTCATTCCCCTGGCCGAAGATGCGCAACTCATTTTCGAGATCGAAGGCTGGGTTTTAAAGAAAGCATGCTTGGCGATTCATCAAATCAACATATTGAACAAGACGGACTTTATCATGGCGGTGAACATATCCCCGACCGAATTTCTGAATCCGAAATTCATATCGAATGTGAAATCAACCATGGAAGAAAGCAGGATCAATCCACTATGGCTTGAACTTGAAATCACGGAAAATGTTTCAATGGGGATGCATGAGTCCATCCTAAGTCAAATCCACACATTGAGAGAACTCGGCGTAAAGGTGTCGATGGATGATTTCGGTACCGGGTATTCATCGCTCTCTTATCTCAGTCGCTTTCCGATCGACCTGTTGAAAATCGATCGATCTTTCATCAGCGGGATCGATCAGAGTCCGGATAAACAAGCGATGGTTCGTATGATCCTCGCGTTGGTGAGACAACTCAAAATTCAAGCCTTGGCGGAAGGGGTTGAAAGGGAAGAGGAGCGTGAAATCCTGGCTTCAATGTCCTGTGATTTCGTTCAAGGTTACTTGTTTAGCCGTCCCTTGGTAATCGAAAAAATCCTTGAATTAACTAAGCGCAGTGATTGAAAATCGTTAAACAAAACAAATCCTGAGATGATTCAGGATTTGTTTCTGTATGATATACTATAAACATCGAGGTAGAATCATGAAACTCTTTAACTCAAAGACCAACAAGAATGAAGAATTTGTCCCGCGTCATGCGGGGGAAGTCCATATGTATGTCTGCGGACCGACGGTGTACAACGAAGCCCACATCGGGAATGCGCGTCCGATCATCGTGTTCGACACCTTGCGTCGTCTTTTCGAAGCGCATGGATTGAACGTGGTTTACGCCAGTAATTTCACCGACGTGGACGATAAGATCATACAGAAGGCGATCGCCGAAAACGTGGATGAGAAAGTCATCACCCAACGCTACATCGACGCCTACAACGCCGTCCGCGACAGTTTGCATACCCGCCCGTTGACCTACGCCCCGAAAGTCACCGATACGATGGATGCGATCATCGCCTTCATCAAGGCGCTGGAAGACAAAGGGTTCGCCTACAACGTCGACGGGAATGTGTATTTCCGTGTCAATAAAGTGGATAACTATGGGGAAATCTCGAAACAGAACGTCGACGACCTGTTGGTCGGAGCCCGGATCGAAGAGGATACCGAAAAGGAAAGCCCGTTGGATTTCGCATTGTGGAAGAAAACGTTGGAAGGGATCCAATGGGATTCCCCCTGGGGAAGAGGTCGTCCGGGATGGCACACCGAGTGCGTCGTCATGATCAACGACCGCTTCCATGATATGATCGACATCCATGGCGGCGGGATGGATTTGAAATTCCCTCACCATGACAACGAGGTCGCGCAATCCAAAGCCCTCTTGGGCCACGGGATCGCCAACACCTGGATGCACAACGGGATGTTGAACATCGACGGGGAGAAAATGTCCAAGTCCTTGGGCAACGTCATGTTGGCGAAAGACATCATCGCCAAGATCGGCGCCAACGCGACACGGTGGATGCTGTTGATGGCGCATTACCGCGCCCCCCTCAACATCTCCGAGGAAGCGGTCGTCCAGGCGCAGACGGAACTCGCGAAAGTCGAGGCCGTACTGAAACAAGCCGAAATCAAAGCGCAACTCAGCGGATTATCGCTGGATGCTCTACCGGATCAACCAAGCATGGATGCGTTCTTCGATGCGATGGATGACGATTTGAACACCCCCAACGGGTTCATGGCGATGTTCGAGACCATGAAACAGTTGAACCAGGCATTGCGTAGCCGCATGCCGGATGCGACCGTCGTCGCATCGTATTATCGCGCATTGCGGTTGCAGTTGGATGTTTTCGGCATCGATCTCCCCTACGTCGAACTGACCCAGGAAGACCGGGACGACTATGAAGCGTACAATCAGGCGAAAGCGGAGAAAGACTTCGCGAAATCCGACCTCATCCGCGCGAAACTGGCGGATAAGGGAAAGCTTTGATGAAACGGCCCGAAGAACTCAACGGATCCGTGTTGGCGTTTGTCGGGGATGCCATCCTTAGTCTGAAGGTACGGACCTTGCTCGTGGAGAAAGGGTATACCAAACCCAAGGACCTACAGGAACTGTCCGTCCGATATGTCAGCGCGAAGGCGCAGGCGAAATTCGTCCATCGGCTGATCGATGACAATGAATTGAATGAAGAAGAACTACTGATCTACAGACGCGGCCGCAACTTCAAAAGCGACAGCGTCCCCAAGAATACCGATGTCACGACCTACCGCTGCGCCACGGGATACGAGGCGTTGTGGGGATATTGGTATCTTTCAAACATGACAGACCGCTTGGAACAAATCTGGAACCAAATGCAAACCCGCGTTCAGGAGGACTATGGCACAATATATCTACGGGAAAAACGTGGTGAAACAACGACTACAAACAAAAACGGGAGTACGGAAACTGATTCTGAATAAAGCCAATCCTTGGAAAGAGGGCGAAGACCTTGCGAAAGCCGGGAAGATCGCCGTCGAATACATCGACCTTAAGAAAATGGATCAGTTGGCGCAAGGCAGCCATCAGGGATGCATGATCGAAATCGACGACTTCAAGACCTACACGTTGCAGGAAATCCTGAAGGGTGCCAAAGAAGACGCGATCATCGTCCTGCTTGACGGATTGGAAGACCCGCACAACCTGGGCGCCATCCTACGCAGCGCGGATGCCGCCGGGATCGACGGCATCGTCATCCCCAAACACCGCAGCGTCTCCTTGACGCCGACGGTCGCCAAGGTATCCACCGGAGCGATCGACACGGTCAAGACCGCCGAAGTCACCAACCTCAACCAAACCATCAAAGACCTTAAAAAAGAAGGCTTCTGGATTTTCGGGACGGGCATGGGGAAAGATGCGCGCGATTACCGCACGGTCGACTATAAAGGGAAGATCGCGCTGGTCATCGGATCGGAAGGCGAAGGGATTTCGCGGCTTGTGAAAGAGAACTGCGATTTCATCGTCACACTGCCGATGATGGGAAGCGTCCAATCCTTGAACGCTTCGGTCGCCGCCGGGATTTTGTTTTACGAAGTGTTGAACCAACGATTCCCCGCCAAGTAAACCGGGGGAGGAATGTCTATGCATCCGTCGTTTCCGCACGATGACGAATTGGTGTACTACCTGCGTCAAAAATGCGAATGGAGTGAGAGCGTCATTTTGCGTAAATACCACAGGGCTCTATGGGCGATCATCCACTCCTGCCAACCCTCCAGCGTCCATCAATCGTCGCTGGAAGACCTCTATCAAGAAGGGTGCATCGCGCTGCTTGAAAGCGCCCATCACTTCCGCGAAGACCTCGGCGTCAGCTTCGGACACTTCGCCCGCGTCTGCATCGAGCGGGAAATCCGTTCTCTCTTACGCCGTTACCGCAGTTCTTC
>Ga0154525_126_pt1 | contig 28337 bp, 28 predicted proteins | sample RifGroE2_FD_105668 | JGI IMG/M metagenome (GOLD analysis project Ga0154525, IMG submission 105668) | Firmicutes bacterium GWE2_51_13
CTTATCGATCCAGACTTCACCCACCGTGCGTGCACGGTGGGCGATGACGGACTTGACCGACAGCGCCCCTTCAAAACAAAGTTGGTTCATGTTCAACTTCCTTTCTTACGGATGAAATCCCCGCTCTCGACCCTAAACGGGATCTCGATGTCAAGGACTTCCATCGGTAGATTCGCGACTTCGATCGCCTCCCCTTTGCGATACATCGCTTCAAGGGTGAACGATCGAACGTCATTTCCTGGACTCAGCACGTCAAGTTCGGTATGCACCGGGAGATTATTGCGGATGAGGATGCTCGTTCGCCCGTTTGGATGCGTTTCGATGACATTGGCGACGAAGTCCTGGGTGATGCCTTCCCCGTTGACACCATAGAGATGATGCGTCGCTCCGGGGATCGTGCGGAAAAATCCGTCCGAAGTCGGTCGATTCTCCGCCTTCATCAGCATCTTCCTGGCCTTCTCGATCGCTTCCTTTTCATCTTCCCCTTGATCGATCGCATCGATCAGTTTACGATACGCATCGACGACGACGGTGATGTAATAGGCGGACTTCATCCGACCTTCGATTTTAAAACTGGAGATCCCTTGTTTCATCAAGGTCGGGATTTCTTCGATCGCCAGCAAGTCTTTCGAACTCATCGAAAACAAGCAATTCGGATCGGAGATTTCGGTTTGGTCGCGATAGAGCTTGTATTTCCATCGGCAAGACTGGGCGCATCCGCCCCGGTTGGCGTCGCGCAGGGTCATTTCGTTGCTTAAGGTGCAGCGTCCCGAGAGGTTGACGCACATCCCGCCATGGATGAAGACTTCAAGCGGCATCGAAGAAGCGGAAGAAATCGTTTCGATCTGAGCGAGCGAGACTTCCCTGGCCAGGACCACACGGTCGACTCCGAAGCGTCGTACGGTTTCGATCGCCGCCGAGTTGGTCAGTGAAAGTTGGGTGGACAGATGGACTTCCATCGCCGGCGCGATCTTCTTCGACAATAACGCGATATGGAGGGAGGCGACGATGATCGCCGCGACCCCGCACTTCTCAAGCGCAAGCAAGTACACTTCCAATCCCTGCAGATCTTCGTCATGCGGGACCATATTGACGGTGACATAGATTTTCGCATCATATTCTTTTGCGAAGCGGACGGCTTCGGCGATGTCTTCCAGTTCGAAATTACTGGCACGCGACCGAAGCGAGAAGCGTTTCCCGCCCAGATACACCGCATCGGCTCCGAATCGGATGGCGGTTTTCGCCCGGGCAAGATCCCCGGCCGGCGCCAACAGTTCAGGTTTCATGTCAGTTCCCTTCCTTGGTTAGATTCGTCTTTTTATAGAAGTACCCGGAAGTTACGACGTGGGCGTAACGTTCCATGAAATCATCTTCCCGTTGAGCCATGCGGTTATGTGCCGAATGGATGAACGCCGTCAGCATCCCCTCTTCCACAAACACATCGTCCGCCAACACAAATGCGACATCGTTCGCTTGAAGCTTAGTCAGTTCAGGCAAAACGCAGAACAATCGGTCTTGGAAGATCGTCGTTTCCTTATCTTCTTCCAGAATCGGATAAAGGAAGGCCCGCTTCTCTTCCTGTAAACGAAGACCAAACCCATCGGCGAGCGAGCGGTCTTTCTTGATTTCATCCAGATAGTTCTTGACCAAAGGCCGTCGGCTGACAGACATCGGAAGATGTCCGAAACCGAAAACCCCGACCTTCTTCGGGTTTTCCCCTGCGATCTTCAACACTTCGTCCAAGGTCAACTCTTTGGCGACCATGACGTGGTCGACGCCGTTTTCAAGCATCGTCCGCACTTCAGGAGAACTGGTTAAGATCGCTTCCGGGGCATAGATGCGAACCAGGTTCGCCTTGGCTTGTTCGCATAGGGTGACATAGGCAAGGTCTTGGAACAGGATGCCGTCCACCCCAAGCGCATCGATCGTTTGGATCAATGTCAGCGCCGGTATGATTTCTTCCTCATCCAACATGCGGTTACAGTGAAGGTAGGTCGACACCCCCAAGGACTTCGCCCGATCGACGACTTCCTTGATCTGTTCAAGGTCATACAACGGGGATCGGTAGGAGAATCCCTCGACGCCTAAGACGATGCCGTCGACGCCGGCATCCTTTAGGGCTTGCATGTGCTCGATGGATCGTAAAATGCTCAGTAGACGCATGCTTAGGACTCCATGAAGGCGCGGTTTTTCTGATTGAAGATCAACAAGGACAAGAAGATCGCGAAAACGCAGATCCCCGCGACGAAGAGAAACACGCTTTGGTAAAGCTGAAGATCGCTGAAGGACTGTTTGAAGACATTGAGGATCAACGCATAGATCTTGTCGCCGTAGAAAATTCCGACGGCGAAGAAGGTTTGGTAGATGCCCATCGTGATTTCACGCATGTCCTTGGCGAAGGGTTGCATCGCCATCCCCAACAAGACGTTATAGGATAGACCATAGCCGAAACCGTTCAAACTATAGGTGACAAACAATAAGGTCGGATTGGTGGAGAACCCGGCGATCAAGGCGTAGGACAGACTCAGACTTAATCCTAGGATCAGCGTATTGCGAACCCCGATTTTCTTCTTCAATACGATCCCGACCAGGACGCCGGCGATGAGTTGGAAGAACGAATACACGACGTCGAGATAGGCGATGAGTAAGGGATGCATGGCGACGAAATCCGTCTTCGCGAAGGCGACGACGTTGGAGCCGCTGGATGCGAAACGGATGAACGATACGATGACACCCATCAGACACAACACCAAGAAGCGTTTGTCGCCGAGGGCACCCATGAATTTATTCAAGGTGAAGTTGCGTTCCTTCGATTTGTTATCTTTGACGAAAAGCAGAAACAAGAAGGCGATGCCGGCGAACACGGCGCTCATGATCCACATGAAAGCATAGTCGTTGGGCTTGCTGGCGGTCGCTGCGAACTGAAACGGTGCGACGATGAACTCCGCCAATAGCGGAGCCACCGAGAGGATCGATACGGACATCAAGGCTTGCTGGAGGTTGAAGGTTTCGCTGAACATGATGTTGAAGAGGGCCAACAACGAAGCGCCGATTCCCAGTGCATAGGACGAAAGAAGCAGACTCATGTAGGAAGGGTCGATCACGACCAGGATGTTGGTGGCGATGATGAAAAGCAAGGCAAGCATCACGAAGAACTTACGCGATTTGAAGAAGTCGGACAAGGCGAAGACCGGGAGACGGACGAAGATCGAAATCAGTCCGTAGGCCGCCGCGATGTTCGCAGCCAAAATGCCGTCCATCGCCAAGCCGCCGCTTTCAAGCGGTCCCCCGGCATAGGCTTTGCGGTAGGCGCGCACGATGCTGACGGCGCTCCAAAACAGCACCAACAACACGAAAATCATGATCTGATAGTTACTCAATTTATACTTTTTAACCAAGAAGACCGTTAAGGCAAGGGTGATCAGGATCGTAAATCCGTAAATCAGGGTCTTATTGGCGAACAATTCGATAAGGTTCATCATTCTCTCTCCTTTTATCCACATCATTTTACTCTAAACCCTCCAATAAATAAAGCGGAAGTCCATTATCGCATGATACAATGGTTTTCATAAAGACACGGAGGTTGAAACGATGAAATACATCGACCTAAGAAGCGATACGGTAACCCTGCCGACCAAGAAGATGCGCGAAGCGATGGCGAATGCTGAAGTCGGCGACGACGTCTATGGCGACGACCCCACGGTAAACAAACTGGAAGCCTTGGCGGCGAAGATGGTCAACAAGGAGGCTGCGATGTTCGTGGCCAGCGGGACGATGGGAAACCAACTGGCGATCATGACGCACACCCGTCGCGGGGATGAGATTCTCACGGGCGAACACAACCATATCGTCGTCCATGAAGTCGGTGCGCTCGCCGTGTTATCCCAAACGATGGTCCGGACGATCTCCCACGAGAACGACTTCATCTATCCGGAAGACATTCGCAAGAATGTTCGATCCAACGACATCCACGAGCCGAAAACCACTCTTTTATCCATGGAAAACGCGCTCTCCAACGGTTTGGTGATCCCTTTGGATATCCTGCGTGCGAATTATCTGACGGCGAAGAAACTGAACCTCAATGTCCATCTCGACGGGGCGCGTTTGTTTAACGCCGCGACCTCCCTGGGATGTCTGGCTTCCGATCTGGCATCTTGCACCGACTCCGTGATGTTCTGTCTCTCCAAGGGACTCTGCGCCCCGATCGGATCGATCTTGGCCGGGGATAAAGCTTTCATCGATAAGGCGCGAAAAAACCGCAAGCTTCTCGGTGGCGGAATGCGTCAGGCGGGGATTCTGGCCGCCGCCGGCATCATCGCCCTTCAAGAGATGACGCTTAGACTGAAAGAAGACCACGACAACGCGAAGTACTTAGGCAAGATCCTGCTTGAAACCGGATTGGTCGAACTCGACCTCTCCAGAATCCAGATCAATATGGTCTTCTTCCGCTTCAAACAAAGCGACTTCCCGCACGAACGGTTTCGTGCCTATCTTCTCCAAAACGGCGTGAAAATCAACGGCAGCGACGACGAATATCGTTTCGTTACTCACAACGACATCGATCGCGACGATATCGTCAAGACCGTCAAGTTGATCCAGAAATTCCAATAAAAAAGAGCGACATCGCAATCAATGCGGATGTCGCTTTTGTTTATAAAGTATCGATGAATTCCAAAACCTGCTGGGGATCGAGTTTAGGGTCGACTTTGGGGAATACCTTGGCGACTTTCCCGTCCTTGTCGATGACGAAGGTGGTTCTAAGAACGCCCATCGTGATCTTCCCGTACATGTTCTTTTCGCCCCAAACCCCATACGCTTCGATCGCGGTTCGTGCCTCATCGCTCAACAATTCGAAGTTCAGATCGAAATCCGCTTCGAACTTGCGATGGCTTTCCCCGTCGTCCTTACTGATCCCGAACACTTTCACATCGCGCTTGGCGAATTCCGGCATCGTATCCCGGTAATTGCAGGCTTGGGTCGTACACCCCGGCGTATTGTCTTTGGGATAGAAATAGAGCACGACGACCTGTCCTTTGTAGTCCGACAACTTCCGTATCGTACCTTGTTGGTTGGGGAGTTCGAAGTTGAACGCTTCTTGATTGGTTTCTAACATCACGGCACCTCGTTTCTTTCTTTCATGATACGGGTTCGATGCAATCGTTTCAAATCCTTTGACTAAGTTTCACCACTCTTGCCTCGAAGGGCATGAAAACCATCTTCTTCACCAAAGGTTGCGGATTGTAGACGTTCTGTAATATGGTCTCCCCGCACCATTCTTCCTTCAGTTCCAAGGTCGAGGGCTTGTTGGTGAGGTTGATCAGGACAAGATAGGCTTCGTTGTCGTCTTTGCGGATGAACCCCAAGATTTCGCGGTGATCCTGCAGTATGGGTTCGAAAATCCCAAACGTAAACAGATCCTTGGATTTACGCAACAGATTGGCCCGCCGCGTAAAGTTCAAGATCGAATTCGGATCTTTTTCCTGCGCTTCCACGTTGATCTTCTGATAGTTCGGATTCAGTTTGATCCAGGGTTTCACCGTACTGAACCCCGCATAGGCGTTATCGGACCATTGGACCGGCGTCCTCGCATTGTCCCGCGTTTTCCTCTTCACGATCTTCTCCGCCAAGAACGCCGGTACATGCATCATCGACTGCAGTTGTCCGTAGATGTTTTTCGCTTCGAAATCCTGCCACTCTTCCCTCTCGAACGCAAGATCGGTCATCCCGATTTCCTCACCTTGATAGAGAAACGGCGTACCGCGGGCGAACAAGATCGACGTAATCAAGGCTTTCGCGCTTTCTTTATGATATTTCTTGTCATCGCCATAATGGGACACAGCCCGCTGTTGGTCGTGGTTGCTTAAGTAATTGGCGATCCAATAATGGTTCTTCTGGGCATCCAACTGCCAGTCGATGTAGATTTTCTTGAATTCCGGGATCGACCAGCGGTAGAGTTTGCGGAAGTCGAACTTCCCCAACGGTCCGCAATCGATCAGGGCAAGCTCGAATTGGAACATGAGGTCCAGTTCGTTCGTCGTTTCACCGCAAAACCGCTTCGCGGCTTCCTTGGTCATCAGCATCCCTTCGCCTAAATACAGCCCATCGTACTTGGATAGGACTTCCTCATGCATCTCTTTGAGATAATCATCGACCTCGGGCCGGCTGACGATCAAATCGTCGGCGAACTGATAGCCTTTCTTCCCCGGGTTCTTGTCCGGAAAATCCGGATGCTTCCCGATTGCGTTGATCACGTCCATCCTGAACCCTTTGATCCCCTTCTTCAACCAAAAATGCATGATTTCGTAGATTTCATGCCGTACTTTCGGGTTGCGCCAGTTCAAATCGATCTGCTGGGGTGCCCAAAGCGTCAGGACATACTCGTCACCCTCGACCTTGCGCCATGCGCTCCCCCCGAAAAGCCCAAGCCAGTTGTTGGGTTCCTTCCCGTTCTTCCCTTTACGAAAGAGGTAATAATCGCGATAGGGCGACTTTTTATCCTCCATCGCTTTCTTAAACCATTCATGCTGGTCGGAAGTATGGTTGGCCACAAGATCCATCATGATGCCGATACCTCGATCTTTGGCTTCCTGGATTAAAAGATCAAAGTCTTCCATCGTTCCCAACACCGGGTTGATATCGCGATAATCACTGATGTCATAACCGAAATCAACATCCGGGGAGGTAAAGACGGGTGAAAGCCAAATCATATCGACGCCCAACGAAGCCAGATAATCCAACCGGCTCCGTATCCCGTTGATGTCGCCGATCCCGTCGTGATTCGAGTCTTGAAACGAACGTGGCCAGATTTGATATACGAGCGAATTCATAATTTTTTTGCGCATAACCCGTACCGCCTTTGTTTCAGTGTAGCATATTCAAGCCGATTTGGGATATCATAGAGAAGAAAGAAGGATTCATAATGAACGTCGACGAACTGAAGCAACAGTATCCTTTGTTAAAGACGGTGGTCGCGGTCAGCAAGACCCATCCGATCGAACGGATCCGCGAGGTCCATGCCTTGGGTTTTTGTGACTTCGGGGAGAATAAAGCGCAGGAACTCAAGGAAAAAGCAGGACGGATCGATGGGGTCGCCTGGCATTTCATCGGGCACCTTCAAACCAATAAGGTGAAGGATGTGGTCGACGTCGCTTCGTGGATCCATTCCGTCGACTCCGTGAAACTACTGAAGGAGATCGAGAAACAGTCGGCGAAGATCAACAAGCCGGTCCATGTCTTAATGCAGATCAATCTGACCGGTGAAGCTTCGAAAACGGGGCTGAAAAGAGAGGAAATCGAAAGTTTCCTCAAGGAAGCTGTGTCATGCAAGTATGCAACGTTACGGGGAGTCATGGTGATTGGTCCGACCACCGATGATCATCAAAGGATACGGGAAGCGTTCAAGGAAGCGAAATCGATCCAGGTCGGGATACAAAAAAACATTCCTTCGTTTCAGGAATGTTCGATGGGGATGAGTCACGATTATCAAATCGCCCTTGAAGAAGGCGCGACGATGATTCGGATCGGGACGCTGATCTTCGGTGAGCGTTAAGCGAAGAATTGCCATCCCAGATAAACGATCAGGATGTTCTGGGTGAATCCATCCAAGGCGAACCAATAGAGGATATCCGGAACCAATTCATGGACGACCACTCCCAGACGCAGCATCACCAACAATGCCAAAACCAGCGAAATGACGAGTTTCTTAAACCACGCGTCGTTTCGTTTTTTATTGAGATTCATCCGGATCCCGAAGTAAAACAAGGTCGCGATGATCAGAAGCGTCGTGACCGTATCGAAGAACGACCCTTTGGTGAACACTTCGCTGAAACGGACGAACCATCCGCCCAGGATGATCACGAATAACGGAACCAGATTGTTGAATGTTTTCGAACTCATCGTTTTTCCCCTTCCCGGCGAGCGAGGATCTTGCGTTGAAACGCGAATCCTTCGATCAACCCGAAGTAAGCCAAGAAACAACTTCCCGTAAATGCCAATCCGGTCAACAGATCGTAGTCCGGCGCGTTTCGATAAAACGCGGCGATCGGATAATTAACCAGCGTATAAATGCCAACCACGCCCTTTTTCCCTTCACCATGGAGATAGATCGAAACGCCGAATCCGATCCACAAGAGGACAAGATAGATCAACGAACCGTAGTTGAGGTTGGACAGGTGTCGAGCGAACCGTGCGATGATGAACCCGACGATGCCATAAAGCAAGAACGGAAGAAGAAAAGCGATCAACACATGGATCCAAGACGGATTTTGCCATAGAATCGGTATGACGATCGTCCATCCCATCAGGATCATGCCCAACACCGCATGGCCGTAAAGGATCGCGATCAAACCGGTGATCGCCTCTTTGACCGGTTTCATTTAGTTTCCCCGCAGATCGCGGATCATTTTCTCAAGTCGGTTCAACCCTTCCTTCAATTCCTCTTCTTTACATGCGAAAGAAATCCGGATGTTGGTATCGCCGGATCTTCCGAAGTAGACCCCCGGCACCAACGCCACTTTGTATTCATAGGCCGCTTTGCGACAGAAGGCCAACGAATCCATCTTGAATTCGGAAATGTTCGGGAAGAGATAGAACGCCCCTTGCGGTTCGACGCACGGCAGACCCATTTCCTGAAACCTCTTCATCGCAAAGGCTTTGCGACGACGATAGATTTCACGCACCCTGGTCGGATCGGTATCCAACGCGGCGATCGCCGCTTTTTGGGAAATGCTGGAAATCCCCGTCACCAGATACTGGTGGATCTTGGCGATCTCACGAATCACCGACGTTTCACCCAACAGGTATCCGATGCGCCAACCGGTCATCGCATAGGGCTTGGAGAGGCTTTGCGCAATGATGATCTGGTCGCGTAGCTCCGTATGATCATGGATCGTCGGAAGATGATCCAAATAAACCAACTGGTTATAGACGTCGTCGCTAAGGACGAAGAACCCGTATTCTTTCGCGACCCGGGCGATCGCATCGATGCTCTCTTGCGTATAGACGCATCCGGTCGGATTGTTCGGCGAAGTCAACACCAGGATTTTCGTATGTTCACTTACACAAGCGCGAAGTTTCGCTTCATCGATCTGATAATCCTCGGATGATGTATCAAACGACACCAGTTTCGCTTGGCAATAAGCGATCATCGGTGCATAGGCGACATACATCGGTTCGGGGATGATGACCTCGTCCCCCGGGTTCAATAACGCCATGAACACGGCGGCCAAGCCGGAGGTCGCACCGTTGGTGATGACGACTTCGGAAACATCGTACGTGAGTCCATGCTTTTCTTTTTCGAACTCAACGATTTTACGACGCAGGTCCAGGAATCCGACCGAAGGCGGATAATGGGTGAAATCGCGGTTAAGCGCTTCGATCGCCGCATCCTTGATGATTTGCTCGGTCGCGAATTCCGGCTCACCGATCGTCATCGAAATGATCCCTTCCACTTTGGAGACTTCCTCAGAAAAAGAGCGGATCCCGCTGAATTGAATGTTTGTGACTTGACGGTTGAATCTCTCTTTCATCGTATCTCTCCTTACAATATCTTTGATTATGCCATAGGGGGTAGACTGTGTCAAACGGACTTCAACGCTTGGCGCGTATTTTCATCCGATTCAAAAGCGCGACGATTCCGATCAGGATGGCAAGGACATAAAACGACCGATCTAAGCCGAACCGATCCCCGAACATCCCGAAAACCGGGAAGAGGACGATCATGATAATACTGAAAAACATACTGTTCAACGAGAGGATCGTGGCGCGCTGGTCGCTGGAAATGCGATGGTTGATCAAGTTGGTCAGCACGACATACAACACGGAGTCCGCCAATCCCATCAAGAACAAGGAAACCACAAACAGAGGAGTCGGGATCATTGCGACCGCCATTGCGATCAAAAACGGAAAAACACCGAAGAGAAATTCTTCATTGAACCGTACTTTTAACCGATCCGCGACCAAACCCCCGGTGATCGCCCCGACGGCTTGCAATACCAGGAAGATCGAAATCAAGGTCAGAGAGAACCCTTGCGATTTGAAATAGGCGGTCGCATAGTAATGCGTCGTCGTCACGGCCGACAAGACGACGGCGACCAACACCATATGGAAAACCAACTCGGGTTGTTCCTTCACCATTTTCCAAGGTTTCATGAACTGGTTCGCAAACGCCTTGGTGAATTTCGATTGGTCTTTTGGGTAAGGGGCTTCCGTGAACCGCGTCCCGATGCCAAAAACGACCACCGCCAAGCCGATGGATGCGAAGATCGCAAGGTTGTAGTCGATGTCCGCCAGCACCCCCCCGACCACCACCCCGATCAGCGACGCAGATTGGAGGATGACTTCGCGACGGCCTTGGATCTTCGTGAACGATTCGGTAGCGTTGTTGACCAAAAGACTGTCGTAGATCAGCGCGGTATCCGCGCCGGATTCAAGGTTGTAGGATAAGGCGGCGAACACGAAGGCGACAAACGCCATGGCGACGTTGTCGACGAAAATCAAAAGGAAAAGATAAATCAGGTTGGAGACGATGCCCAACAAGCGGCTGATTTTACGTCCGTAAAGGTCCGCGATCATCCCCGTCGGCAATTCCATCACCATCGACGTGAGATGGAACACACTCTCGCACAAACCGATTTCAACCAAGGTCAATCCTTTGTAGGCGAGATAGGTCACCCAAATCGCTTGGGTAAAGCCCATGTTTTTTCCGAATTCAAATAGATACGTCACATCGATGTTCCGATGCAACGCATTTCTCATCGATCTCTCACGCATCGCCGTTCTCCCACTCATGTTTCATTATCCCCAGGATTTTCGTATCCCGCTTCGTCCATCGTTTCGGGGAAAGACAACCCATGTTCGCCTGCAGGGCTTCGTCGATCGTCAGCCAGACCGGATGGAACCCCAACTCGGCTTCATAGTCGTCCAGTTTCAACGCATCTTGTTTCTCTATGATCATCACATCATAAAAATCCGAACGCATGGCGAAAACATGCTCGTCGCTTTCAAACGCGTCGGTCCATTCTTCGATGTATCCGCGATGTCTTGCGATTTTATCGACCGTATACCCGCTTTCTTCCTTTATTTCCCGCTTCAATGCTTCTTCGATCGACTCTCCCGCTTCGATCCCTCCACCCGGGAACTTCACATCCTTCAGCGACGATTGAATCAGGAGAATCTTGTCGTTTCGACGGACGATCCCGCGAACCGCATGCCGGCGGATGATCCGGGATTCCTGTACATCCCTTTTTATACTCGATCGAATCTCACCCAGCCACTTCCCTTCGAAACGACTTTGGTACTCCTCCCGTGTCTGCCTGAATGTTTCTTCCACGACGGTTTTCCCGTCGAAACGTTGCTTGGTGGTCCGATCCCCGCTTGGCTTGAATCCGCATCGTAAAGCCAACCGAAGCGAAGGAAGATTGTCGATGAAAATATGCAACGCGACACCCGGCACTTCCTTTTCATAGACGAGATGATCCATGACCTTGCGCAGCGCCTCGGTCATATATCCTTTTCCCTGATACGCCGGATGGCAGGTATATCCGATTTTATACCACCCCGCGGGAGAAAGGGCATCGGGGCGAAACGAAATCGCTCCGATCACTTTCTCTTCTTCGATCAACTCGACCGCGAAGATATCGTCGACCTGCATCCAGCGCCGTATGTTTTCCTGGGTGATCGTAATCGAGCGATGCGGCAGGAAATTCGCCGCATAGGCGACTTCCGGCAACGACGCGAAAGCATGGACATCTTCGGCGTCCATGACTCTAAATGAGCGTATTTTACATCTCAGTGTCCGTTTATCCATCTCTCCCACCCCTTTTGGTCATTATAGCAAGACCGGGCATAAAAAAACAGACTCCATGTTTGGATAGAATCCCGGTTCACGGTATAATGGATACGGTGATACGATGGAAAAACTGATGATTCTCGCAACGACCGATGTCCACGGTTGTGTGTACGCACACAGCTATGCGGATGGTTCGACCCTAGGCTTAGGCTTATCCCGCTTTTCGAGCGCGGTAAAAGAATACAGATCGAAGGGTGAAACCTTGGTTCTTGATAACGGGGACATCCTGCAGGGAACCCCGCTTTTGACCGTGGCGAACAAAACCCCGCACAAACATTTATTGAGTCAAATCCTTAACCATATCGGCTACGATGCGGTGAATCTGGGCAACCACGACTTCAATTTCGGTCATGAAGTATACCGCCGATATTTACGCGATTTAGTCGCACCATGCCTTACATCAAACATCCTGGATCATGAGTCGAGTATCGGACACAGTAAACTGATTCGGACCGCAGGCGATAAATTCGTGGCCTTGATCGGTGTCTGCACCGATTACGTCCCGCATTGGGAGAAACCCGCGCATATCCGCAATCTGACGTTCCTTGATCCGATCGAAACCGTCAGGAAGGAAATCGCCCGGCTTCGTCCTTATGCGGACGCGGTGGTGGTGATGTATCACGGGGGGTTGGAGCGTGATCCCCATAGCGGATCATCGACCGAACGTCCGACGGGTGAAAACGTCGGATACGTTCTGGCTTGCCTGGATGGGATCGACGTCTTGATCACGGGGCATCAACACCGATCTTTCGTTGCGGAAATCAATCAAACCTTGGTGACCCAATCCACCTTCAACGCGAAGGAGTTCGTCGAAATCACGATCGATTTCGACCTGGATGTGAAATGCACCGCAAGAATCATCCCGATGGATGCCTTCGAGCGTGACGAAGCGATCGAAGAGATCGCCCGACCGATCGAGATTGAAACCCAGAAATGGCTGGACCAGCCCTTGGGATCCGTGGAAGGACCTTCACTGAAGGTGGACGACTCGTTCTTGGCGCGTCTTCATAAACATCCCTTGGTCAGTTTCATCAACCAAGTCCAACTCGAAGTCTCGCATGCCCAACTCAGCGCGGTCGCCCTCTTCAACAACACCACTGGTTTCAATCCGGACATCACGATGCGCGACATCGTCTCGACCTACATCTACCCCAACACTCTGGTCGTCAAACAGATCGACGGCAAAACGTTGAAGCAGTTTCTGGAGAAGTGCGCCGAGTATTTCAGTCTTCGCGATGACCGAATCATCGTCAATCCGCAGTATGACGAACCCAAGCCCCAGCATTTCAACTACGACATGGTCGACGGTGTCGACTATACGATCAACGTTTCCAACCCCATCGGATCACGGATCCAAGACCTTCGATACAAGGGGAAAATCGTATCGGAAAGCGATATTTTTACGATCGTCATGAACAACTACCGGGCGGTCGGGGGCGGTGATTTCATGATGATCCCTTCCCTACCGACGGTGAGTGAAATCAATCGCGACATGGCCGAGATCCTGGCGGAAACCATCCAGAAACATAAGCGTTATCGTGTCGTCCATCAGGACAACATCACCGTGATACGATAAAAAAACGGCGGTTGCCGTTCATTTCGTAAAGAGGTTGACGCCTTCCAGCAAGGCGTTGCGAGAATAATGGAGCGGAATCGGTTTGGCATCCGAAGAAGGATACCCTAAGGGAAACAGGGCGACCGGTTCGAAGGTTTCCGGGAATGCGAAGAGTTCCTTCACTTTGACCGGGTCGAACGATCCGACCCAACACGTTCCCAAACCCAATTCCCAGGCTTGAAGCATCATGTGGGTCGTGACGATCGAAGCATCGATCTCCCCGCCGTCATGCGCGTCGTACTTCCGCTTCCATGAAACCGACTTATCGTAGGCGATGATCAGCACGATCGGCGAATGGAAATCATAGCGCGTGCATTCGTGGAGTTTCTTGATTTCGTCGACGGTCTTCAAGACGAAGATCCGTTGGGGTTGTTTGTTTGCGGCGGTCGGCGCAACCCTACCCGCCTCCAGGACCATCGCCAGTTTTTCTTCTTCGACGGGTTTGTTGGAGTATTGACGTACCGAGTAGCGTTCTTTCGCGAGTTTGAGGAATTCCATGGGTAACCTCCCTTATCTTGGAAGAATTATAGCATAGCTTCCTTCTTTCCATGGACGGGATAATCAGCTTTTTATTGAATCCCTACCAAACAACAAGACAAAGGAGAAACGACGATGGCATTGAAAATAAGAAGAGCGGTGGATGAGGATCTCGATGTGTTCGTTTCGTTCGCGGTGGCGCTAAGCCGGTTCAACCGCGCGCATCATGCGGATGAGTGCAAATACGACGATGATCGGACGGTTTTTGACGCCATCGCGAAATCATCGAGGGAGTTCTTTGAATCAAGGGACGACGCGAGTTTGATCCTGATCGCGGAGAGTGAAACGATCCCGGTCGGCTATGCGGTGGGGAAGATCCTGATCCAGGACCCCCGCGCGGACAACGGGACCGGCCGCTACGGCTTGATCGACGACTTGTTTGTGATGGAGGAAGCGCGCGGCTTGGGTTTGGGGAAGAAGTTCATGGAAGAACTTCACACGTGGTTTACCCAAAACGACATCCATCGCATCAAACTCCACGCTTATGCCTGGAATAAGGCCGCGATCGCAATCTATGAGCGAAACGGTTTCACCCCCTACGTGATCTCATTGGAGAAATTCATCTAGTCGGGTGTCGGCACCGTTCTTGACGATGAATTTCATTCTTGGGGGATGAACCCTTTTCAATGCCTTTCGATTTTGGTATACTGTACTCAAAGCCAAGGCTTAGAGGAGAATCGAAATGAAACGTTACGCATGCAACGCCTGTGATTACATCTACGATCCGACCGTCGGCGATCCCGATTCCGGTGTCGCCCCGGGAACCCCGTTTGAAGCGCTGCCCGAAGATTGGTACTGCCCGCTGTGCGGCGTCACCAAAGCCGACTTCACACCGATCGACTAAGTAAGAAAAAGACCTCGATGTCGAGGTCTTTTTTCATGAAGATAAGAAAACGGCCTTGCGGCCGTTTAGTACTTGATCGTCGTAATCAGTTCGAAACTATCGCGGTCATAGACGAAGGTACCGCTGTAGGTGATCGCATAGAGCTTATCTCCGACATACAGGACCCTGGAAACCAGGTTGGTGTATTCGTTGTTGGCGGCGATGACGATCGATTTGACTAGCTCGACGCCGGTTTCCGTAACGCGGACGACTTTGATCCCGCTTTCCACTTTGAAGTTGCAGTAGGTGTATTTATCTTCGCCTTCTTTACCTTCATAGGTCTCGCAAACCTGGGTCGTATAGTCGGAATCGGTATACGGGAGATACAGAAGATCCCTTTCCGTGTCATAGACGACGGCACGGTGGTTGTAGGAAGCTTCGGTGTAGCCATATTGACCGACGACACGCAACGATTTCAATTCCGTCGGTTTGGTCGGGTCGGATACATCGAACAGGCTGATCTTCATCCCGAAACGATTGACGCTGTTCCATTTGTTGCCATATTGGTCGGTCATCGGGACGACTTCCAAGTCTTCCGCGATGCCGAACAGGACGGTGTCGCTTACCGGATGCAGGTAGGTGCTGAATCCGGGAACCTTCAGTTCGCCGGTGACCTTGATGGATTTCGGGTTGCTAAGGTCGATGACGAACAAGGGGTCGACGTTTTCGAAGGTGACCAGATACCCTTTTTCACCCATGAAACGCACGGCACGGATGGATTCGCCTTCCGCGAGGTTCACGATGGAACTTTGCGGTTCAAGCGCGAGGTTGAAGACATGGATCGCGTTGGAAACCTTCCCGTCGTTGGACCATTTGGTCGAGGCGACTCGGATGTTCCCGTCGAAGATATCCAGAGAGAATTGATTCAACAGGTAGCCTTCGATCGAAGCGTCGGCTTTCAATTCCAGACTCTCGAGATCGAAGCGGAGCAGATCGGTCAAGGTCTTCCCTTCGCCGGTCGTTTGGTTGGTGACTTCATAGCGGTATTGGGCTAACAGCAGATTGTCGAAATCGACATAGATCGTCTGGATATTACCCAAGAAGGACGTGATCTTCGGATCGGCCGAGCTATCCAAATCCAACTTCAGGATGTTGACGAAACTGTCGCCTTGTTTCCCCGGCAGCACATAGGCCGACTTGGTATCCAAGGACGAAATCGTCGTACCGCTGGTGGTTTCGGTGACGGCCGGATCATTGACTTTCTCACCGCCGTTGTCATCATACATGATTAGATTGTATTGGTTGGCGATGACCAAGAGTTCATTGTCCGTCAGTCTTGACGAATGGAACCCGCCGGTCAGTTCATAATTCTTGTCCAATACCGGTTTGGTCGGGTCGGTCAGGTTATAGATGCTGACGAAGGTATCTTGATACCCGATCCAGAACATGCTCATGCGGGTATCCGCATCCTTGACCATCGGATAGATCCCGCCGTTGTACTTCGAAATCGAACCCATGACGATGAGTTTATCATTATAGAGATAGACTTCGCTGGGATAGTAGAACTTGGTCGCTTTTTCATCATAGACATATTCGATCTTACCGATCGCTTTGGATGTGTCCGTGTCGATGACGCGGATCACCTGACCGGCGACATGGATGATTAGGCGACCGTTGGTTTTAACGATGTCGCCTTCGTCGATGCCTTGGATCTGCGTGTTGGTCTGGGAATAATTGGTGTTCCCGGATAGTGAGTCTTTCGACGCTTCGGCAAACGGTCCGGTATATCCGCTATAACGCGACGAAATCAGGTCCTTGATCATCGAACGGCTCGTGATCAATACCAGACTTCCGGATTCGTTTCTCTGATACCAACTTGAACATCCCGTCAGCATCAACAGTAAGGCCGCAAAGAATACGATGGATTTTTTCATAGGTGTCCTCGCTTTCGGCCTGGATTTGGCCAAAATGTGAAAATAGACGCATTTCTTCTCATCTACTTGTGTTATATCATAGTCTACGTTAATTTTGGATTAATTTATCGCCCTTTTTGCGTTGAATGGCGGAAGATTATGCTAAAGTTAGACTGTCAAAGGAGACGATCATGAACGATACCATAACGCAACTCTTCGACCGCAAATCCGTGCGGGTGTTCGAAGATCGTATCATTACGGATGAAGAAAAAACACTGATCCTCGAAGCGGCCATCCAGGCGCCGACCGCGGGGAACCTCCATCTTTACTCGATTCTGGATATCACCGATCCGGCGATGAAAAACAAGCTCGCCGACACTTGCGACCATCAGCCCTTCATTGCGAAAGCCCCGATGGTGTTGATTTTCCTCGCGGATGCCCGTCGCCTGTATGACGGGTTCAACCTGCTTGAGCGAGAAGTCATTGCTCCTGGGGTCGGGCAATTATTGCTATGCATCAGCGATGCGCTCATCGCCGCGCAAAACGCGGTGGTCGCCGCCCAGTCGTTGGGGATCGGATCCTGCTATATCGGCGACATCCTGGAAAATGTGGAAGAACACCGGCAGCTCTTGGATCTACCGGAGTATACCTTGCCGATCGGGATGGTGGTGTTCGGCTATCCCGTGCAGCAGCAACGCGACCGCAAGAAGCCGACCCGGTATCGGCGCGAATTCATCGTCCACGAAAACACCTATCGGCGGATGGATGAGCACCGGTTGAAAGAAATGATGGATACGCAAGCCCGGGATGCGGGTCTTCCGACACAGGATTTCAAACAGGTGCTGGATACGATCTACACACGCAAATTCGCCAGTGACTTCGCGCTTGAGATGAATCGGAGTTCGCTTGAATGGATGAAGTCTTTTTTGCCGAAATAATCGTGAAACTTCATTTTCATTCGCAAGAGACTATAATTAAGATGAAGATGGATACGAAAAGGAGGCGCCCATGAAACGCTCGACGGTAGTTTGGATCTGGATCGCAGTGACGATTCTATCGGTTCTGCTTGCGGTCTATGTCCTTGGGGATGTATTGACCGCATTGATCGCATCGGTCTTCATCGTCTTGCTCTCCTATGCTTTATTCAGATGGTTATGTAAAGTCGAACCGCTAGAATAGGAAATGCCGGGAAACCGGCATTTCATTTTAGGATAAGGATCGATTCGTAGATGATCAAGATGAAGCCAAGCGCGGCGCTGTTCAGATTCGCCACGAGCGCATAGAGAACGTATTTCTTATTCTCTCCGTCCTTCAGTAAGAATCGGTACGCGATCGTTTCGATGATCAGGATCGCGATTTCAACCGGGATCAAGAGGATGAAAGCACTGAGTATGCCCATCTTAAGCAAAGCCGTCCCCACGATGGCGCTCATGAAAACTTGAGTGGCCAGGTTGACGACGAGGATCGTTTTCAGATTGTGCTTGGTCCAGAGTTTCATCAGGTAGAGGATCAACGCTTCAAGTAGCAAGGTGGGGATGAAGGTAAAGGCGAACTGCGACAGATAGGCGACAACGATGCTCGGAGCGATCACTCTGCCGGATTCCATGTCATAGACGATCGTGGTTTGAAAAAGGAAGGTATGGATTTCATCGCTCACCTGGATCAAACCGCCTTTGGTGACAAGGATGATCTTGAAGTCGGTCGGAACCCCCATATAGGAAAACGAATGAACGTTCGTCTTCCCTTCTTGGATCCCGATGAGTTTCCCAAACAACGGAACGTTTTTCGTCCCGTGGGTTAAGGCAGGATACCATCCGTTGATTTCATGTGATGATAGCAGTTCAAGCATGTTCTTGTCATAGTTCTGACGTTCTTCCCCCAAGTTGTCGAAATCGCCTTCCTCTTGAATCAATAGATCAAGATAATAGGCGTCGTCCGAGGGGTTCTTGACGATGATTTTCAAGGAAGGCTTGGGACCCATGTCCGCATTGACGGGAAAAAGGGTGACATAAAAAAGAAGAAGCAACATCACGATCAACATCGTCCGTAGACCTTTCATGTCATCCCCGCTTCCTGAATCCGCGCTCCGCAAGCAACTTCCCCAACGAGTAGGCGAAGTCTTCTTCGCTTCCCCAATTGAAACTGAAGATCACACCGCGACCACCGCCCGATCCGATCAGATCGACACACACTTCTTGGTTTTCCGTGGAAACCAAGATACTTAAGCTAACCCTGTTCTCCACGCGCATGAAGTACTTTTCAAACACCAACATGCATGCGCTTCGATCCGCATTCCATGCCTCGTCCACGAAAGTAACGCTGAACCCGGTCGAAGGAAATCCGATCTTGATCAGGTCGACCACCGAGTCGATCGTTCCTTCTCCACAATAACGGTGATTGGCCATATCTTTACCTCTTGATTCAAGGATATCATGTTTCCACATCAATACAATCATTTTCAGAAATATGAAAACAGGATGAATACGTTACATTCACTCTATCCGTTTTCGCCTTCATAGCGTAAAATAAGAGCAGAAAGAAACGGGGCTCCCATGGACATTAAATTCTCAAAAAGCATCGGTAACGTTAAAAAATCCTTCATCCGGGAAATCTTCAAAGTATTGGATCAACCGGATATGATTTCATTGTCGGGAGGATTCCCGAATCCCGCTTCCTTTCCGATCGACGAGATCGCGGAGGCGGCGAAAAAGGTGTTGGACTTGGATGGTCGGCATGCCCTGCAATATTCGGCCACCGAAGGATACGTGCCTTTACGCAAGTACATCAGCGAGCGCTATAAAAAACGCTTCGGGTTGGACATCCCCTTCGAACAGATCCTGATCACCAACGGTTCCCAGCAAGCCCTCGACTTATTGGCGCGGGTCTTGATCGACAACGGGGACGATGTGATCGTCGAATACCCGTCGTACCTGGGGGCGCTCCAATCGATGTCCTTCTATCTGCCGACCTTCCATGAAGTAAGGTTATTGGAAGACGGGGTGGATTTGGGGATGCTTGAGGAAATGTTGAAGAATCATCAACCTAAGTTCTTCTATACGGTACCGAATTTCCAAAATCCGACCGGATTGACCTATACGAAAGAGAACCGCATCGAAGTCGCGCGTTTGATCGAAAAGTATGAATGCCTGTTGATCGAAGACGACCCCTACAGCGAACTTCGCTTCTATGGCGAAGAAGTCATGCCGATCAAGTCCTATCTGGGGGAGAGGGGCATTCTCTTGGGGTCGTTCTCAAAGATCGTCTCCCCGGGGATGCGGCTGGGATGGGTCGTAGCCTGTCCTGAAATCATGGATAAGCTGATCACGGCGAAACAGGCGACCGACCTGCATACCAACGTCTTCGCCCAACGCGTCGTCTACCAATACCTTAAAGACAACGACCTCGATGCGCATATCGCCACGATCAAGGCCATGTACCGCAGACAGCGCGACTGCATGGTGACGATGATCGAACGCTACTTCCCCCAGGGCGTCAGCGTCACCAAACCCGAAGGTGGGATGTTCATGTGGGCGACCTTGCCCGAGGGGATCTCATCGATGAAACTCATCGACCAGGCCATCGCCAACAAGATCGTTTTCGTCCCCGGCGATCCCTTCTATGTCAACCGGGTCGATGCGAACACCCTACGTTTGAACTATACCAACTCCAACGAAACCGAGATCGAAGAAGCGATCAAACGTTTGGGAAGAGTCATCCAAGACGCGATCGACGCAAAAAAATAACTCTGCAAGCGCAGAGTTTTTTATCGGATTTGTCCGTTCCCTTCGATGATGTATTTGATCGAAGTCAATTCTTTCAACCCCATCGGCCCCCGGGCATGGAGTTTCTGCGTACTGATTCCGATTTCCGCCCCGAATCCGAACTCGAACCCGTCGGTGAATCGTGTCGACGCGTTGACGTAGACGGCGGCCGCGTCGATTTCATCCTGGAAGCGTTTCGCTTTGTTCGCATCACTCGTCACGATGGCTTCCGAATGCTTGGTCCCGTAGCGTTGGATATGCGGTATCGCCTCATCGATCCCGGAAACCACTTTGACGGACAAGATGAGATCCAGGTATTCCTGACCCCAGTCCTTCTCGTTGGCCGGTTTGATCATCGGCAAGATTTCAAGCGTCGACGCGCATCCGCGCAGTTCGACTTTTTCCTCTTTAAGGATCGGATACACTTTCAAGAGGAATTCCCTGGCGATTTTCTTGTCCACCAGCAAACTCTCGGCGGCGTTGCAGACGCCGGGACGGCTGGTTTTCGCATTGACCAGGATCGCCGACGCCATCTTCAGGTCGGCGCTCTCTTCCACATAGATATGGCAGTTGCCGACCCCGGTTTCAATGACCGGGACGGTTGCGTTCTCGACGACCGCTTTGATCAAGCCCGCGCCCCCGCGTGGAATCAAAACATCGAGGTAGGCATTGGCTTTCATCATTTCGGTCGCAATGCTACGGTCCGTGTTTTCGATCAATTGGATCGCATGGGGGATGAATCCGATCGAACCCAAGGCTTCTTCCATGATACGGATCAGCGATTTATTCGTGTGGAGCGCTTCGCTTCCACCCCTCAGGATCACGGCGTTCCCGGCTTTCAAGCACAATCCGGCGGCATCGACCGTTACATTGGGGCGGGCTTCGTAGATGATCCCGATGACCCCCAAAGGCACGCGAACTTTACGGATGTTCAACCCGTTGGGGCGCTCGATCACTTCCAGCACTTCCCCGACCGGGTCGTTGAGTTTCGCAATCTGACTCAATCCTTCCGCCATGTCCAAGATCCGCTTTGGGGTAAGGGTCAAACGGTCCAATAAAGCACCGTTGATCCCCTTTTCCTTGGCCTCGACGATGTCGATGCCGTTGGCACGCAAAATCTCGTCGCTATGTTTCACCAACGAGCGTGCGATCGCATGGAGCGCGCCGTCTTTCTCTTTCGTTTCCGTAAGCGACAATTTCAACGCGGCTTCTTTCGCCAGGCTTCCTTTGACTTTGATTTCGCTCATCGCTTTCTTCCTTTCCCCAAAAACAAGGTTCCGCAATCTTCTCCGGCTAGGATTTCCAACAAAATGCGCGGGTCTTTCCCGGTCGCCAAGACCATATCCACCGAGGCGTCGTTGGCGATCTTCGCCGCATGAAGCTTGGTGATCATCCCGCCTGTTCCGCGCGAGGAACCCGCCCCGCCCGCTTTATTCTCGATCTCGGGTGTGACTTCCTCGACGATGTCGATCCGCTTCGCCTGCGGGTCTTTGCGCGGATCCGCGTCGTAGAACCCGTCGATGTCCGAAAGGATGATCAACAGGTCGGCGTGCAGAAGCTTGGCGACGATCGCGGACAAGGTGTCGTTATCGCCGAAGATACGGTTCTCGCCGGATTCGATTTCATCCGTCGCGACCGAGTCGTTCTCGTTGACGATGGGGAGGATCCCCTTCTCCAACAGACTTTCGAAGGTATTGATGACGTTGGTGCGCATGTGGCTCTCTTCGACGACGTCGCGGGTCAAGAGGATCTGTCCGACGATGTGGCCGTACTCGGCGAAGAATTTACTATAGAGGTGCATCAGCTCGCATTGTCCGACCGCGGCGACCGCTTGTTTTTCACGTACCGTCTTGGGTCTCTCGTCCAGTTTCAGTTTGCCCACGCCGACGCCGATCGCACCGGAAGTGACCAGCACGACTTCCTTGCCCTGGTTCATCAGGTCGCAGAGAATCTGCGCAAGTTTCTCCATGCGCGTGAAGTTGGTTTTCCCGTTTTCATACGTCAAGGTCGAGGTTCCGACTTTGACGACGATCCGTTTTCTTTCTTGTATCGAATGACGCATGATTGACACCTCGTTTGTTTATTGTGATGTATTATACACCGAAACGATTCGATGTTCCATCCCTATTTCAAGCATCAAAGAAAAGCCTCGACGTAAACGCGGATTCCAGAAAAGACGGAACCGGATTTAGAGACCGAGGCGGGGTTCATGGACGTTTGTTTTCGATGGCGATTACGATCTGTTCACAGATTTCATGGGTCTTCAGTGAGTCTCTGAGCGGGATCGGAAGCGGTTCACGGTTCTTGATCGCCCCGAGGAAAGCGTCGATCAGATCTTCGAAGCCGCGTTTATGCAAGGTGGATTCCCAGTCCTTCTGTGCGTCGATCGTATGGACGCCGTGTTCATAGGACTCGATGGAAGCAAGGTTGCGTAGGATGGATTTACGGTGGGTATGGAAGACTTCGACGATTTCTTCGGTCACGCCGTTCTCATAATCCATGATGCAGATGCCATGGTTGACGGGCGTGCCCAATACGATCGTGATGGACACCAGTTTCCCTTCCCTGAGTTTCGGGAAGACGGCGACCTCACTGACCTCGCTTTGCAAAAGATAGCGCGTCGTGTCGATGACATGTACGAAATCCTCGACGATGAAACGCCGGATCGCATCCGGTTTCAGATAACGGTTCTTTTGGTAGAGCACCCGTTCGGGCACCCCCAAATCATGTACCTTCTTGACCAATGGCACGAACCTGCGGTTGAACCCGACCATCATCGGGACCTTGCGTTCTTCGCTCAGCATCACCAAGGATTCCGATGTTTCGTAGTGCATCGTCAACGGTTTGTCGATGTGGACGGGAACCCCGGCCTTCAAGAACGTCTCGACCAAGGCTTCATGCGCATCCGTCGCGGCGGTGATGAACACGGCGTCGATGCCTTCGCGCAGGAGGTCGTCGACATCGAGATATCCCTTGGCAAGGTGATATTTATCCATGACTTCCCGCAGTGTCGAGGGATTCCTCGTGCAGGGGATCAGTTCGATTTCTTCACGTGCGCAAAGGATCGGCAAGTACGCTTTCTTCGCGATATCTCCCAATCCGACAATTCCGATTTTCATTTTATTCTCCTTTTTCAACAGTGTCGATCCAACCATTCATGGATGACATGATAGACTTCTTCACGGCGCTGTTCATTGAGGATTTCATGCCACAATCCGTCGAACACGTTACGCGTCTTATCCGTAGAAGCACTGCGTAGATAGAGTTCTTCGCTGTCTTTCACATTCACCAACGCATCCTTCTCACCATGGAGGACCAGGATGGGATCGACGACCTCATTAAGATGCGCGTCGATCCAAGGCACGCTGCGGGCGATTTCCTGCATCAACCCCAAAGCGATCGATTTGAGGGTCAAGGGATCGTTTTGATAGTCTTCCACGACCTTACGGTCGCTGCAGATCGCATCCGCCAACGCGTTGGGGGTTTGGATGTGGGGATCCAGATTGAGGTCGATCGAACGCAGGATCCCGGCGGTATCCAAGGTCAACGGTCCGGAAAACACGATCCCTTTCACATGTCTTGGATACAGGATGGCATAGCCGGTGGCGGTATAGCCCCCCATGCTGTGTCCGAAAAGCAGGACGGGAAGATCGGGGAAGGCTTCTTTGGCGGCTTCGACGATTTCGTTGCAGTCGAGGAAGAGATGCGAATACGATGCGAGATAGCCCCTCTCGCCCTCGGAATGTCCGTGCCCCCGCTGGTCATAACGCAGGACATTGTATCCCCATTCATTGAGTTTGGCTGCGAATTCGTCATAGCGTCCAAGATGCTCGGCGAGACCATGGGCGATGACGAGGGTGGCTTTGGGTTGGTCGATGGTATTCCAACGGATGTTTAGAGAAACGCCGTCGAAACTGCTTCTTACATGAGGCTGGTTCATATTGAATTTCCTTTCCGTGGTTCTACTTTCATTATATTCCTTTTTATCATTGAAACAAAAGAAAATCCCGCTCTCGCGGGATTAGACACCGATGTCGTTTTGGTAACTGATCAGACTGACGGACTCGACGCCGGGAATCTTCTTCAGCGAATCGACTTTCCGCTCGGACTTATCGCTGATTTCGATATCGAAGGTCAACTCGACGTTCTGTCCGACCAAGGTCTTGCTTCTCAGCTTATGTTTCGGCATGGTTTTCAGCGCCGCGTACACCGCTTCGTGGACGGCGTCGTCGAACTTTACGATCAAGAGGAAACGGGAGATCGACCGCGATTCGAAATTGTAGAAAATCATGAAAAGGAATCCGATGGCCAGCGAACTGATGAAAGCGACCAAATAGATGCCGACGCCGGACATGATGCCGCCCATGATCGCCCAGAAAATGAATCCGGTATCGATGGGGTCTTTGACGGCGGTACGGTAGCGGACGATGGACAAGGCGCCGACCATCCCCAAGGAAAGGGCGAGGTTGGAGGAGATGGTGCGGACGACCAAGGTGGTCACCATCGCCAAGAGGATAAGAAGAAGACTGAAGGATTTCGAGTAGATGACGCCCGAGTAGGTGCGGCGATAGACGTAAACGATGAAGATGGCGATCGCAAACGCGGTAAGCAAGGACAATAACACGCCGTTGAGCGACACGGTCCCGGTAAATTCCTCGACGATTCCTTTTTTGATCAGATCTAGAAAACTCATGGTACTTCTCCTTTATTGCATACCGCGGCAAAGCGCGAACTTCGATAAGGCTTGGCGGGTCATCGGCATCGAATTCAAGACGGCGACGATCGACGAAGGCAGGACATCGTTGTATTTGATTTCGACGACGGATTCAACCTCTTCCATCGGCATGACTCCGCCGTGGGAAACTTCGAACAAATCATGGTTGAAGACGCGCGAGTGGATGACTTCGTCGAAGGTGATCCGTACATCAAGGCTCTCCATCACGAAGGCGGTCCGGCGATAGTCGACGATGACGCTAGGGATCAGATGCTTGGTTTTCATTTCGATCAGAAATTCACGTAAGAGGTCTTCCCCTTCGATGTCCATCGCTTCGATGTTCCCTGCGATGAACCGTTTCGCTTGGTCGAGGCTGATTCTCACCATTCTTTTATGAGTCATCTGGTTGAACTTCTCTTTGCATTCCAATCGGATGAACCCGGTGTTCTGATTATAGTAACGGATGCGGTACTTCTTACGGTTCTCGACACCGTCCATCTTCTCGTAGTAGGCGCTTGAGTCCGGCGTATCGAAATACAGACTTCGGATCATGTATTCCCCGTTTTGATCCGCGTTTCCGTCGTAAGGGAGAAGCAAGGCCATCCGTGATTTCAACAGTTTCGCCGCCTCCTTGTGGAGGGTGAATTTCAGTTCATGGCGCAGTTTCATACGAAGTCCCCGAAGTAGTCTTCGAACTCGTTGTTGCTTAATCCGAAGAACGCTTTCGCCTGGTCAAGCAGGTAGCGGGTACGGACGGACGTATAGTCGCGGATCCGTTGCACTTCCTTCTCCCAACTTTCCATCGTGAACCCCCACCGCGCGCTGTCACGCGCCATTTCAGGTTTAAGAAGGGTATACATCGTTTCGATCTTCGCACTCACATTTTCTTCACTCCAGATGCCCGCGAGATTCAACTGAAGCCGTTCGAGGAAGGCTCTTCTGAAATCGTCGTTTTTCATCAGGTTGCGCATCAACACGGTGCTGACCTTGAAGTCCGACATCCCTTCCGGTTTCACCATGAACTCGAAATAGTCGCGGTAGTAGTTGTACCAGGCATAGTCAAGGTCGTAGAACACCATATGCCACTTCCCTCCGTCGTATTGGGACGAGGAAATGTAGCGGGTGTTGATGATGTCGTTATTGGTTACGAAGGTTTCCGCGACCCAGAAGTCGATGTAGCTCTCGATGTCCAAGCGGTCGAGGATGTGCTGGTAGTTGGCACTCACGGATAGGTCGTGCGTATTGGCGTAGCTGACGATCCCGTAGATCCCCGACAAGGAACCCGCCGAGACATCCCAATCCGCCCGGACGACGTTCGCCGTGTTCTTGTCGACGTTGTAGTGGGTGGACACGAAGTACTCATCGACTTTTTCACGGATATCGTAGACCCCCCAGTATTTCCCGTTGATGTACAAGATGATCGATTTGTACGCTTGTACCTCGACGGTTTCGGAGTCTTCCATGATTTCGCTGGAAAGGATGTCGCGGAAGAAGGCCGCGTCATAGTCTTGGGAGCCCGATCGCAACACCAGTTTATTGAAGATGGAGAAATCCCGCGTATCGAAAACTTGATAATGAAGCATGCCCGGTCCGTATTCGCTTCTGAAATTCAGTTCGAACGATTTCTTCGCCAATCCCCGGGTCGAACCGCCGAAGAGTTGGAATCCGCAATCGATCGCGAAACCCTCCCCGTTCTCAAACAGTTCCACATGCGAGGCGTATTCCGTACCGATGACCCACGGGTTCTTTTGCAGGGCGCTGAACTCGCTGGGGTTCATGGCGACGGACAATACCGGCAGGCTATGGTTCTCATTGACCACGTACGAATAGGTGGCGACGGCGCTAGGGACTTTATCGTTCTCGATGGTGATCGCACGGACCACCGTCGTCTGGGTAATCGTTAAAGGCGATGTATAAACTCGTGAATTCGAATTCGGTTTGCTTCCATCCAAGGTATAGTAGGTTTTTCCAAACGTATCCAACGCCACGGTCAATACGTTCACATCGTCGTAGACGCCTGCCGCGAGTTTGGTTTTCGGAAGGGCGCTGACCATCGCTTCGCCGTCGATGTTTTTCGCTCTGGGCGTCGGTTGCGAACTGTAGGTGAAGCCACCCTTGGATGAACGGGCATAACTGAAGTTGATCGGAACTTCGGCCAAAAAAGCCGTGTCCGACACTTTCCCTTGATGATAGAGATAGATCGACTCGACGTCGGACAACTTGAAATTGGTGTGTTTGAACGAGGTGGTCGAAAGGCTGGTTTCCCCCGAAGCCATCAAGACGTAATATTCACCGGGGGCTAGCTGGATGTCGGGCAAGGGATAAAGCGAAGGGGTGTTCTGACTTGTGGTCAAGGTATATTCGCTGAGCGAGATCGTCTTGGATGAATTATTGAAGAGTTCGATCCAGTCATAGGTCTGCGCCCCGTTATGCGGGAGATACTTGGTATTGTTATTCATCGCTTCGTTGATGATCAACCCGTCGGGTAAGTCCAGCGATGCATTGAACGCCTCAACCCCTTCGGGGTCGTTGGCATAGCCCGGACTTACGAAGGGTTGGGCGATGTATCTTTCGTCCTGATACGCCATGACATATCCGTTGGGTAGGTTTTCATAGGTCGCTTGATCCAGGATTTTCCCTTGGTCGTTGGTCAACAAGACGGTCCCGTTGATTTCGTTCAAGGTGAACCCCGTGCTTAACTTCCCTTCGATCTCGGAAATCCCGGAAGTGTAGACCACGACGGATTTCCCCGCCGCCAGGCTCATCGAGGGGAAACGCCAGCGAAACGGGGCGGACAAGGAATCCCCCAAAGCATAGTTTTTAAGTTGGACCGTTTGATCCGAGACGTTGGTGACTTCGATGTATCCCGACAACCCAAACGCCTTGTCGAGGAAATTCCCTTGGTTTTCCGGGAGGAACTCCGTGATTCTCAGCGGGCTTTCCGTCATGATCCGATCCTTGATGAACGCTTCGTATCCGAGCGTGCTGTTCTCATAACCCGGCGTGATTTGACGATAGGTAACCCACTGGCTCGCTGCGTTTCGCCCGATCGACCTACCGCTCAAAACCTCGGGAAGCTTGTAGGACTCGATAACGTTGCCGCTTGGATTGCGTAACACCAAGGTT
>Ga0154525_105_pt4 | contig 27060 bp, 29 predicted proteins | sample RifGroE2_FD_105668 | JGI IMG/M metagenome (GOLD analysis project Ga0154525, IMG submission 105668) | Firmicutes bacterium GWE2_51_13
GAAGCGAACAGGGGGTTGCCACGGCGACCACCGGGCCGAAAGGCAGCGATGTGAACCAAACACATCCGCGGGACGACAAGATCCCCGGATGTGTTTTTTAACAGAAGGGATGGAAACGGGAGAAAACATGGAAACGACCTACAAAGGCATTCAACGCGTATTATGGATCATCCTCTTTGCGAACCTGGCGGTCGCGCTTGCGAAGATTTTCGTGGGGGTGACGATCGATTCGGCATCGGTATTGGCGGATGGTTTCCATTCGGTCACCGACGGGTCGGGCAACATCGTCGGCTTGGTCGGCATCGCCCTCGCCAGTCGCCCCCAGGACGACGACCATCCTTACGGACATGCGAAATTCGAAACCCTGGCCAGCTTGGTCATCGTCGGGATGCTTGTCTTTTTAAGCATCCAGATCGCATCGGAAGCCTATGGGAAATTCATCAACCCCGTTACACCGCGCATCGAAACCTCGACCTTCATCGTTATGGCCTTGACCTTCGTGATCAACGTGTTCGTGACGACCTATGAACATAAGCAAGGCAAGAAACTCCATTCCTCGATATTGATCAGCGACGCCCTGCATACTCGCAGCGACTTGTTCGTCACCTTGGGGGTCATCGCTTCCTTGGTCGCGGTCAAGTTGGGCATGCCGGTTTGGATCGATCCGTTGGTATCGTTGGTCGTCGCCGGTTTCATCCTGCGTGCAGCCTATGATATCTTTAAAATGGCCAGTGCGATCCTGCTGGATTCCAAAGCCGCCGACGAGAAGGAAATCCGGGAAGCGCTCAGCGTCATCCCCGAAATCAAGGGCATGCACCACATCCGTTCCCGCGGGACCGAACAAAACCTTTTCATCGACATGCATGTTTTGGCGGATAAGGAAATGCTTTTGATGGACGCCCATGCGTTGTCGCATCGGATCGAAAAGACCCTTCAAGCCCATTATCAACCTTCCAAAGTCCAAGTCATCACGCACATGGAGCCTTTCGTCGAAAACTACAAGAAAAAGTGATGCGATCGAATCACTGATCGTATCGTTTGGGTGTATCCAGATCATCCTTTGGGCGATTTTGATTTCGCACCGATCAAGATTCTGTCGATATCATGAGGTATGGAAATGAAACGCTACCGCATCACCCTCCTCTGCAACGACATCGAGACCTATCGCTCCGATCCGGAATGGTTTTCCGTGTGCTTCGATCTCTATCGGACCATCGTGCTAGCGTACGAAAGCGCCGGTTATCGTGTAATGGATTCGAAACAACGAGGGGACGAGGTTTCGGTTACGTTGGAGTTGGGCAATCAACGGCGCGTCGTTTCACTTGAGGAAAACACGTAGAATCACTGTCGTTTTGTCCATATACGGGGACAAGACGAGGAATACGAGGAGTGTCGGGATCGATGTAGAATGGATCCTATTGTTATTTTCATAGGGCATGTCTACACTGAAAGTAAGATCGATACCGGATCGGGGTCGACGATCGATATCCCGTATCGCCAAAGCGATTCACTACGGGTAAGAGGGGGAGACATGCTTAAGTTCCTGATGTTGCTGTCGTATCGGAATCGAAAATGGTTATGGTTGCTTCCGTTCGCCTTCTTTTGGGAAGTAATGGCAGCGCTGTTGAAAGAGTCTGAGCGCCCCAAACATCGTTACTAGCCTTACGTCGACTAAAGTGAATGCGAATGAACTGATGTCGATCGAACCAACACCTGTGAATATTGACAGGTGTTTTATATGTAAAACATCATCGCTTCCCGTTTATGTTTGGAGGTTTCGACAAGCGATGTCAGCGTAATCGATTTGAGAGTCTCATCGAGTGTAGATTGCATCGGGTTAAAAACATGTTCGATAAGGATATGTTGCAGGTCGGTGTTCGACCCGACCGACGTTTCATGTTCAAACAAAGAAGGTTCAAGGACGCATAGAAGATCATAGACCGTGGTTTGGGCCGAACTGATGCGATATCCACCCTGGGGTCCTTTGGTCGATTGAACCAGATTCCCGTTCTTCAGCAAGGAAAGGACTTGTTCCAAATAGAGTTTGGATAAACCGAGCTCTTGGCTCAATTTCGATATTGGAACCCATTGCGTCGGTTCCTCACCCAGTTTCACCATGACGGCGAGTCCGTATCTGCCTTTGGTCGAGATTCGCATGTTTCCTCCTTGCCTCCTGATTGACAGGCGGGATAAAATCCGTCATAATTATAACATACAAAACATAGTTGTATACTATGATAGGAGGAAAGATGAATAAAATCTATACAAGCGTCACCGAAATGGTTGGCAATACACCGTTGTTGGAGGTTGGGAATCTATCTAGAAAACATGGATTGAAAGCGCGTGTCTTGGTGAAACTGGAGTCCAAGAATCCGGGAGGGTCGGTGAAATGCCGCATCGCCAAAAGCATGATCGAGACCGCCGAGCGGGAAGGCAAGTTGAAAGAGGGTTCGATCATCATCGAACCGACCAGCGGGAACACCGGGATCGGTTTGGCGTTCATCGCCGCTGCGAAAGGGTATCGGATCATCTTGACCATGCCCGAAACCATGTCCATCGAACGGCGTAAACTGTTGGCGGCCTACGGGGCGGAATTGGTGTTGACCGAAGGACCCAAAGGAATGAAGGGCGCGATCGCCAAAGCGGAAGAACTGGTGAGAGAAACACCGAATGCGTTCATGCCGTCGCAGTTCGACAATCCAGCCAACCCCCAAATCCACTTCTTGACCACGGGTCCTGAAATCTATAACGACACCGACGGCAAAGTCGACATCTTCGTCGCAGGGATCGGGACGGGTGGAACAATCACGGGTGTGGGCGAATATTTGAAATCGAAGGATAAAAATGTTAAAATCATAGCGGTGGAACCCAAAGATTCACCGATGTTGAGCGAAGGGAAAGCCGGACCCCATAAGATCCAAGGCATCGGAGCCGGATTCGTCCCTTCGATCCTGAATACATCCATCTACGATGAAGTCGTCACCGTGGAAACCGAAGAAGCGTTCGCCGCTTCGCGCGATCTGGCGCGGACGGAGGGTGTCTTGGCCGGAATCTCCTCGGGAGCTGCTTTGCATGTCGCGCTGAATTTGGCACGACGGGATGAAAACGCCGGGAAGACGATCGTCGTCCTGCTCCCCGATAGCGGGGAACGCTATCTCTCGACAGCGCTCTTTGGGACCAACGAATAACGAAAAGAGGATTCCCTATGAACCCTAACCGAAAACGGATTTTGGAGATCACGACGACCGGCCTTTTCATGGCCATCATCATCGTGATGACGTTCATCCCCAACCTAGGCTATATCCAAATCAACGTCCTATCGATCACGACCTTGCATATCCCGGTCATCGTCGGTTCCGTGCTTTTAGGTCCGGTCGGAGGGTTGATCCTCGGCGCGACCTGGGGGATCACCAACTGGATCAACGCCCTGCAATATCCGATCGAAGGCGTCATCTTCATGAACCCTTTGATTTCGGTCGTTCCGCGCATCATCGTCGGTTTGGTCGTCGGCTTCGGATCGGTCTGGCCGGTCTTGAAATCGGATTCCAAAAACAAAATCGCGCGATTCTTCGCGAACACGCATGTACGCGATGTCACCTTGGCGATCGTGGGTACGATGACCAACACGGTCCTTGTTCTTTCCGCCATCGGTTTGTTCGCATCGACGATCGCTTGGCCGTTCAGTCAAACTTTCACGGTGATCGTGCAGGTCGTCCTCAGTTTGAACGGTTCGGTCGAGTTGGTTTCGGCCATCGTCATCGTACCGATCGTACTGGCCGCGCTTCGTCGCATCCGGAAATAAGTCTTCAACATCCTTCGGGATGTTTTTTTATGGTCATCTGGTTATGAGAATGTTTCTCATTATGATAGACTTAAATCATCTTAGGAGGATACAACATGAAATACACCTTACCTGAACTTCCCTATGCCGTCGATGCGCTTGAACCGCATATCGATGCGTTAACAATGACGATTCACCACACCAAACACCACCAGGCTTACATCGACAATCTCAACGCCGCACTACTCAAACATCCGGAACTCGAAAGCGTTCCGCTGGATATCTTGCTGGGGAACCTGGAAAAAGTACCCGAAGACATCCGCGGCGCCGTTCGCAACCATGGCGGAGGCACCTTCAACCACAGTCTGTTCTGGAAGATCCTCGCCCCGGCCAGCGGGCAGTTGCCCGAAGGCGTTCTGCTTGAAGCGATCACGCGCGACTTCGGTAGTTTGGATGCTTTGAAAGAGAGTTTCAACACCGCCGCCAAAACCCGCTTCGGAAGCGGTTGGGCATGGTTGGTCGTTACCCCGGAAAAGACCTTGAAAGTCACTTCCACCCCGAATCAGGATGTTCCCTTCAACGAAGGCAAACCGATCTTAGGATTGGATGTCTGGGAACATGCCTACTACCTTCATTACCAAAACCGTCGTCCGGACTACGTCAGCGCATTCTGGAACATCGTGAATTGGACTGAAGTCGCAAACAACTTCCAGGATTCCCTCTAATCCTTTTGAACCCCTTTCCTTTGGCCCGGTGGCGACCGGGCTTTTTTATTTGCGTCGCTTTTCACAAGACGTGATATAATAAGTGCGAAAAACGGAGAGCCTTATGAAACGAAACACGACCCAACCGGTATATGCGCAAATCGCCTTGGACATCGCAGCCAGGATCGCGCGTGAAGACCTCAAAGAAAACACGCGGATTTCAGGCCGTTCGCTGATGTCGAGCGAATACGGGGTGTCGCCTGAAACGATCCGCCGATCCCTGGGGTTGCTTGAGGAGACGGGCATCGTCGAAGTCCGCCATAACAGCGGGGCGATCATCAAGTCCAAGCAGCAGGCCTTGCTTTATCTTGAACGCTTCAGCGGAAAGAACGACATCCACCAGTTGAAACACGACTTGAAACTCCTGATGGTCGAACGGCAGAAACTCGACGACAAAATCGTCAGTCTGGTGTCGCAGATCGCCGACCGGAGTCAGAAATACAGCCATTCCGATCCGCTGATGAAGTTCGAGATCCCGATCCCCGCAGGGTCGCATATCATCGGGCAATCGATCGGCGAGTCCATGTTCTGGCAGAACACGCAGGCGACGATCATCGCCTTGATCCGCGACGGGAAAATGTTGCTTTCACCGGGGGCCACCGCGGTCTTCCAAGCGAAGGATACCGTCATCGTCGTCGGGGACATCCAATTGGCGGACAACGTCAAAGAATTCGTGAAAATGAAAAAATAGTCCTTCGGGGCTATTTCACGTTGAGGTAACCATGGAACTATTAGCGCCCTCGGGCAGTAAAGAAGCACTGGTCGCCGCCGTCCAAAGCGGGGCGGATGCGGTGTATCTTGGCGGAAAGATGTACGGGGCGCGTGCCAACGCCGCCAATTTCAGTATGGAAGAACTGGCCTGGGTCATGGCATATTGCCGGAAATACGGGGTGAGGGTCTATGTGACCGTCAACACCCTGATTTTCGACGATGAATTCGAAGAATTGTTCGCCTATGTCGACCAATTGGTCGAACTGCACGTGGATGCGCTGATCCTGCAGGATACGGGGGTCGCCGTCGCGTTGAGACAACGCTATCCCGATCTTCCTCTGCATGCGTCGACCCAGATGCACCTGCACAACGTGAAACAGGTCGAATGGGCGAAAACACTCGGTTTCACCCGCGTCGTCGCGGCGCGTGAAACCCCGCTTCACATCGTTACAGCGATGGTTCAAACAGGGATGGAAATCGAAACGTTCGTGCACGGGGCCCTCTGTGTGAGTTATTCCGGTCAATGTCTGATGAGCAGCGTGATCGGGGGAAGAAGCGGGAACCGGGGCGAATGCGCCCAGCCTTGCCGTTTGCCTTATACCTTGGTCGAAGAGAAACAAGGGAAATTCTCAGATATCCAAACCGAGGGGGATTTCTTGATCTCACCCAAGGACCTGAACGTCCTTGAACACATCGACCAACTGAAGAACGCCGGGGTCACCAGTTTGAAGGTCGAAGGACGGATGAAGCGTCCCGAATATGTCGCGCAAGTCGTTTCGTCCTATCGGAAACAACTCGACCACGCCCTATCGAAGAACGAGCTGAAAGAAGAAGACAAGGCGATGGCGCAACTGTTTTCCCGCGGATTCACCCCGGGGTTTCTTTTCGGGGCACTGCCGAAAGACGTATTGAACCCCAAAACCAACAGCCATGTCGGACTCTTGATCGGCGAAGTCACGGGGTCGGATGAGAAATATATCCATCTCAACTTGAGGGACACGCTGCGCCAAGGCGACGGGATCCGCTTGGTGAAGGATGGATTTGAGGAAGGATTCACCGTGAACTTCCTCTACCAGGAAACACGTCTGGTCAACCAGGCGAAGGGGAAAGCGGCCCTCAAGCGCCATGTGGATGTCCCGACGGGGGCATCGATCTATAAAACAACCGATATTCAGCAAATGGATGAACTCAATCGCCAAATCAACGAAAACAAGCGCAAGGTCCCCGTCGACCTCAGACTGCGTTTCGAAGTCGGGAAACCGGCGGTGCTGGAATGCATCAGCGCCGGGGCGTCGGTGACGATGCAAAGCGACGAACTTGTCCAGGCGGCGAAAAATGCGCCGATGGGCGAGGAACAACTCGCCAAAGTATGCTTGAAAGTACAGGATACGATCTTCACCGTTAATCAAATCGAATTCGAGATCATCGGGCAAGGGTTCATGCCCGTGGCGCAGCTCAACGCGCTGCGCAGGAATTGCCTGGAAGCATTGGAAACAAAGCGGTCGATTCATTTCACGCCTTATCAAAAAGCGAAGGAAGAATTCACACCGAATCCAAACAAGACTCGAAACATCGTAACCGTCTGTGTTAAAACCCAAGCCCAGAAAGACATCGCTCTAAAATACGGGGCGAGGGTGTTCAGCGAGAACCGCGATCTGCTGGATGAAACCACGGGATTCATACCGCCGCGTGCGGATCATGAAGGCAAAACATATGATGGCAGCGTCCTGTTGCCCTACTACATCGACCAAGAGACACAGCGCAGCGGGGATTTCGGTCTCAACGTGTCCAATGCCCGAAGCGCCAAATACTACCTTGACCAAGGGCTATCCACCGTCCTGGCCTCGGTCGAACTGCCTTTGCATCGCATCGTCGACATGGCCCTCAAGATGCAGGAAGACTATGGCGGTAGCGAAGGCTTGGAAGTCCTGCTCTACGGGAAGAGGGAACTGATGGTCATGCGTTCCTGCCCGATCAGCGCCCTTTACAACACGATCCCCCTGAAATGCACGCTTTGCCACCAACGTAATTTCTATCTGAAAGACCGCAAAGGGGCGCGTTATCGCATGGAAGGGGATGAAACCTGTGCGATGCGGGTGTATGAATCGCAGGCGTTCGATCGTCTGGATGAGATCCCGTACCTAAAGGAAAACGGCATCACCAACGTCCGCGTCAACCTCGATCAGGAAGGCATCCCGTTGACGGAGAAAATCCTGCACAGGATTTTCTCGGAATTAACCTAATGTTCACAAAAATCCCTTGTACGGGGGATTTTTTGCATTTAAAGAGTGATATAATAAATTCAAACTAAAGGGGTATATTATGAAACTCACAAAAGCTGAACGCAGTTGGGTTCTCTATGACGTTGCGAACTCCGCCTTTATCCTCATCATCACCGCGACCATCCCGATCTATTTCCGTGGTTTGGCGGAAGCACAGGGTGTGACGAGCCAGCAAGTCACTTCGTATTGGGGTTATGCGACGTCGATTTCCGTTCTTGCTTTGGCATTGATCGCTCCGATCCTGGGTGCGATCGCAGACTATAAAGGCATGAAGAAGCGCCTCTTCGTCGCTTCGCTTACGGTCGGCATTCTTGGTGGATTGACCTTCACCGCCGTCAACCAATGGCTGGCTTTCCTGATCCTCTTCATCATCGCCCGCTTAGGGTATTCCGCATGCAACGTCTTCTACGATTCGATGCTTGTCGATGTCAGCTCGGATGAACGAATGGACATGATTTCATCGTTCGGTTACGCGTTTGGCTACATCGGGTCGACCATCCCCTTCATCGTCGGGATCGTCCTGATCCTCAACGCGGAAGCGATCGGCATCACGACCGTATTGGCGACCCAGATCTCCTTCTTGATCACCTTCCTATGGTGGGCGCTGTTGTCCCTGCCGATGCTGAAGAACGTCAAGCAAAAATTCTACCTGGAACCGAAACCGCACATCGTGACCGATTCCTTCAAACGGATCTTGATCACCTTAGGGAAAATCCGTCAAAACAAACGGATGCTGTATTATATCATCGCCTACTTCTGCTACATCGACGGCGTCTATACCATCATCTCGATGGCGACGACCTATGGCGGGGAAGTCGGCATCGGACAAACCGAAATGATCCTGGCGCTTTTGCTGACACAGTTCGTCGCGTTCCCGTTTGCGATCCTCGCCGGGATGTTGGCGAAGAAATTCGGCGCCATCAAGCTCATCAAAGTCTATATCCTCATCTACATGTTCGCCTGCGTCTTCGGCTATCAACTCGACCAAGCGTGGGAATTCTGGTTCCTGGCCATCGTCATCGGCTTGGCGCAGGGCGGGATCCAATCCTTGTCCCGTTCATACTACGGAAAACTTGTCCCGAAGGAAGAATCCAGCGAATATTTCGGTTTCTTCGATATCTTCGGTAAATTCGCGGACTTCCTCGGACCGATCATCCTGGCACTGGCCGCACAGTTCCTCAATTCGTCGAAATACGGCGTCTTGTTCCTGATCGTCCTCTTCATCATCGGGTATTACTTCATCCACAAAGTCGATAAGCTTGAACGGGCGGAATCGAAATAGACGCTTGTTCTGATCCATCATGAAAACGACATCCGCTAACCACGGATGTCGTTTTTTTTAGAGTTTCGTATCGTCGATGCTTTCCAACCAGGCGGCGATCTCCTTGACCACGGACTTCACGCAACCGTCGTCGAAGGGGGAAATCAGATGCGCTTCCTTCACCAAGCCGACGAAGGATTTCGTTCCACCCAAGGAACACAGGTGCAGGTAATCCTTCCAGGTATCGGGGTCGTTGACCTGGGTTCTCTTCCAGAATTGAAGCGCACAGATCTGGGCGAGGGTATAGTCGATGTAGTAGAAGGGACTGGAGAAGATATGGCCCTGCTGGAACCAATAGGCGCCGTTGTCCAGGAAATCGTTGCCTTCATAGTTCTGATGCGGCAGATACATTTTTTCAAGACGACGCCAGGTTTCTTTGCGCTCCTGGGGCGTCATCTGCGGGTTGGCGTAGACTTCATGCTGGAAATGATCGACCAGCACGCCGTAAGGCAAAAACTTGATCGCATCGCCAAGATGGCTGAACTTGTATTTCTGTTGGGCTTCTCCGAAGAATTTCCCCATCCACGGCCAGGCGAGGAATTCCATGCTCATCGAATGGATTTCGCAGGACTCCAGGGTTGGCCACATGCATTCGGGGACGTCGATCCAACGGCTTTGATAGACCTGGAACGCATGACCCGCTTCATGGGTCAGGACATCCACGTCGCCGGCCGTCCCGTTGAAGTTGGAAAAAATGAAGGGGGATTGGTATTCCGGGATGAAGGTGCAGTACCCTCCGCCTTCCTTGCCCGTCTTCGCCACGAGATCCAAAAGATCGCGCGAGGTCATGAAATCGATGAACTCCCCGGTTTCCTTGGACAATTCATGGTACATTTCGACACCGGCCTGGACGATTTCATCCGGCGTCCCGATCGGGGTCGCGTTCCCGTCGTAGAATTCGAACTTGGTATCGAAATAACTCAATTTATCGACGCCGAGTCGTTTCGCCTGGCGGGCATAGAGTTTATCGGCGACCGGTACGATCTCTTCCAAAATCTGGCGACGGTAATTTGCGACCATCTTGGCATCGTAATCCAAGCGTTGCATGCGGATGTATCCCAACTCGATAAAATCGTTGTATCCGAGTTTCTTGGCGATCCGTGTCCGCAGTTGGACAAGCTTATCGTAGATCTCATCGATTTCGGCTTCATGGGCTTTCAGAAACCCCGTCTTCGCATCGATGGCGCGACGACGCATGTCACGGTCGACATTCAATGTGAACGGTGTCAATTGCGAAAGGGTGTAGGTTTTCCCCTCGAACTCGATCTGCGCCGACGCCAAGAGTTTTCCGTACGCCGAAGAGAGTTTGTTTTCTTCCTGCATTTCCTCGATGACCGCCGGGTCGAAGGACTTCAAGGCATAGTCCGCGATCTTGAAGAACGGTTCGGGAAGGGAAGCCTTCAGTTCATCCAGATAGGGCGACTTCAGTAATACTTTATAGAAGTCGACCGTCAACTCTTCATAGAAAGGATTCTGATTGTCCCAGTATTCGTTCTCCGCTTCATAGAACGCATCTTTCGTGTCGATCGAATGGCGGATGCTGGAAAGGGTGCTCATGGTCGAAACATGGTTGCGCACCTTGTTGATCTCTTTGATCAGCAGGATCTGCTGATCCGCGCTTTGCGCGTTGGATAAGTCTTGGGTCAGCGCTTTGAGCGTCGATGAAATCCGATCGAAATCGGGACGCTCGTAGACATAGTCTTGAAATTTCATGTACGTTACCTCTGTAACCATTGTACACAATGTCAGAGGAAAACAAAAGCGTACAAATCCGTACTTTGTGCACAAGGTATGATACAATGGTTACGCCCACAGGAGGATCCCCAACCCATGAAAATCGTTACGGATACCGGATGTCTGATTCCGGTCGAAGAAGCCAAGAAGCATCAGATTACGCTTATCCCCCTACAAATCGCCGTCGGTGAGAAGAATTTCCGCGACTATCTTGAAATCGAATCCGAGGATTTCGTCGAACTGATCAAAAACAAGGCGGCCTATTCATCGCAACCCGCCGTCGGAGAAGTCATGGAAGCGTTTGAATCCTTGGAAGAAACCTTGCATATCGCCATGGCGAAAGGACTGAGCGCCGCCTACGACGCGGCGAGTTCAGTGGTAAAAAGCATGGAGACGCATCATATCACCGTGTTCAATTCGACCACGCTCGCCGGTCCCCAGCAATACCTTGTCTATCTCGCCACGAAGCTGCGCGACGGACAGAAATCCGTCAAGGAAATCGTCGATCGGATGAGCGGATGTCTGCGCGAATGCGACTCGTTCTTGATGCCGGTCGATTTCGATTTCTTGAAACGCGGAGGTCGATTAACCCCCATGGCGGCCGCCATGAGCGGGTTCTTGAAGATGAAACCGGTCTTGACCCAATCCCAAAACCGCGAACGTTTGGAGAAATTCACGGTCGCCCGGACATGGAGCGGTTCGATCGGATCGGTCATCGACGAAATGGTGAAACGCGGTGTTTCCGCGAAGCACAAGATCTACATCTCGCATGCCCTGAACATGGATGCGGCGAAACAGGCGTTCGACGCGGTGGTCGCGAAGATCCAGGACGCGGACATCGAAATCCTGAAACTGACCCCGGCGATGATCACCCAGGGCGGACCCGGTTGTTTGGCCATCCAATATATCCTGAAGGACGAAGCGTAAGCTTCGTTTTCATTTCGCTTCGCCGGGGCATAAGGAATATGATAAAATAGAACCAACAAATCGGGGTGATGTTATGAAACTTACCGCGTTGGTCGACCGCGAAGGAATGCGTTCCGTCAAAAGCAACAGTTCGTCCAAAAGAGAAGGTCAGATCGATCTGAGTCTGGCGGACATGGATTTCATGCCGCCGGTCGAGGTCAAGGAAGCGCTGTACCGACAGATTACAAACGGGGTGTTGGGCTATTGCGAGGCCGACGAAGCATTGAAGCGCGTCATTACGCAATGGTACAAGCGTCGTTATTTCAGCCAGATCAAATCCGAGGAACTGATTTTCGGACCCGGGATGAACACGGTCCTGAGTCTTTGCGTCGAAGCGTTCACCAAAGAACAGGATGAAATCATCGTCATGCCTCCGGTCTATGCGCCGTTCATCCTAAGCGCACTCCATCAGAACCGCAGGGTACGCGAAGTCCCGTTCATCGTCGAAACGGGAAAATATGAAGTCGATTTCACCGGGTTTGAAGAAGCCTGCAAAGTATCGAAGATGTTTTTCCTTTGTTCACCCCACAACCCCATCACGAAAGTCTTCAACCATGAAGAATTGCGTCGTTTGCTTGAGATCGCGAAGAAATACCATGTCTTGGTGGTCGCGGACGAGATCCACTGCGACTGGTCGTTTTTGCCCTATACTTCGGCGTCTTCGATCGACCCCTTGGTCATCACGCTTCTGAGCGCATCCAAGACCTTCAACCTTCAAAGCATGCAGACGTCGCTGATCTACATCCATGACAAGGAACGCTTCGCCGAGTTCACACAGGCGATGAAGCGGCATATGATTTCAAGCCATAACGGGTTGGCTTATGCGGCGTATTTCGCGGCCTATAGCTATGGCGAAGACTGGCTCAACGAAGTCAAGGAAATCGTCAAAGGGAACATCAATTATTTCACGTCCTTCCTAAAGAAGAACGTACCGGATTTCATCGTCTATCCCAATGAAGGGACCTATCTTGTCTGGATGGATGTCAGCCGACGCTTCCCGGATGAGAAGGGCGCGATCGAATTCTTCGAGAAACGCAAGATCGATGTCATCCTGGGCAGCAATTACTTCGCGACCGGGGTTTGGGTTCGCTTGAATCTGGCGACCGGGCGTCAGCAAATCGTGGAAGTCTGCCGTCGTCTCTATGAAAGCGAAGAGGTTCAATGAAAAAAATCATCGTTTTGGTGTTGGTGCTACTCCTTGGAGGATGCGGAGTGATCCGCAATCCTTTCGAGAAATTCGAACCGACGTATCAGGTCGCCGCGACCGATTATCTGGGAGCCGGCATCCTCTTCAATAAAATCCGTCCCGAATCCTACATGAAAGAACGGGAGCTGTTCTCCGTGGGTTCGGAAAGCGAACTTGCGCTTTTAATCGCGAAAAAGCTTGAAGCCGGGGTCACGAAAGTCAACTATCGCAGCGACCATCTGCTTTCGCTGCAAAAGACATTCATGTATCTGGAAAGCATCGTCTTTACGCCCTTTACCTTGGCGATGGGATATACCGAGTACACGCGTTTCGGGAACGCGGTCGACAAAGTCTATTTCGCGGAGGTACAACGCGACGGGGAAGCGGATCTGAAACTCAAGGAAGACACGGATCTTTTCTTGTCGGGCTTGGTGTTGGATGGCAGGACGGATGCGCAACAGTTAAGAAACATCCACGATACCCTCGTCAAGCAAACCAAATACGACACGTCCGTCCTACAACTCAAACTGGAGGAATATAGAGGTCATCCGTCGTTTGAAGCCTACGGCTTGTTTACAAACAAAACCGCTGTCTGCAGCGGTTATAGTAAGGCCTTGATGAGTTTGGCGAGCGCACGGGGCATCCCCACGCTCTATGTCGCGTCCTTGTCGATGGAACACGCCTGGAACCTTGTTTATGACGGTGAAAACTGGCTCTACATCGATGCGACATGGAACGATCCCGTCCCCGATAAAGAAGGAAGGGTCCTGCTGACCTATTTCCTTTTGGATAAGACACGTTTCCTGAAGGATGGGAAACATCACTTCGACCTAAGCAGCGACGCCACGTTATCCGAAGAAGAATACATCGAATTCGCAAAGTATGTCTTCCCTAATACCAAAGACTAAGCGCGATCAGCGTTTGGGCGACATGATAGAGAAACAGGTACGCGACGATGCGTGCCTTTTTTTTCGGTTTGATGAAGTAGACCATGAACAAGATCGAATCGGAAAGAAAGAAAGCCGATGAAGAAACAAGTCGAAGCAGGGTCACGGGATTGGGTTCAAACGAATAGAGACCGGAAGTGAACGATACCATCGCGACCAGTGCGAAATCGTAGAGGATAAGGAAAGGAAGGATTTTATGCGGGAGTTCCAAGACGCCTTTTTGGCTAAACGCCCAGAGGGTTAAAATCTGAAGGGTAAATGCGATGACAAAGACCGGGTGTTGAAACGAAGTCCAGGGATAGATCGAGAGATAGGCGAACTGGGCAAACGTGAAGAAAGCGATCCCCAACATGAAATAATTCTTCGAGCGACGGCGGAGGGCTAAAAACAAATCACCGAGAAACGAAAGAACCAAGCCTAGCAAGATGCCGTATTCACGCATCGTCGGATCGGCGTAGACGAACGCACCGAGACCCAAAACGACGAAATGCGCACAAGCCATCAGCTTGAACCAAAGGCGGTCGGGGGAGTCGTTCAACGTGGCGAAGATCAAAAGGATTGTGAAAACCAAGGAACTCAAAGGGATGAGGACGATCATGGAACACCTCTTATGACTCTATGGTAACAGGTTAAAATGGTCAATGTAAGTGGTTACAAGACAAAAGAAGAAGAAAATCGAAAAAGGAGAAGAATGTCGCAGTAAAACACTTGTAATCGATTTCTAAAAGGATAAAATGGAATTAACAGGACAAAGCAAATCATGAAACGGGGTGTTGCCATATGGTACTTCTCTTGATTGTCCCCCAAAATGGTGAACAAAGTAATGGAGGACACTTGTCCTGCGCCCGTTTTCGTAAATTGAATGATTTTTAAGGTGGATTTATCATGTCCATCTTTTTTTATCAGAAAAATCCCGTTTGAACAAACAAAGGAGGAATATGTTATGGATCAAACAAATCAAGTTTTCTTCGAAGCAGCCGCCGCCGGTGATTTCGCCAAGGTCGTGGCAAACCTGCAAAAAGGTGCCGACGTCAATGTTCGCAATGGTGAACAGAGGACGGCGCTGATGCGCAGTGCGAAGCGCGGACACGAGAAAGTCGTCCGCTACCTGTTGGACAACGGGGCCGATGTGAATGCGCGCGACATCAACGGGAAAACCGCTCTGATGGGTGCGGCGAAGAAGGGGCACGAAGCCATCGTCAAAATGATGCTGGAACTGGCGGCCGAAGTGAACGTGCAGGACGCCAAGGGACGCAACGCGCTGATGCGTGCGAGTTTCCTGGGTCATGACGATGTCGTCGAGATGTTGCTGAAGTATGGCGCGGATGCGAATGCGGCGGATGAAATGGGCCGTACTGCCCTGATGGAAGCCTGCCTGGCGTTTCGGGTCGAGGTCATCAAGAAATTGTTGGCGGCGGGAGCGCAGATCAATGCGCAGGATTCCAATGGATGCACGGCTCTGATGCGTGCGAGTTACTCCGGGTATCAGGAATTGGTCACCTACCTGTTGGATCAGGGGGCCGATAAGGAAATCACGGACAAAGAAGGCAATAAGGCGATTCATTATGTGCGCGAACACAACTTCACGGATTTGAAACCGTTCTTGAAATAGGAGGAACACGACACAATGCGAGATTATCTGGCACATGAAGTGCGGAATATTTGTTTGCTTGGCCATAGCGGTGGCGGAAAGACATCCGTCGTCGAAGCGATGCTTTATTTCACCAAGGCGACCGACCGGATGGGAAAAACCCTTGACGGGACCAGCGTCATGGATTACGATGCGGAAGAAATCAAACGCGGGTTGACGGTGTATGCATCGATCGCGCCCGTCGAATGGAAGGGGACGAAGATCAACTTCATCGACACACCGGGATTCTTGGACTATCAACAGGAAACCGAAGCGGGCTTGGCAGTCGCCGATAACGCCTTGATCGTCGTCAGCGCCAAGGACGGCGTCCAGACCGGAACGATCCGGGCATGGAAATCCACCTCCAAACGTAAACTGCCGACCATTTTCTTCATCAATAAGATGGATGAGGAAAACGCGTCGTTTGAAAAATCATACCAGAGTCTGCGTGATCATTTCGGGAAATCCGTCATACCGTTTGAAATCCCGATCTTCGAAGGCGGGAAATCCATCGGATCGGTCAATATCCTCAAAAACAAGGCATGGTACTACAACGACCGTGAGAACGCCAAGGAAGTGCCGGCGAGTATGATGCCCAGCGTCGAAGAATACATCAACCAGATTTCCGAAGCGGTCGCGATGACCTCGGACGACTTGATGGAAAAATTCTTCTCCGGTGAAGCGTTCAGCGAATCCGAACTGCTTCAAGGTGTCCGTACGGGAGTCCGTAGCGGCGATATCGTCCCGGTCTATTGCGGATCGTCGATCCAACTGACCGGCATCGAACGGTTGATGGACTTGATCGCGGAATACTTCCCGAGCTATGGCGAAAAGGGGACGATCGAAGGGTTCGATCTAAACGGAAAAGCCATCAAACTACACACCAACGAGAATGAAGCGCTGTCGTGCCAAGTGTTTAAAACCATCGTCGACCCCTTCGTCGGTCGGATCTCCTATGTGAAAGTCATGACCGGCGTCCTGACCACCGATGCGCATGTCCACAACATCCAGCAGGACAAACCCGAGAAGATCAACCAGATTTTCATCATCAAAGGCAAACACCAGATCGCCGTCGGGAAACTCTTCACCGGCGACATCGGATGCATCGTCAAACTCCAATACACACGAACCAACGATACTTTGGCCACCAAGGAAAAACCGATCACCTATCCGGAAATCGTCTTCCCGCAACCGATGTTGGCGATGAGCATCTGGCCCAAGAGTAAGAACGACGAAGATAAAATGTCCACCAGTCTACAAAGAGTGGCGGAAGAAGACCCGGGTTGCCGTTTGGATAAAAACGCGGAAACCGGCGAACTGATCCTCTTCGGATTGGGCGACCAGCATCTCGACGTCATCGTCAACAAACTGAAATCGAAATACAAGATCGATGTCGAACTGCACGACCCCAGGATCCCGTATCGTGAAACCATCCGCGGCAAAGTGACCGTCGAAGGGAAACACAAGAAACAATCCGGCGGGGCGGGACAATTCGGCGACGTTTGGATCACCTTCGAACCGACCGACAGCCTCGACATGGTCTTTGAAGAAAAAGTCGTCGGCGGGGCGGTGCCGAAACAATACTTCCCGGCCGTCGAAGCCGGGTTGAGGGAATGCATGCTGAAGGGGATGTTGGCTGGATACAAAGTCGTCGGGGTCAAAGCGACCTTGGTCGACGGGAAATACCACGAAGTCGACTCCAAGGAAGTCGCGTTCAAAGCGGCGGCGCGTCTTGCCTATAAAGCGGGGATGCCTGCGGCGAAACCGATCTTGCTTGAACCGATCGTGAAAGCCGTCGTCACCATTCCTGAAGAATACACCGGAACCGTCATCGGCGATTTCAATAAACGTCGCGGGATGATCTTGGGGATGGAACTCAACAACGACAATGAACAAGTCATCACGGCCGAAGCCCCGATGTCCGAAATGATGCATTATCCGACGGAACTTCGCTCCTTCACCCAAGGACGCGGCGTCTATACGCAAACGTTCGACCGCTATGAAGCGGCGCCTCAACCGATCGCCGATAAAGTCATCGCTGCGGCAGCCAAAGACAAACTCCACGAAGACGACGAAGACTAGACCAAAAACGCGAGAAATCGCGTTTTTTGATTCAATCATTGAATTTCGACTTGAAATGTGAGATTGTAGAAGAAAGAACGGGGTAGTACTATGCGAAGTTTCGATTGGCGAGGGACGTTGGATATGTTGAAATATTTCGGGGTGGTCTTCGGAATCGTCGGAGGACTCGTCCTGATCCTTTACTTTAACTTCAATTTCATCGACTCCACCTACAAAGCCCCCTTCATCACCATGGCATCCCCGGATAAGAGCTACATCGCGAAGATCTACCGTGTCAGCGATCCGAGTCTGAAAGACTCCTATGTCTCCGTCAGCATCTATGACAACCGCAACCGACTCGTCAAGAAGAACCTCTTCAAACAGTATTACTGTAAAAGCATCACGCTCCACTGGAACGCCGACAATACGGTCATCATCAACGAACTGACCTTGAATGTGAAACAGAAAGCGGTGCTGTTCAAGAAAGAGAACCAGCATCCCTGTCCTGCCAACAGCCTCATCTACTAAAAAGCCCCGAGAGGGGCTTTCGTCTATTTCAACTGATATAACGCTGAATATTTATCGATCAAATAATCCACGTAATGCATCGGGTTGAAGGATTCCCCGGTGACTTCCTTGAGAAGTTCATCGGCCTGGCGTTTTCCGCCGTACGTATGGATTTTTTCCATCAACCATTGTTTGATGAGATCCATCCGTCCCTCTTCAAGCAACTGTTCGACGTTCAGATCCTTACGCATCGCAACCATCCATTGGGCGCTATAGGCGCTGCCCAAGGCATAGGTCGGGAAGTATCCGAAACTTGCGGATGACCAATGGATGTCCTGCAAAACGCCTTCGGCGCTGTCTTTTACATTTAATCCCAAGAAATCATGGATCTTTTGGTTCCAGACGGCTTCCACGTTGTCGACCGTGACGCTTCCGTCGAAGAACCCACGCTCGACTTCATAGCGAAGCAGGATATGAAGCGGATAGGTCAGTTCATCGGCTTCGGTCCGGATGAATCCGGGCTCCACGGCGTTGATCGCGGCGACCCATTGGTCCAGCGATACTTCCGACAAATTCTCGGGGAAAAGCGCGACCAGTTTCGGATAGAGGTTCACCCAGAAGGACTTGTTCCTTCCAAGCATGTTCTCCATCATCCGGCTTTGGCTTTCATGCATCCCCATCGACATGTTGTCGAAGAAGACCGTGCCTTCATAGACTTGGTCGACCTGATGGTTATAGGTCGCGTGGCCGACTTCGTGGATCAAGGAGAAGATCGCGGAGGCGACGTTGTCGGCGAGATAGCGGACGGTGATCCGGTTGTCGAACTTACTCAGGGAAGAAGAGAAGGGATGGGCGCTGGTCGCCAGGTAGGAACTCTTGGGATCCACACATAAGGCTTCCTTCAAGATTTCCATGAACTGCTTCTGTTTATCCACCGGATAGACCTTATACAAGAAGGAAGTGTCGGGTTTGACGCCTTCCGTCAAAAGACGATGAAGGAACGGCACCAACTTCTCTTTGACGACCGCAAAGAACCGGTCGTACTCGACCTGCGTCATGTTGGGTTCATAATCGCCAAGCAACACGTCATAGTCGCATTCCGTACGTCGGCGCGTTTTGACGTTGGCTTTTGTCCCTTCGATCAAACGATGCAGGTAAGGTGCGAAACGGCTGAAGTCTTTTTCTTCGCGGGCGAGTTCCCACTCGACTTCCGCATCGTTGCACAACTTGTTGAATTCAACGTACTGTTTCTTGGGGATGAAGCGGATTTTCTCCAAGTCTTTCAGAATCGCTTTCGCCTGATCCTGCGCGAAGCGGTCGTCCGACTGGTCGGCGACCTTCTGTAGAAGCGCGATCGTCGACTTCGACGTCGCATGGGCGAAGGCTTCGCCGCTTAAAATCGATAACAGGTTACTGCGGTAAGCCGCGCCTTTCTTAGGGGCGATGGTCGCCATATCGAAATACATCGTACGCAAAGCCAAAGCATACGCCGCGTCTTTCTGCACATAGGCGGCGAAGCGGCGGGTAAGTGAAATATCTTTCATTTCTAAAGCCCTTTCTTTTAACATTATGATATAACTTCATCACGAAGAATGAAAGACTTTGGTATAATTGTTTGGAGGGAAATCGATGAAAGAAATACTTGTGGTCGGCGGAGCGAACGTCGACTTGGTCGGGATACCCGACAAACCGTTACGGATACGGGATTCCAATCCCGGAAAGATCAGTGTTTCTTTCGGAGGCGTCGGACGAAACATCGCCCACAATGCGGTGTTGGCCGGTGCGAAGGTGGAGTTGGCGACGATTTTCGGAAACGACCTTTTGGGAACCTCCTGCGCCGAGGATTGCCGACGCGTAGGAATCCGACTCACGCATAGTCGCTTCAGTTCCACGCACGCCAGTTCGATGTATCTTGCGGTGTTGGATGCGGGAAGGGATATGCATCTGGCGATCAGCGATATGGAAATCCTGGATGAACTGGATGAGGAACGGTTGGTTCCGGTGATCAGTTCCTTGGATGAACAGGATTTTTGCGTATTGGACACCAACCTGAAACAGGAAGTGATCGAGACCTTGAGCGAAGCCGGCCGATGCCGCTTCGCATTGGATCCGATTTCGACCCGGAAGGCATTGAAGGCAAAGCATCTTCTGCATCGCTTCCATGTATTGAAACCCAACCGCTATGAAGCCGAAGTGCTGTTGGATATGAAAATCGAAACCCTCCAGGATGTCCACACCGCGTTGAACCGGTTCATCGAGATCGGAATCGCCGAGGTGATCATCAGTTTGGGGGAAGACGGGATCGCCGCCTCCAACGGCGTCGATGTCGTTTTATTGAAGATGGTGCCCGAACGGGTCGTCAATGCGACCGGGGCGGGCGACTGTTTCTTGGGGGCGTATTTGGCGGAGCGTTTGCGCAGCGATGATTTCGTCCATTGTCTAAGCTATGCCTTGGCGGCATCCGTGCTTACCATTCAAAAAGAAGAGACCGTCGTTCAGGACTTGAACGACGAGAAGATACGGGCGTTCCTTCTGGAACATCCGGTAGAAAGGAAGAATCTCACATGATCCATATCCATCCGAAGGTCAAGGAAGCGTTGGCGAACAACCAACCGGTCGTCGCTTTGGAATCCACCATCATCTCGCACGGGATGCCATATCCCGAAAACGTAAAAACAGCGATGGAGGTCGAGCGTGTCATCGAAGAAAACGGGGCGATCGCCGCGACCATCGGGATCATCGACGGAGTCGCCGTCATCGGGATGACCCCCCAGCAGATCGAGGCGTTCGGCAGCCGGGGGCACATCGCGAAAGTCAGCCGTCGTGATTTACCGGTCATCTTCGCCCGTAAAGAATGGGGTGCCACCACGGTCGCGACAACCATGATCCTGGCTGCGAAAGCGGGGATCGAAGTCTTCGTAACCGGCGGGATCGGCGGTGTCCACCGCGGGGCGCAAAGCAGTTTCGACATTTCCGCCGACCTTCAGGAGTTGGCGAACACCGATGTCACGGTCGTTTGCGCCGGGGCGAAAGCCATCCTGGATCTACCGTTGACCCTGGAATACCTTGAAACGTTCGGGGTGCCGGTGTTGGGATATCAAAGCGATCAATTGGCGGCGTTCTATAGCCGTGAATCCGGATTGAAAGTCGACGCGAACATGAAGGATTGCGATCAAATCGCCGATGTCGTGTTGGCGAAGAGAAACTTCGGATTACGGGGCGGCGTGTTGATTTCAAACCCCATCCCTAAGGAGTACGACATGGATCCGATCGTCATCAACCAGGCGATCGCGACGGCGTTGGCGCAAATGGACGAGCAGGGTGTCAAAGGCAACGAAGTCACCCCCTTCCTTTTGGCCAAGGTCAAAGAACTGACCGGCGGGGATTCGCTGGAATCCAACATCGCCCTCATAAAGAACAATGCGGTGGTCGGAGCGCAGATCGCGATGAGCCTCTGCGTGAAAAAAGGAGAGAGACATGTTTGATAAATGCATCGAACTCCTGCGCTCAAGGGGCGTCGAACTCGAGGATATCGCGGAATGCGTCGTCTACCTCCAACAGAAGCATCATCCCGATGTCACCATCGAAGAGATTCTGCCGACGGTGGAAAGCATCGTCCGTAAACGTGAAGTCCAACACGCCATCCTGACCGGAATCGCGTTGGATATCGGGGCTGAGCGTAATGAATTATTCGATCGTGAACTCTGTGCTATACTTAACACAGACTATACGTTGTATGGAATCGATGAAGTTCTGGCCTATGGAATCTGTAACTTATACGGTTCGATCGCACTCACCAATTTCGGGTACATCGATCGTGAAAAACCGTGCATCATCGGCCGTCTCAACAGCCATGACAGCACGCAATGCAACTGTTTTTTGGACGATATCGTCGGAGCCATCGCCGCTGCCGCCGCAAGCAAGATCGCCCATGGCCATTCCTCGGAGGTAAAATCATGAAGAAAGCACTACTCATCCTCGCCACGCTGGCGCTGCTCCTCACCGGGTGCAGCAGCGTCGGTCCAAGCCAAGTCGAACCCAAAGAAATCACGAAGATGCTGGACAATAACGAGACGTTGGTTGTCTATGTCGGATATAAGGCGTGTTCGGCCTGCCAATCCTTCAAACCGGTCGTCACCGAACTCATCAAGAACTATGATGTGAAAGTCTATTACGTGGACACCTATGAAAGCGATAAAGAAGATCTCGCCGATTTGCTTGATGCGCATTTGGGCGAAGTGGAATATACCCCCACGACCTTCATTTTCAAAGATGGCATCCTGCTTGACTCCAAAGTCGGCGCCTTGGGTTACCTGGCGCTGAAGAATTGGTTTGTGAAGTATGGCGTTATCCCAGAGTGACGTCATCCAACAAATGCTTACCAAGTCTCAACTCGTCGACGGGTTGAGGCTTTTGGGCGTTAGCGACGGAAGCGTGATCGAAGTCCATTCTTCGCTCTCCTCCTTCGGCTACATCCCCGGCGGGGCGCAGACCGTCGTCGATGCCTTGATCGAAGCGGTCGGGTTCGACGGGACGATCGTCATGCCGGCTCAAACTTACGGAAACAGCGAACCTTCAAGATGGAAGCATCCTCCGATCGAGCCTTCGCTTTTCAACCAACTAAGGATGGAATATCCTGCGTTCGACCCGCGTGTCTCCGAAATCGGATTCATGGGTGCGATTGCCGATAATCTACGCTTACGCGCCGGCACGATGGTATCCAACCATCCCAACGGGGCGTTCATGGCGCATGGGAAATATGCGAAGTGGATCACCCAGACCCATCCCATCCATTTTACGTTTTCAATGGCTTCACCGTTGGGGAAACTGTTGGATTTACGGGCGAGCGTCCTGCTTTTGGGCGTCGGTTATGACAATTGTACCGCCTTGCATTTGGCGGAAGCGCAGACCAACGTCCGTCCGATCATCATCAACGGCGGGGCCGTGGAGTCCGAAGCGGGAAAACAATGGCGGAAATTCCTCGACTATGACTACGATAGCGACGAGTTCGTCGAAATCGGAAAGAAACTGGAAGAATACGAGTTGGTGCGAAAGTTTAAAATACAGAACGCGGAATGCAAACTGTTTAGTTTCCCCGAGGCGCTATCCGTAGCGATCGGCTATTTCAAGGAGAAAATGTAATGAGAACTTCCATCGCGGCGTTCGACCGATATCTTGTCGTGGAAGGGGATCCCCAAAAGATCACCGGGCTTTGGATCTCCGATACGCCTGAAGAAGGCGAAGCGGTCGGGGAACTTGCGAATGCGATCCGACAACTCAAAGAATACGAAGCGGGGACACGTACCACCTTCGAATTGAACCTCGCACCGGCCGGGACGAAGTTTCAGAAATCGGTATGGGATGTCCTATTGTCCATCCCCTACGGTCGGGTTTTGACCTATGGACAGATCGCGGAAAAGATCGGGAACCCCAAGGCCGTCCGGGCGGTCGGCGGGGCATGCCATAACAATCCGATCGGCATCGTCATCCCGTGCCATCGGGTATTGGGGAAAGACGGAAGCCTGACCGGTTATGCCGGCGGGGTGCACTTGAAGGAAATGTTGCTGAACCATGAAAAAAGGCTCTAGAGCGAACTCTTGAACCTTTTATTTTGAAAGTATTATCGATACGGCTTGGATCATTGTTTTTTGATCCAAAGGACTAAAGCGGGAAAAGGCGACGGAGTCGAGATCCAGCACCCCGATCAATTCATTGTTCTTCACCATCGGAACGACCAGTTCCGAATTGCTTGCGCTATCGCAGGCGATGTGACCTTCAAAAGTGTGGACATCCGCGATGTTCTGGACTTCCCGTGTGCGGGCTGCTTTTCCGCAAACCCCGTTCTCAAGCTTGATCCGCGTACACGCCGGTTTCCCCATGAACGGACCTAGCACAAGTTCGTTTTCTTTCATCAGATAAAAACCTGCCCAGTTCAGTTCGCTAAACGTATGATAGATCAAAGAAGCCGTGTTGGCCATGTTGGCGAGGAAATCGGGCTCATCCTCGATCAGTGCCTGCAATTGGGCCAGGAATAATCCATGGTCATCACTTCGTTCGTGTATTTCGTGCATAATGTTCACTCCTTTCGTTCATTTTACCATAGTCCGTGGTATAATCAACGTGTGAACAGGGGAGCCTAACGGCTGAGATGCGCAAGCAAAACCCTCAACACCTGATCTAGGTCAAACTAGCGTAGGGAGTTCAATTCCTTACGCCTCTTTCACGGAGGTGTTTTTTAATGAAAGACTCTAGAAAAGCAGTTCTCACATTGGTGCAAATCGCACTGTACGCCGCCCTCTTCATCGTGTTGGATTTCATTTCCAGCTTGATCCCATTCTTACAAATGCCCCAAGGGGGATCGATCGGCATCAGCGTCATCGTCCTGATCGTCGCGAGTTATCATCTGGGTTGGAAACAAGGATGGATCGTCGTCGCCGTCGCCTTGGTATTGATGCCCATGACCAGCGTCATCTATTCCGTAAATCTTTTGGACTACATCCTGGAATACGTCGTCGCCTTCGGTGTCTATGGGTTGTCTTCGTGGTTCCCGACGTTCAACGTTCGCAAGATCCCGATCCATACCGGCATCTATGTCTCCAATTTCCTACGCTTTTTGATCCACTGGTTCGCCGGCGTCTATTTCTGGGGTTTGAATTGGGAAGGATCCTTGGCCTACAACGCACCCTATATGGTCGCGACCACCTTGGTTTGCGCCCTGGTCGTGCCGATTTTAATCCAACGACTCGCATTAAAGAGAGCTTAATCGCTCTCTTTTCCTTTTGTTGAGTAATAAAATCAAGAAATAATTAATAAAATCAATAAATATATTGACATAATTAATTATTAGATTTAAATTATATCTGTGAGGTATCAAGCATGAAAGAATTTATCCAACCTACGAAACTCTGGAACCGAAATTTCATCTTATTACTGCAAGGACATGCGGTCAGTGTTTTCGGGGATGTCTTGTATAGCATTTCCATCGGCTTCTGGGTGTTCGAGAAGACCGGGTCGACCGCATTGATGGGGGTCATGTCTTCCATCAGTATGTTCGTGATGATGTTTCTGAATCCGTTCGCCGGCGCGATCGTCGATCGCAGCGATCGTAAGAAGATCATCGTCGGGATGGACTTCTTGCGCGGGTTGTTGATGATCGGCGTCGGTTATTTCGCCATCCAAGGACAATTGGGTGTCGAAATGGTTCTCTTCACGGCGTTCGTGGCGGCGTTCTGCGGGGTGTTCTTCGGACCGGCGACCATGACGGTCTTTGTGGACCTGGTGCCCAACTCCGAGTTGGTCCGCGCCCAGTCCCTCTCTTCCGGCACGAACAATTTGATCGGTCTGATCGGAAAAGGTGTCTCGGGGGCGTTGCTTGCTTTCTTCGGCATCGGCCCGATGATCGTCATCAACGGGATCTCGTTCTTGTTCTCGGCATTCACCGAACTTTTCATCCACATTCCCGAAGGCGTCAAGCAAGGCCAACCGATCTCCGTCAAGCATGTCCTCAACGATGTCGTCCAAGGGGCAAAAGATACGATCGCGACCCCCGGGTTGAATGCGTTGATCCTGGGTGCCTTGGCGGCGAACTTCTTCGGTGCGGGATACATGTCGTTGTTGATCCCGTTGTCCGTCCAAAAAGGATTGAGTACGACGGAATTCGGCTTCTTCGTCGCGGCCGGTAGTTTAGCCGCCGTCCTGGCGATGTTGTTGCTCGGGGTCGTAAAGATCCCGGCGAAGTATAAAATGAAATTATTCGTCGCAGCGTTCACATTGCAGACAGCGATCCTGATCGTCGGCTTCATGGGGAGAGGGTTCCCTTGGCTGACAACGACTTTCTTCATCAGTGATTTTCTCAACGTCATCGGAAACGCGTTACTCAATGCGACGATGATCTTGGCGATACCAAGGGATAAACGCGCGACGGTCATCGGCTTTGTCTCCTCGTTCTCGATCGCGGGCATGGCGCTCTCGACCCTAGGTTATGGTTTCCTCGCCGAAGTGTTCGACCTAAGCGTGATCTCGATCATCGGACAGGTACTGGCGTATTTCGCCATCCTTCCCGTCTTCTTGGATAAAGGCATCGCGAAGATGATGACGGCGGAAGAGGAGCCGACCCCTCAACCTGCAGCCTAGTCCGGTCGATTCATGAATCGATCCATCGATCAAACACCCCGGTAATGATCGATTAACCGAGTGAATGAACTAAAACTTGCCGTCAACCGACGGCTTTTTATTCTCACACTTTTCGAAATAGGGTATAATTATAAAGTTCACGTAAAGGAGGCGCCACATGTTACCCAAAATCGGAAGTCAAGTCTACATCCAAAGTTACAAGCATGATGGTTCGCTTCATCGCACCTGGTCGAAAGGCTTGGTCATCGACGCGGACGAGACGAAGTATGTGGTCGTCACCAACAAAACCTGGGTCATCGAAGCCGATGGTCGCAAATGGTTCACCCGCGAACCTGCGATTTGTTTCTTCTATACCGACCGTTGGTACAATGTCATCTCCATGATGCGCAAGACCGGGGTCTACTATTATTGCAACCTTGCCTCGCCGAGCTTGTACGACGGGGAAGCCATCAAGAACATCGACTATGACCTCGATGTGAAAATCTATCCCAACGGCGGATATGACATCCTGGACCAAGACGAATTCGAAGAACACTCCAGCCATATGGGATATGGCGAAGATGTCATCGAAGTGGTCGAACGGAGTCTGGATCAGTTGCTGAACGTGATCGAAGAGAAAAAATCCCCCTTCAATGCGGAAGATATCGACAGATACTTCCAACTTTACCTCTTGATGATCCGCAAACAGTAGAATAACGAAGGTTTCTTATCCTTATTATATAGGCGGGAGAGAGTAAGGAAAGAAGTTCCGAAAAAGCTCGAAAAGCGAGCGAATTCAGTTGACAGAGGATGGTCGGTTTGGTATTATAAATAAGCGCTCACGGGAAACGGAAACGGGAAACGAGAGCAGCGAGCGGATCTTTGAAAACTAAATAGGAAATCACGTCGATTCAAAAAGAAACAAACGGCAGGAATGCCGAACCGTTTTGAACGGTTAAAATAAACGAAAACAATGAGCAAATCAAATGGAGAGTTTGATCCTGGCTCAGGATGAACGCTGGCGGCGTGCCTAATACATGCAAGTCGAACGAAGAGAG
>Ga0154525_122_pt3 | contig 26880 bp, 26 predicted proteins | sample RifGroE2_FD_105668 | JGI IMG/M metagenome (GOLD analysis project Ga0154525, IMG submission 105668) | Firmicutes bacterium GWE2_51_13
ATGTTCTCCTTGAAATCAAGAATTGCATCCTCACGCCGCATATCGCCTGGGCGCCGATCGAAGCACGTCGACGGCTGTTGGAAATCGTGGAAGAAAACTTGGCGGCATTTTTACAAGGTCATCCTATAAACGTAGTAAATTAAAACCCAGAATCGCTCCGGGTTCTTTTATAGCATGGTCGAGATGACCGAGGCTTTGGTGACGATGCCGCGTAGTACGCCATCTTCGATGACGGCCATCGGATACGGTGCAGAGACGGCGATCGGGAGGATATCCGCGATGATGGCGTCGATGTCCACGGTCGGGACATCCTGCAGCATGAAGTCGGCGACAAGCTTCTTCGATGCGGAAGCATCCAAGGCGTCCTTCGCCGTCACGATGCCCTGAAGTTTCATCTGCTGATTCACCACATAGGCCGAAGAAACCCCGTTGAGACGCATTTGCGTCAATGCACGGGCACTCCCGTCGGTCAAGCGGACGACGCATGTCGGCGTCTGCATGATTTGCGAGACGCTGACGACCTTCGTTTTATCCGCACTCTCGATAAACGTTTTCACGTAATCGTCCGCCGGATTGGTGATCATGAATTGCGGCGTGGAGACTTGGACCAAACGTCCTTCGCGTAGAATCGCGACACGATCCCCGAGTTTGAACGCTTCATCCATGTCATGGGTGATAAAGACGATGGTTTTCTTCAGTCGACGTTGGATCGTCAACAGTTCAAACTGCATTTCTTTTCGAACCAACGGATCCAAAGCGGAGAACGGTTCATCCATCAACAGAACTTCGCTATCGCTCGCCAACGCCCGTGCCAACCCGATGCGTTGTTTCATTCCGCCCGAGCAACTGTCGATGGTTTGTTCTTCGATATCCCCAAGTCCGACCAGATGAAGCATCTCACGGGCTTTCGCATAACGGATTTCCTTATCGATCCCGCGTACTTCCAAACCATAGGCCACATTGTCGATCACGTTGCGATGGCTCATCAAGCCGAAGTGCTGGAAGACCATCGAAACCTTATCCCTTCGAAACGCGATCATGTCTTTCTTGCTTAGCGTTAGGATGTCTTTCCCTTCATACAGGATTTTCCCTGTACTGGGTTCATGCAACTTATTGATGAAGCGGACAAGCGTGGATTTCCCGGATCCCGATAGACCGATGATGACGAACACTTCACCTTGGTTGATGCTTAGGTTGATGTCGTGCAAGGCGAGTGTCGCCCCGGTTTTTTGCTTGATTTCATCTTTCTTTAGCCCTTTATGCGCCAACTCGGCCGCTTCTTTTTTATTTCGCCCGTAAATCTTCGATATATTCTCAAGACGAAGGATTTCCTTCCCTACTACGTTTTCACTCATAGACTTTTCTCCTTCTCTTTTACGACGCTTTGCGTAAGGCGGTCAAGAATGATCGCGACGATGACGACCGCCATCCCCGACACAAACCCGCGCCCCATTTCGATCCGGTTGACACTGATCAGTACTTCCATGCCCAAACCGCTGGCCCCGATCATCGAACTGGTGACGACCATCGCCATCGCCATCATCAAGGTTTGGTTGATCCCTGTCATGATGGTTGCCTTGGCCTGGGGAATCTGGACTTTGATCATCGTCTGCATCCGCGTCGAACCAAAGGCACGCGCGGCTTCGACGACTTCTTCATCGACTTGACGTATTCCAAGGTTGGTTAACCGGATGATCGGAACGACGGCGTAGATTGTCGTCGCCAACACGGCCGGTGCTTTTCCAAGCCCGAAGAACATGACGGCGGGGATGAGGTAGACGAAGACCGGCATCGTCTGCATCGTATCCAGGACAGGACGCAAAATTCGATTCGCACGATCGGAAAACGACATGAGGATTCCGACCGGAAAACCGATCAGCAAGGATAGAAAGACGGAAGTCAGGACGATCGAAAGGGTGATCAGCATCAAATCCCACAGTCCGAAGAAACCGACCAATGAAAGCATGCCGGAGAACAGGGCGGCCGTTCTCCAACTTTTTTTGATGAGGTAACCCAGGACGAAGACCAAAATCAAATAGCCCCACCAGGGAACCCAGGAAAGGATATTGTATAGAGTCGAAATCATGCCGTTAAGCCCGGCTTTTATACCGTCGAAGAAAACTTTGTTGTCGATCGAGAATTGTTTGATCACGCGGTCGATCGACTCCGGATCCCACCCGAATTTAAAAGGGAAGTTAAAGAACCAATCCATTGGCTATTCCTTTTCCAAAGCGGCGGTGACTTTCGCCAATTCATCCGCGTCCAACCATGTTTTTAGTAGTTCGGTATTTTCCTTAAGGAACCAGACCGCCGTTTTCAGCGCATTATCCTTGGTTTCCTGCATATGCAATAGCATGCTCGAATTCAAGGCGCTGGATGTTCTGTACTTCGAAAGGAAGGCCGCTGCGTCCGGGTATTCATCCTTGAATCCTTTTCGCCCGGCGATGGTGACTTTCACCGCCGGGAAAGCGGTCTCGCCGTTCTCAAACGTCGCGGCGTTGTACGGTGCGTCTTCCAAGAGCACGAAGTCGTATTTCGCCAACAACCAGGTCGGTTCCCAATAATAACCGACGATCGCTTCGCCTTTTTCATAGGCGGCCGTCAATACGCTGGCCAATGCGGCATCCGAACCCGGTCTGAAGTAGACGAAATTCTCATCCATGTTGTAGAAATTGAACTTATTGAGCAAGATCGTATCGACCGCCCATCCGGGGATACCGCCGTAAACCCGACCCATCGATGGATTTTCATCATCCTTGAAGAGATGAGGATACTTCTTCAGATCGGCGACCGTTTTCAAGTCCGGGGCGGACGCGGCGATCCCTCGCGACGCATCGCCTTCGATGACGTATCGTGGAACGTAGAACCCTTGGTTGTTGTCGTCATAGTTGATTCCGTATTCATCAAAGGAACCGGACGCTTTATCGTCATAATAAGGCGCGATATTGTCGGTCCATACTTCCATGTAGACATCGATCTCGCCATCGACGAGCGCTTGGTAGGTGATCGCGGTCGAGCCCGTGACTTGCGACCACTCAAAGCCAAAGCCCTTCTCCAGGATATAGCCCGCGACCGCGTTGTGGATCTGGATGCTATCCCATCCGGCATCGGCGAAGACGACGGTTTTTTTGGTCGAACCGCTGGGTGAACACGCGGATAGGAGCAGAACAAGCGATAGTGCGCAAAATAAAAACATCTTTTGTTTTTTCATGTATTTTTCCTCCATGTCTAAACACTGACATACTTAATATAACATATAAGTTGTCAGTTAACGAAGAAATATTGAAAAAAAAGATGCGAATTTTGAAAATATTGTGAAAACCGGGAATATTTTCGGTCGTATTCCGATGAAAATTACAGCGTAATTCATGGAAGCGATGATGTAGAAACACAGATTTAAGCAAGAATCCGGGAAATCGGGGTGAAAGTCAAAAACTGCAACCCAAATCGTGAAAATTCATGGAATCAATGACAAATGCATAAAACCGACCTCGGGTAATTGTGATACAATTGAACCAGAGAATGAGGAGAAACAACATGATTATCGGATGCGTCAAAGAAATCAAGAAACATGAATACCGCGTCGGTCTAACCCCACAGCATGCTTTCAACTACATCGAACACGGACATAGCGTCCTGATCGAGAAAAACGCAGGCGTCGGTTCAGGGTTCTCGGATGACGAATATGTCAAACTGGGTGCCGTGATGATCGATACCGCCGAGGAAGTCTGGGCGAGAGCCGAAATGATCATCAAAGTCAAAGAACCGCTTCCGGCTGAGTATCCTTTGATCCGTGAGAACCAGATTCTGTTCACCTATCTCCATTTAGCGGCGGATAAGAATCTAACCTTGGCGCTCATGGAGAAAAAAGCGATCGGAGTCGCTTATGAAACCATCGTCGATCGTTCGGGAGGCTTGCCTTTACTGAAACCGATGAGTGAAATCGCCGGCCGGCTTAGCGTCCAGGAAGGCGCGAAATACCTTGAGAAACCCTTCGGGGGCGCAGGTGTCTTGTTGGCGGGTGTCCCGGGTGTCCGTAAAGGCCACGTCATGGTCGTCGGCGGGGGAACCGTCGGGACCAACGCGGTGCAGATCGCAATCGGCATGGGTGCGGATGTCAGTGTCTTCGACCGCAACATCGATCGTCTATGCGAACTGGACCAGCTTTTCGGAAGCCGGATCCAAACCGTGTATAGCACACCGGCGAGCATCCGCGAATATTTGCGCAAAGCGGACGTCGTCATCGGCGCCGTCTTGATTCCGGGTGCCAGCGCACCGAAAGTCATAACCAAAGAGATGCTTTCCTTGATGCGTAAGGGCAGTGTTTTGGTGGATGTCGCGGTCGACCAGGGCGGATGCTTCGAAACGACGCATGCGACCTACCATGACGCCCCGACGTTCGAAGTCGACGGGATCATCCATTATTGCGTCGCCAACATGCCGGGAGCGGTACCCCGTACCTCGACGATCGCGCTGACCAACGCGACCTTGCGTTACGGATTGCTGATCGCCGACAACGGCGTGAAGAAAGCCATCATGAAAGAACCCGGCTTGATCGCCGGCATCAATACCTGTCAGGGAAAATTGACCTATGAAGCGGTCGCGACGGCCCTTGATCTAGAATTCACCCCTTATACGGACCTTTGTTAGTCAGGAGTACGAAATGTACCATCATTCCGATTTAAAACGCTTTTTCTATTGCCCGCGTTTATTCTGGAGCTACAACCGCGAACCGAGGGAATCGTTTCGCCGTTTCGTTCGCATGGATCGTTCGATCAGCGATTGTCTGGTCGAGAAACTCGGAATCACCAATGCATTCACCGCCGTGAAGGGAATCGACGTCACGGCTGTTTTGCATGCGATGGAAACCCACGATTGGATTTTAAAAGGGCGTTTCGAAGCCGATGGCCTACGGGTCAAGATCCCGGCCATCCGCAAGGTCGAAAACGGTTGGGATGTCTATTTCACCTACATGGGCAACCTCCCCAAAGCCGACGACGTCCGCTTCTATGCCAACCATTGCTGGGTATTGGCACGGCAGGGCATCCAGATCAACGAGATCCGGATCGTTCATTTCAACCATCATTATGTTAAAGAGGAAACGCTTGATTTGAATGCCTGTCTGATGGTTTCCGAGGTCTTCTATAAGCCCAACGGCCAAGCCCATGTCAATATCACCCAAAAGGTAAAAGAGAAGATGCGCGACCTGAAACCCGCGCTGGATGCGATGTTCGCGGTCGACGCGTGGGAAGATTATCCGATCACGCTGGAAGAATGCCCGTATACGGTACGCTGCGACCATTATGAGAAGTGTTTCTATGCGGATGACCCGATGCCCGACCACTCCGTCGTTTTCCTGACCCAGGCTTCCCGCCGGCAAGAGATGATCGAAATGGGGATCCAGCGCCTTAGCGACATTCCCCTGGACATGATCGAAGGGACGCGCATCCAGTTCGCCCAGATCATGGCGGATCGACTAGGCGGTTTGTTTGCGGACCGCAACGCCTTGAACCATTGGCTAAACCAAACCAAATCAGGACCGGTTTCCTTTCTTGATTTCGAATGGGATACCTACGCTTTACCGCCGTATCAAGGGATGCGTCCGTTCGACGTCCTTCCGTTTCAATATTCCCTCCATGTCTTGGAGGACGGCGTCCTGCGCCATATGGAATTCCTTGGCACCCAGGACTGCCGTCTCGGGTTCATCGAGAACCTCTTGAAGGAACTGCCTGAAGAGGGGACGGTCTATGCCTACAACGCGATGGGTGCCGAAGCCATCCGACTCAAGGAATTGGCACGCCAATTCCCGCAGTACGCCGATAAACTCGAAGCCATCATCCTGCGCATGCGCGATTTGGCGGAGCCGTTCATCGCGGGTTCGGTCTACGACCTGAAAATGCGCGGGAATTTCTCGCTCAAGAAAATCATCCAGGCGATCAACCCCGACTTATCCTATTCGCAGCTCTCCATCCAACACGGCATGGAAGCGGTCTACCAGTACCGTGAAATGGAAGACTCGGAAGATGAAGACGATGGTCAAAGCAAGAAGGAATTATTGGAATATTGTTCGATGGATACCTATGCGATGGTGGAAATCTATCGCTGGTTGATTTCGCTGGTCGGGCAAAAAGAAACGCCGATCGACGAAAACGAGATACAATAGACTCAACAAGAATCGAGGTGGCACGATGCCCAATATCGCAACCCACGGATTGTTGGCGCAGGATGTGTTGGACAACGCACCGTTTACCCGCTTGGCCAGACTCATCGAACGCTATCCCAAGGCCTATTTCCTTGGATCCAACGGACCGGATATCCTTTTCTATTACCATTCTTTGCCTTGGCAGTCCAAAGCCGGGGCGGATCGTTTCAACGTGATGGGGAATCTCGTCCATTCGCAAAAAATCGACGAATTCTACCGTAAGGCGATCGAAATCATCCAAGCGACGCCCCAAGGCGAAACAAGGCAACTCATGACGGTCTATCTGGCCGGGCATTTGACCCATTGGAGTCTGGATACGGTCGCCCACCCCTATATCTTCTATAAAACCGGTGCCATCCAAGGCGCGACGAAATACTGGCATTTCCGCCTTGAAAGCATGATCGATACCTTGATGGTCAAACAGACCAAAGGCTATTTATTATCGAAATTCGATATGCCTTCTTTGGTGAAGGTCGATGAAACCACGAAAGAAGCAATCGCGAAACTGTATCGCCCCATCTTGTCGGAGGTTTTCGACCAAGACGCCAGCGAAGAAGAGTTGAAGGAATGCGTCACATCGATCCATACCTTGGCGACCTATCTTTACGATCCCTATACGATCAAGTTCCCGCTTGTGCAGCTGGGTGAAAGCCTGTTGGGCATGAAATGGAAATTCTCAGGCCATATCGTCGCCGGGAAGATGGATCTCAAACGCGATGTCCTGAACCTGAACCATGCGACATGGAAGCATCCTTGCGATGGCACGAAGGTATCCGACGAATCCTTCATCGACCTCTATCATAGTGCGATACGGCGCGCCACGGGGGTCCTATGCGCCCTCAACGACGTCTTGTTTAAAGACAACATCGTCGACCAGCTCATCGGTCTCCTTGAAGACCGCACCTACGACACCGGCCTGAAGAATCCGCCCGAAATGAAACACTACGATCCGATCTACTAGAGGAGGGGAACTATGCGCATCTGCGACCTGCATGCGGACATCGGAATGGATGTCCTAAGCAAACACCGTAAAGGTGAGAGGAATGTATTACGAAAACACCATATCGATAAATTGAAACAAGGGGAGATCGGTTGGGTCGGGATGGCTTGTTTCTTCGAAGGCCATGAAACGATGGACGACTTCAAGGCGATGATCCAAACCTTACGCAAGGAAATCCTGGGCAATCCGGAGACCATAAGTTTATATACCGGCGGAAATCCGCACGAAACGAAACTCAACGCCATGATCACGGTGGAAGGCATGTGCCCCATACAGGAACGCATCCCCTCGACCATCCGATGGATGCATCGTCAAGGCGTACGCGTCGCGTCCTTAAGTTGGAACGATGAAAACACCTTGTCGACCGGCGTCAAAGGCAACCCGTCCAGAGGGTTGACCCTTCAGGGGCAGCTCGCCGTCAAGACCATGAACCAAATCGGGATCATCGTCGATGTCTCCCATGCCTCCGAAAAGAGTTTCTGGGACATCCTGCGCGTCAGCCAAGCCCCAATGATCGCCACCCACAGCAACGCCCGTCGGTTGGCCAACGTTGAACGTAACCTTAGCGACCAGCAAATCAAGGCGATCGCCGCCCAACAAGGTCTGATCGGTCTGGTGGCGGCACGCCACTTCATTTCATCGGAAGTCGACATGCAGACAGCGGATACGTTGGCGAAACACGCCCGCCACATCGCGGACATCGCGGGGATCGACGTCCTGTCGATCGGCTTCGACTACATGGATTTCCTTGAAGGACCCTTCGGGACATCCGCCATGGCAAGCGACCTTCAAAACGCAGCCCAAGCGCAAAACCTCATCCAAGCTCTACGAAATAACGGTTTCAGCAAAGAAGAAACCGAAAAGATCGCGTGGGGGAACGCCGCATCGTTCTTTGAAAAAAACCTGAAATAAAAAAAGAGCGCTTTTTTCGCTCACAAGAAAAGTATAGCACAATTCAAGTAAAATCAATAGACTCACATGGAACGTCGATAACAGGTATAATACCTGTAAGGAGGAGTTGTTTATGAAACTCAATATTCACGGAAAGAATGTTACGATTACCGAGGCGATGGAAAACCGGACGACCAAGAAACTTTCGTTTTTGGACAAGTACTTCATGATCGATGAAGATACCGAAGCCAACGTTAGCGTCAAGGTGAATCCGACCAACCTGAAGGTAGAAGTGACGATCGTCACGAAGATCGGTCTGCTTCGCGCCGAAGTGGTTCACGAGGATTATTACGCCGCCGTGGATTTAGCCATCGATAAGCTGGAAGACCAGATCCGCCGTCAGAAAACACGGCTCTCGCGTCGCCATCGCGAGAAACTCTCGGTCAACTTCGCCGAATCCGTCAGTGCCGAAGCTTCCAAAGTCAAGGAAGAACCGGTTCGTACGAAAACGATCGTGGCGCAGAAGATGGTCTTGGATGAAGCCATCATGCAGATGGAAATGCTGGGTCATTCCTTCTTCATCTACACCGATGAGGAAACCGACGAAATCGCCGTCGTCTACAAACGTCTGGCCGGCGGATACGGTTTACTGGAGACGTCGAAAGAAGCATAAAAAACAAGCCAAGGACGGCAAATCGCCGTCCTTTTCTATTGAACGGGGGTTAAATGTGCTATAATTGATAAAAATAGCAGGAGGTATCTATGTCGTTACGTAAGAAACTCAAAGATTTCATCGCACCCATCGAGGAAGATGAAGTATTGGAATTGGATGAAGAGGAATCGGCGCGCATCAGCGAGTACGAACAACCCCAAAACAAAACATTAAGCAAAGTCAATCTGGACACCAAGATGGTGCTGTTCGAACCGCGTTCGTTCGATGAAGCCGAAGAAGTCGCGAAACATCTGAAAGAACGCCGCGCCGCCGTCGTCAACCTGCATCGTCTACCGCGTGATTTCGCCCAACGTACGATCGACTTCCTTACCGGCGTCGTGTTCGCGCTGGACGGATCGATCCAGAAGATCGGACACAACGTCATCCTTTGTACACCGAAATCGATCGGCGTCCACGGGAAGATCAGTTTGGACGGCGAAGACGAAGAATAAACGCAACTTGAAGTTTGCTTGAGCCTATGGCATAATATCAATACCTGTGAATCGGGGGTGTACCATGAGTATCAATAAACCCAAGTTCCGTCTTATGAAAAACGGATATGATCGTTTTGCGGTGGATGATGCCGTGGACCGGTTGTTTTTCGAGAATGAGACGATGCGTAAGCAACTGGATTCCTACCGTAGCCAAGTCAACCATGCGGGGGAACAGTTAAGCCAAATCAAAACCCGCTATCAAGCGTTGATTTCCGAGTTGACCGTCCGCGAAAAAGCGGCGGACGATATCGCCCGGCTTGCCTTGAAAGAAGCCAACATCATCATCGATACGGCGCAAAACAACGCCGATACGATCGTGAGGGAAGCTCTTTCCACCGCCCGATTCCTTTTGACGGAAATCGCGCGGATCGGACAGGACGCCAAGGACGTGAAGGTCGAGATGCAGATGAAGTTGCAGGCGCTGGCCAAAGCGCTGGAGGATTTCGAAATCCCCGAGATTCCGAATCCGGATTTCATAACCAAAGACGAAGAACAAGACAAGCCGCTTTGAGGCGTTTCAGAGACTTTCCGGAGGGTGCGAGGAAAGACACAATCAAAGGGGATATCACTTGGGAGTCGCGTTTCCGATATGTAGGGGACGCCGGTCACACCGTTATCGTGTCGAGGTGCGGTCCGTTTGGACCGAACTAAGGTGGTACCGCGTTATTTACGTCCTTAGCAGGACGTTTTTTTATGAAAAAGGAGAACAACATGGACTACAAAGAAACGTTGTGGATGCCGGATACGGCATTCGAGATGAGAGGGAACCTGACGAAGAAGGAACCGGAGTTCCAGAAACGGTGGGAGGCGATCAACCTCTATGAAAAAATGCTTGAAAAACGGGACGGCGCCCCGACCTTCGTCTTGCACGACGGTCCTCCCTACGCCAACGGAAATATCCATATCGGCCATGCCCTAAACAAGATCTTGAAGGACATGGTCGTCCGAAGCCGCTATCGGATGGGTTATCAAGCCCCGTTTATCCCGGGTTGGGATACGCACGGACTTCCCATCGAAAGCGCGATGCAGAAACTGGGATACAACCGCAAGGAAATGAGCGTCGCCCAATTCAGGAAACTGTGCGGCGAATACGCCCAGGAACAAGTCCAGAAACAGATGAAGGACATGAAAGCCCTGGGGACGGTCGCCGACTACGACCATCCCTACATCACCTATCAAAAGGAATTCGAAGCCATCCAGGTCGAAATCTTCGCGAAGATGGCGTTGGACGGGATGATCTACAAAGGATTGAAGCCGGTCTATTGGAGCCCATCCAGCGAAAGCGCCTTGGCGGAAGCCGAAATCGAATACCACGACAAGAAAGACCCGACGATTTTCGTCGCCTTCAGTGTCGTCGACGGGAAAGGCATCCTCAGTGAGGACGTCCGTTTCGTCATCTGGACGACGACCCCTTGGACCATCCCGGCCAACCTCGCGATCTGTTTGAACAAAGATCTGGAGTACGCCTTAATCGACAGCGAAAAAGGGAAGTTCATCTATCTGAAATCCTCGGCGCAAACGCTAAGCGAGAAGTTCAAGTTTGAGAACTGTTCGATCGAGAAAACCTTCAAAGGCTATGAACTGGAAGGCATCTTGACCAAGCATCCGTTCTACGACCGTCAATCCATCGTCATCTTGGGCGACCATGTCGAAGAAGACGGTACCGGTTGCGTTCATACCGCCCCCGGTCATGGCGTGGACGACTTCCTGGTCGGTCAAAAATACGGCTTGGAAGCCTTCTGTCCGGTCGACGGCCATGGAAAGATGACGATCGAAGCCGGGGATTGGCTGGTCGGCCAATTCGTGGAAGACGCCAATAAAACCATCACCAAGAAACTCGACGAACTCGGCGCCCTGTTGGCGCTGGAATGGATCACGCATAGCTATCCCCACGATTGGAGGACCAAGAAACCCGTCATCTTCAGGGCGACCACCCAATGGTTCGCCTCCATCGCCATGATCCGCAAAGAACTGCTCGAACAGATCGATTCGGTCAAGTGGATCCCGGAATGGGGTCAAGTCCGCTTATACAATATGATCAAGGACCGCGGGGACTGGTGCATCTCCCGTCAGCGCGTCTGGGGCGTCCCGATCCCGATTTTCTATACCGAAGACGGGAATCCCGTCATGGACGAAGGCGTGTTCGACCATGTGGCGAAACTGTTCAAGGAACACGGATCCAACGTTTGGTTCTCCTGGGATGCCAAAGACCTGTTGCCCGCAGGCTATACCAACATTGCTTCCCCCAACGGCGTCTTCACCAAGGAAACCGACATCATGGATGTCTGGTTCGACTCCGGGTCCTCCCATACCGCCGTCATCAAAGAACGCGGAGGGGAACTCCCGGTCGACCTGTACCTTGAAGGTTCCGACCAATACCGCGGCTGGTTCAACAGTTCGCTGATCGTATCCACCGCCGTCCACGGGCACGCTCCATATAAAACCGTTTTATCCCATGGTTTCGTCCTCGACGGAAAAGGGGAGAAGATGAGTAAATCCCTCGGCAATACCGTCGAGCCCAATAAAGTCGTCCAATCCTCCGGGGCGGATATCCTGCGTCTCTGGGCGGCCTCCATCGCCTATCAATCCGACGTCCGCATCAGCGACGACCTTCTCAAACAAGTCATGGAGAACTACCGCAAGATCCGCAACACGTTCCGCTTCATGTTGGGGAACATCAACCCTGCCGATTTCAAGGTCGAAAACCTTGTCTCCCCGGCATCCCTCACCACGGCCGACGCCCACGTGTTGGTCCTGCTGAACGATGTCATCCGCTCGACGCTGGAGGACTATCTCAACTACGACTTCATGTCCGTGGTCTCGACCATCTCCAACTTCATGACCAACACGATGTCCGCCTACTACCTCGACTATACCAAGGATATCCTCTACATCGAGAAGAAGGACGGAAACCGTCGTCGTCAGGTCCAAACCGTTCTCTACCATACCGTGTCGGCGTTGAACCGGCTCTTGGCTCCGATCCTGGTCCATACCGCCGAGGAAGTCTCGGATCACTTTATCCCCGGCTCTGAATCCGTCCATCTGGGTGAGTTCCCCGAACCGATCGAACTGACGGATGAAGAAAGCCTGAAAGAGGATTTCGCCAAGCTCTTCGACCTCAGGTCGGTCGTCTTCAAAGCCTTGGAAGAAGCCCGCAACACGAAGATCATCGGGAAGTCGTTGGAAGCCTCCATCCATGTCCGTCTCCATCATCCGTTGGCCAGACTGGCCGAGAAACACCTCGGCGAGGCGTTCGCCCAATGGTGCATCGTCTCCAAGGCGACGCTTGAAAGTTCGGATGAGGAAGAAACCTTGGTCGACGTTTCCGTCGCCCCGGGCGTCACGTGCCCGCGTTGCTGGAACGTCACCGAAGAAGGGACCGAAGACGGACTCTGCCCGCGTTGTCAAAGCGTATTGTTTGGATAAATCAGGAAACACATCCCCGGATGTGTTTCTTTCTTTCGGATGTCCGTGCGAATCTGATATAATGACGATGATGAAAACCTATGAAATCAACTCGTTGACCAACGAGAGAATCAAATCGTGGACCAAGCTCCACCAAAGCAAATACCGACGTGAAACCGGTCTTTTTCTGGCGGAAGGGGAACATTTGATCCAAGAGGCTTTGAAGGCGGGATTGGTGGAAACCTTGATCGTGCTGAAGGATTCGCAGATCGAGTTCGATGTGGATGTCCGGGTGGAAGTGACGCCCGAAGTTCTCCATAAACTCTGTCAGACCGAATCCAGCAGCGAATGCATCGCGGTTTGTCGGATGTGGGACCAACCCGAATCCTTAGGGGACCGCGTTTTGCTTCTGGACCAGATCCAAGACCCCGGGAATGTCGGGACGATCATCCGTACCGCCCATTCTTTCGGATTCGATAGCGTCGTCCTTTCCGAGAACAGCGTCGACCTTACCAATGAAAAGGTTCTACGCGCAAGCCAAGGGGCGATTTTCCATCTCCCGGTCCTACAGCGCGAGATGAAACCCGCCATCGACGAGTGTCGTCGAAACGGCTTGACGATCTTAGGGACGGGTTTGAAACATTCCGTACCTCTGACCTCGATTCAGGATCGCGAGAACGTCGCGATCATCCTCGGTAACGAGGGACAGGGTATCCGACCCGAGATCCTGCATCTCTGCGACGCCGTCGTCAAGATCGAAATCAACGGCTTCGAGAGTCTGAATGTCGCCGTCGCCTGCGGAATCATTTGCTACCGTTTCCGCAAGCCTTGATAAATCGGTGGATTGTGCTTATAATAGGGATATCTCATTGAAGGGACACAGTAGCGGCATCCAGAGAGAACGGTCATTGGCTGAAAACCGTTCACGCCCCGCGAATTTCACCCCTGAGTGGAGCCAATCCCTCCCGGCACGGACCGTTATCCGAATCAAGGTGCGCTTTCGGGCGAATCAGGATGGTACCGCGTAGTCTTACGTTCCTGTGTCAGGGACGTTTTTTATTTGAAAGGAAAGAACCATGATCGACGTAAACACACTCCTTATCGAAGGGAAAGCCGCGATCCAAGCGGCGAACGATCTCACGGAACTTCAATCCGTACGCAATGTCTATCTCTCCAAAAAAGGATTGATCAGCGGGTTGATGCTTGAGATGAAGAATCTTAGTAACGAAGAAAAGCCGAAATTCGGCGCTTTGGTGAATCTGGCGAAACAAGAATTGGAAACGGCGATGGATCTGAAAACGAAAACGTTGGAAGAGGAAGCCATCGCAAAGCAACTGGAATCCGGAAAGATCGACATCACCCTCAGCGCCCATGCGCCGTTGGTCGGCACTCTGCATCCTTTGACCATCGTCCAACAGGAGATCGAAGATCTCTTCATTTCCATGGGATATACCGTCAAGGACGGTCCGGAAGTCGAACGCGACTTCTATAATTTCGAACGTGCCAACATCCCCCAAGACCATCCCGCGCGGGATATGCAGGACACCTTCTACATCGACCTTGAGTGGCTGCTTCGCACCCACACGACCGCCATCCAGACCCGTGCGTTGGAAGAATACGCGGGTAAAACGCCGGTCAAGGTCATTTGTCCGGGGAAAGTCTATCGCAAGGACGACGACGATGCGACGCACAGCCACCAGTTCGTACAGATCGAGGGTTTGGTCGTCGGCCAAGACATTTCGTTGGCGGACCTCAAAGGAACACTTGAGCTGTTGGCGCGCCGCATGTTCGGCAACGAGCGGGTCATCCGTTTTCGTCCGTCCTATTTCCAATTCACCGAACCCAGCGTCGAAGTCGACGTCTCCTGCCACATCTGCGGCGGGAAGGGATGCCCGACGTGCAAAGGGACGGGCTGGATCGAAATCCTCGGCGCCGGGATGGTCCATCCCAACGTTTTAACGATGGCGGGCTTCGATGCATCCAAGGTCAGCGGATTCGCGTTCGGCCTAGGGGTCGAGCGGGTCGCGCTCCTAAAGTACGGCATCGACGACATCCGTCATCTCTACGCCAACGACATTCGTTTCCTGACGGCATTCCGTCGGTTTGAGTAGGAGGAAACCATGAAAATCAGTATGAAATGGCTGGGACGCTACGTCGATCTCAGCGATATCAAAGCACAGGATTTAGCGGATAAATTGACGCTCGCCGGTCTGGAAGTCGAAGGGTTCGAGTCTTTAGCCCATGGATCCAACTTGACGATCGGACATGTTTTGACTTGCGTCGATCATCCGCAATCCGACCACCTGCATGTCTGTACGGTCGACCTGAAGGACGAAATCGTCCAGATCGTGTGCGGCGCACCCAACGTCGCTCAAGGTCAAAACGTCATCGTCGCGAAGAGCGGGGCGGTCTTGCCGCAACTCACCATCAAGAAAGCGACGGTCCGCGGCATCGAAAGCAACGGGATGATCTGTTCGCTGAGCGAACTCGGGGTCGCGCCGAAATACCTGAGCGAAGAACAAAAGTCCGGCATCGAAGTGTTGGGCGACGACGCCGTCGTCGGGACGGACCCGCTGGCTTATCTGGGTTTGGACGACATCATCCTCGATGTGAAACAAACGCCCAACCGGAGCGATTTCAACGCGATGTGGTCCGTGGCGATGGAAGTCGGGGCGCTGCTTGATCGTGAAGTGAGACTTCCCGATGCGCGCATCGCCGCGAACGCGGGAGAAGCGACCACACTTAAGATCGGATCCACCACCGACGCCTGCCCCACGTTCTACGGGAAAATCATCGGAAGCGTCAGTGTCAAAGAATCGCCGCAATGGATGAAGGAAGCTTTGATGGCGGTCGGCATCAAATCCATCAACAACGTGGTGGACATTTCCAACTACGTCATGGTCGAAACCGGCCAGCCGCTGCATTTCTACGATCTGGCGAAAGTCCCCCATCAAGAAATCATCGTCAAAGATAAACTGAAGGGTGATCTGAAGACATTGGATATGGGGAGCGTGCCCTTGTTTGAGAGCGATTTAGTCATCACATCCAACGACGTCCCCATCGGCTTGGCCGGCATCATGGGCGGGGATGACTCCAAGATCGACGAGAACACCCACGGCATCATCATCGAAGCCGCGCTGTTTTCACCGGTACGCATACGCAATACGTCGCGCCGGGTGAATCTGATGACCGAAGCGAGCCTGCGTTTCCAAAAAGGCTTGGAACCGCAAATGCCCGACAAGGCGATGCATCGCGCCGTCGAACTCTTGGTCGAACTCGCCGACGCGAAGCTTCTTGAAAAAACGGTCGAATATGGTAAACCTGTATTGGCAAAGAAGGAAGTCAGCGTCACGCATACCCAGATCGAATCCTTGTTGGGGACGAAAGTGGAACTCGACCGATGCGTCGAGCTGTTACGTCGTCTCCATCTGTTGCCGGTCGTTGAGGGTGGAACCATCACCTGCACGATCCCTTCCTATCGCCTGGACTTGTCGATCGCCGAAGATTTGGTCGAAGAAGTCGGACGCATGGTCGGCTACGACGGGATCCAGGGGAAACTGCCGAAAATGGAAACGGTCAGCGGGGAACTCGACGCACGTCAGAAACAACGCCGCAAAATCCGCTCTTTATGCATCGGGTTCGGAATGAACGAGGCGATCACCTATACCTTGGTCTCCAAAGCGAAGATCGACAACGCGATCCTACCGCTTGGCGAAGCGTATGAAATCTTGTCTCCGCTTAGCGATGAGCGCCGTTATGTCCGCGTCGGCATCCTTCCTTCGCTTCTGGAAGCCGCCGCCTACAATCTCGCCCATAAGGCGAAGGACTTCATGCTTTATGAAGTCGGCAGCGTCTATGCCAAGGGAAAACAGGAAGAACGTCTGGCCTTTGTCTTAAGCGGCAATCTTACGCAGTCGCTCTGGCAAAAACACAGCGTCGCCGCCGATTTCTATACCGGGAAAGGGGTCGTGGAAGCGATCGCCACCCAACTTGGTTTCGAGGCCAACCGCCTACGCTATACCCCGCCCAAGGAAGCATTGGATAAGTTCCATCCATACCGGAGCGCCGAAGTCCATCTTGGGAAAGACCGTCTGGGCATCGTCGGGGAAATCCATCCCAAACTGGCGAAAGAACTCGGGGTCGGTGCGCTGATCCTGGCGGAAATCAACCTGGAACTCTTCCTGCAACAGAAAGCGACGAAGGTCAAATACGCCCCCCTCAACAAATATCCGGTCGTACAGAGGGACATCGCCCTGGTGATCAAGACGGAAGTCAGCGCCGGATCGATCGAGTCCACGATCAAAAAAGCCGGGAAATCCATTGTCAAAGGCGTCGAGTTCTTCGATGTCTACACGGGTTCCCATGTGGAAGAAGGGTCCAAATCGATCGCCCTCAGTCTGTATTACCAGGCCGACGACCATACGTTGGAAGATGCGGAAATCAACGGAATCCATCAGAAAATCGTAAGCGCGCTCGAGGTTGAACTCCAGGCGAAGCTGCGCGCATAGAAAAACCGTGAAAAAAGCGGTAGGGTTTGGTATAATGTTCAAGGAAAAAAGGTGGTACATACTATGGGACGCGCATTTGAAGTAAGAAAAAACGCGATGGCGAAAACCAACGCCGCGAAAACGAAAATCTATTCCCGTTTCGGCCGTGAAATCTATGTCGCGGCGAAAGCCGGCGTACCCGACATGGACATGAATGTCGGACTTCGTCGCATCGTTGAAAAGGCACGGGCGAACCAAGTGCCCGCGGACGTCATTAAACGGGCGATCGAAAAAGCCAAGGGCGGATCGGATGAATCCTATACGTCCGTACGCTATGAAGGCTTCGGACCGGGGAATTCCACGATCATCGTCGATTGCCTGACCGACAACATCAACCGGACCGTCAGCGAAGTACGCAACTGCTTTACGAAATCGAAGTCGAAGATGGGCGTCGCCGGAAGCGTGTCGCATCTCTTCGACAGCGTCGGACTCCTCGTGTTCGCCTTTGACGATGAAGAAAAAATGTTGGATTCGTTGATCGAAAACGACTGCGACGTCCAGGAGTTGGAAGTCGAAGAAGGCACGATGAGCGTCTATGTCAATCCGGCCGACCTCTATAAAGCCAAGGCCGCGGTCGAATCGATCTTGCCCGAAGTAACCTTCGAAGTCTTGGAAAACACGATGCTCCCCCACGACTATGTCACCCTGGAAGGGGAAGACGTCGAAATGTGGGCGCGTCTCAGCGGGATGTTGGATGAGATCGACGACGTCCAAAACGTCTATCACAACATCAAGGACTAGCCATGAAACGCGTCATCACGTACGGGACCTACGATCTTCTGCATTGGGGGCATATCCGTCTTTTAAAGCGCGCAAGGGCGTTGGGGGACTATCTCATCGTAGCCCTGTCCACGGACGAGATCAACGAATTCAAAGGGAAGAAAGCCTATCATAGTTATGAAGAGCGCAAGTTGATGCTTGAAGCGATCCGCTATGTCGACCTGGTCATCCCCGAGAACGATTGGGAACAGAAACGGGGCGACATCGTGAAGTTCGACGTGGATGTCTTTGCGATCGGCGACGACTGGGAAGGGAAGTTCGATTACCTCGAAGATCTTTGCGAGGTCGTCTATCTCCCGCGCACCGACGGAATCTCGACGACGAAAATCAAACAGGACCTAGAGAAACTCTCCGCTAAAAAGGACTGATCCGACGATCAGTCCTTTGTTTTTATCACCGGTCCGGCGATTTCGCGCGCCAGGATAACATTACGCAATGTACTTGGCAACGGGGTGACATACGCCAAGGTCGCCCGGTATTCCAACTCGCGGATATACTTTGGAATCTGGTTGAACCGCGAGGCGACGCGCACTTCCTTTTCCTTCAATTCCTTGAGCAGCTCTCTGCCCTGGTCGTTGAAGCCAAGGATCCGCAGGGTCGTCGGGGCTTGCATCCTCGCCATCTCGCTTTTCCTGGTATGTACAAGCAGATGCGTACAGACGCGCTGTATCCTCGCCTTGGTATAACGCCGCGTCACGCATTTCTTGATGAACGCATCCCAATCGTCGCATACCTCGGCTTGTTTGGTCAAATGGTTTTCAATTCCTTCGTCAAAGAGGAATAGACCCGATAAATCCTCTTTGTTTTGCGTCAAGAGTTTCCAGCGCAGAAACGGATAGTAGATCGACCAGTCGATGAACGGAAGATCCTTCATTTTATCGTACAACGGGGTTTGATCGGAAAAATCCTCATCGTTCTTCTTGGCGTTGCGGATCGCGCTGGCGCTGGCGAACCCTTCCCCCAGCTCAAGTCCGTGGTAGGCGTTGGTCCGTTGGATCGTATGCGGCGTGATGCCTTTCTCCTTCATGGCGCGGATGTAGGCGATGCCCAGGATATCGTTTGGGAAATAGGCACCGGCGCTTAGGCCGTACGCTTTGGGGTATCCTACCCCCGATTTGAGGTTTTCCTTGATCGCATCCACGTTGATCGGCATCGAGGCGATCAACTTCAGTTCCTCCAGATTATCGGTCTCGCTGCCAAACACGATGTCGCTTACCCCGGCGACGCTAAGGAGTTCGACCGAAGCCATGGCGAACTGTTTCGCGCTTTGGACGGCATAGGCGAAAGGGAGTTCGATCACCAGATCCACCCCGTTCTCCAGGGCGGCTTCGACCCGACTCCATTTATCGATCACCGCCGGTTCGCCCCGTTGGACGAAATGCCCCGACATGACGGCGACCAAAACGTCGCACCCCGTGATTTCCCGTGTTTTCTCGATATGATACTTATGCCCTTTGTGAAAAGGATTGTATTCTGTAATCATTCCTGCGATTTTCATTGTTTTCACCGCCAATACTATAGCATACCCCCTTGCATGCTTTCAAAGGGAAGTTTATGATATAAGTTGAAACAGGGGGGAACACTGTGGAAAAAACGATTACATTCACGTCCGTATCGGATGGACAGAGGTTGATGGGGACGCTGTTGGTCCCGCAGAAACCAAAAGCGTTGGTCTGCATTTTTCATGGAATGTCGGAGTATAGCGGCAGATACCGGGTTTTCGCCGAGGAGTTGATGGCGGAAAACCTGGCGGTCATGCTTGTCGATCATCGCGGTCATGGGAAAAGTCTGTTTGATCAGCACTTGAAAGGGCATTTCGCGGATAAGGACGGGTGGATCCGGAATCTGCGCGACCTGCATGACTTCATCCGTCAAACCAACGACGGAATGAATTTGCCGATTTTCATTTTCGCCCATTCGATGGGGACGCTTTTCGCACGTAGTTATCTGAAGCGATATGAAAACAACGTGGACGGCATCTATATGACCGGTTCGCCCGCCCTGAGCCCCAACACGGCTTCGGCCTGCATGCTGGCAAGGGTCTTGGCTTTTGTTTTCGGTAAACGCCATCATAGCAAATTCCTTTTGAACATGGCATTCGCCGGGTTCAACAAGCATGTCGACCATCCGGTGACGCCGGTCGATTGGTTAAGCTACGACACCAAGAACGTCAACAATTACATCAACGATGAATTCTGCGGGTTTCCGTTCACGGCGCAGGGTTTCGTCGATTTGCTTGAACTTTCCACCGATGCCTACAGCGATGAAGGTTGGAAGGTCCAGCGTCCGAACCTACCGATCCGTTTTGTCAGCGGAGCGGAAGATCCTTGTTTCGAACCCGGCGGATTAAGCGAAGCGGTTCGCCATCTGACCGATGTCGGATACCGGTGGGTCGAAAAACGATTGATCGATGGGTGTCGCCACGAAATCCTCAATGAGGCGAAACGGTATGAAGTCGTCGACGATTTCATCAAATGGATCAACTATCACCTTAAAAACCTAAGCGAAATCGGTTAACAACCGAGGGAGGCGTTCATGAATCCAACGCAGACACTCGTCTACATGATCTTGATCCTTGCCCTCTTCATGGGTATCTTCAATGCGTCTTATTCCGTATTCAATCCAAAAAACGGACGGAAGTTCCCGCTCTTCTTCTTGAACCTCTGTCTGTTTTTCATTGCGTCCATGCATTTGATGGAACTTGTCTCGACATCCGAGGAATCGCTATTGATTTGGCATGACCTAAAACTCTTCGCCTGGTTCTTTTACCCGGCGGTCTGGCTGTTTGTCTCGATCGACCTAACGCGCAAATTGACCAAGGGGAAAATCTTCCTGACATTGGTTTTGGGTCTATCGTCCCTTTCGCTGGTGATCGTCCGATTTTTGGATCCGCGTTACTCCTTGTTTTATACTTCGTTTCAACGAAGCCAAGGGATGTTCTTCTGGCGTTTGGAAGCGACGAAAGGACCTTTCTATACCGTATTCCTCGGTTACCTGTTCGTCGCGCTGATCGCCGCTTTGGCCGTTTATCTGACTGCGGCGGTTACCAACGGCAAGAAGCACCGTCGGCTCTTCATCGAATCGTTCTTGGTCACGCTGATCCCCGTCCTGTTTTTCATGGCGGAACTCTACGACCCCTTCAAAACCGGATTGGATTTCCTTTCGACGGGGATGTTGACCTCCATCGCGATGTTATCCTACATCAACCTAAAGTCGTCATGGAAAGCCGTCGCACAACGTGCGAAGGCGGATCTTTTCCAGAACGACGAGAACCCCATGATCCTGATCGACCGCGGATATACCTTGCTTGACTTCAATGCGAAGGCTGAGCAGTACTTTCCGGAGCTGGATGAAACCGTGTTGGGCTTGAATCTAAAAACGATCCTGGTGCGCGGGAAGATGCTTCTGGAGCACCTTGAGCACCCGATGCATCCGAACCTTGATTTCAAATATGGTGAAAACCTCTATACGTTTGAAATCAAGACGACCAAAGTGACGGATGATCGTAAAATCGAACTCGGAACCCTGATCCGACTGATCGATGTAAGCGAGATACGTAAAGAACGCGAATCGCTGCATCGTTTGGCGACCCGTGATTCCTTGACCGGACTGTTGAACCGCAGACAGTTCATGTCTTTGGCGAGACTTGCGTTCGAACGCAACCGGATCGACGACAGCGGCTTGGGCGTTCTACTCTTCAACATCGACAAGTTCAGCGAAATCAACCGGACCTTCGGAACCCATGTCGGGGATGAGGTGTTGCGTGGCGTATCCGCCAAACTTAGCGAAGTTTTCCGGAAGTCGGATATCGTGGGACGCATCGGCGGGGAAGAATTCGCGGCGGTGCTACCTTCGATCAAAGCGGAGGATGCATTGAAACTGGCGATGAAATGCTGCACCCTGATCCATGAATCGACGTTCACCTTCGATGGGAAGACCGTCCAGACCACCATCAGCTCGGGCGTCTGTGTCACCCGGTCCAAAGAAGACACTCTGGATGAAATCCTGCGTTGCGCCTATGTCGCACTGAAGGAATCCAAGGAAAAAGGGCGGAATCAGGTAAGTCTGTATGTTGAAAACGCGACGAATCCGACCGAAGAAGTCAAATAATCGCTTCGAAGAAGAATACATTGACTTTATGACGCTTTTTCCCTATAATAGGTACGTTAACGGAAAAAGGTGATTCTGTGAAGTGGTCGAAAACCGAAATTCTACGTAGCGCCGACAAAGCGTTGGTGTTGGACGAAGAAATCGCGTTCTCACCGGCGACGTTCGACGGGAACGACCGGCTCCGCAAGCTTGAGAAAGTCCATGTGACGGCTTCGGGTTTGTGGGATGGCAACCAGAACGTGCTCCGCGTCCATTTGGATGTGAGCGGCGTGATGGTGGTTCCTTGTGCGATCACAGATGAAGACGTGCTTGTCGAGTTCAAAACGGAAGATGATCCTGTCTTCTCGTTTGGAAAAACGGACGACGAAGAAGCCATCGAAGTCAAAGGGGATACGGTCGAATTGATGCCGGTCGTCTACCCGCTGATCATGATGGAGATTCCCTTGAAAGTCGTTAAGCCCGGTCTGAAGGATTACCCCAAAGGGGATGGCTGGGAAGTGCTCACGGAAGAAGAGTACCTACGCGAAAAGCAATCGCAAATCGATCCCCGTTTAGCAAAACTGAGGGATTACAAACCTAAAGACGAGTAGGAGGTGTTGACCCATGGCAGTTCAACAAAGACGCGTATCGAAGACCCGTAAGGCGAAACGCAGAACACATTACAAATTGGCAGCCCCGACATTGGTAAAATGTCCGTCCTGCGGCGAATACAAGCAGCCGCACCACATTTGTGAATGTGGCCATTACGAAGGCAAGTAAAAAAAGCGTTCTTCGCTTTTTTAATCATGAAACCCTTCGTTTTGGAGACGTTCCGCATCCAATCCGACGTAGCGGACCGCGATTTTGAAATCACGGTCTTTTCTTCTGGAAAAGCCGTTGCAGACCGTCCGTTGTTCGTCTTCCATGACGGACAGAACCTCTTCGACGATGCGAAGGCGACCTACGGACGTTCATGGCGTCTACTTGACGTATTGACCCAGGACGATTTCCCCGACTGTGTCTTCGCCGGCATCACCTGTGGCGAAGGTTCTACGCGTTTCGACGACTATTGTTCGTTTCCTTTCGATGCGTTCGCACAAGCGAAAACCGGCGCAAACCGCGCGGTCGGAGGTTATGGCGACCGGTATCTCCGTTTCGTATATACGGAACTTCTACCTATTCTCCACAACCGTTTTCCATCCCAACGTCGGATCGTGATGGGCGGGTCGAGTCTGGGAGGATACATCAGCACGGTTGCGGCATTGAGATATCCCGCAGAAACCGATGGGATCATCGCGCTATCCAACGCCTTCTGGGTCGCGACCGATCCTTTGATCGACCTCATCGGGAAACAGGGTGGAAACCTCGGCAGGATGTATCTCGACATCGGGGATCATGAAAGCGACGAGCCGGAAATGAACCGGATCGTGATGGAGGCGCAGGCGCGGGTCGTCGACGCCGTCAAGGGGATGAACCCCGCCGGTTTCCGATCCGAAATCATCGAAAACGGCACCCACAACGAAGCGTCCTGGGGGGATCGGATCGAAGAAATCCTCCGCTGGTTCATCAAATTCTAAATTTCATCCAAGAGATGTTCGAAAATTGCGAATATCTCTTTTCTTTTACCTCGGTTAGCGTATAATGGTGGTAGAAAGTGGTGTTTCGTGGTAGAAAGTGGGAGGAAATCCGAATGTTCATGGGTGAGTACAGACACAATCTCGATGCGAAAGGCCGGATCATCATCCCGGCTCGCTTTCGTGATGAACTGGGTCCGATCATCATCCTGACGCGGGGACTGGACGGTTGCGTTACGGTCTACACCCAAAAACAATGGGAAAGCGTACTCGAACAGTTATCCAAACTCCCATCCACCAAACGTGAAGCCCGTATGTACGTGCATTTCCTGACCGCGAAAGCGGCGGAATGCGAGATCGATGCGCAGGGGAGGGTTTTGATTCCCTTGAGCCTGGCCGAAGAAGCGAAGATCGAAAAAGAATGCGTCGTGCTGGGTGTCAACGAACACGTCGAAATCTGGTCGAAACCGCGGTGGGACGAATACTATGCCCATGCCAGCGCCTCGATCGAAGACGTGGCCGAGTCGCTCACCGAATTCCTACGCTAAATGGAACACATCTCGGTACTGTTGCAGGAGTCCATCGTCGGATTGGCGATCCGTCCTGATAAAACCTACGTCGACGCGACTTTGGGACGCGGCGGCCATAGCCTTGAAATCGTGAAACAGCTCAAGTCCGGCCGGTTGATTTGCTTCGACCGTGATCTCAAAGCGATCGAAGAATCGAAACAGGTCTTGTCCGACCATCTCGATAAAATCACTTTCATCCATGGCAACTTCAGTGAAATCAAAGAGAAACTCATGGCGATCGGCATCCATGGCGTCGACGGGATCATGGCCGACCTGGGGGTTTCATCCCCGCAGTTCGACGATCCGCAGCGCGGCTTCAGCTATCGCTTCGATGCGCGGCTGGATATGCGGATGGACCAATCCCAACCCTTATCCGCATGGGATGTCGTCAACACCTATCCGTTCAACGACTTGTTCCGGATCCTGCACCGCTATGGCGAAGAACCCTTCGCCAAGCAGATCGCACGCAAGATCGAAGCCCGTCGCCAGGAGAAAACGATCGACACGACCTTGGAACTGGTCGATGTGATCAAATCCGCACTTCCTTCCAAGATTTTGTCTAAAAAAGGACATCCCGCAAAACAGACGTTCCAGGCGATCCGCATCGAAGTCAACGGGGAACTGGACGCTTTGGAGGAGATTCTTCGGCAGGGGATCCAACTCCTCAACCCCGAAGGCCGGTTTTGCATCCTGACGTTCCACTCGTTGGAAGACAAGATCGTCAAAGAAAAATTCAACGAAGTCTCCACCCTCCATGTGCCGCACAAACTGCCGGTGCAGGATCTTCCGGTGGCGAAATATGAGTTCATGACACGCAAGGCCATCGTCGCTTCCGACGATGAACTTGACCAAAACAAACGTTCGCATTCCGCGAAACTGAGAATACTACGAAAACGAGGGGAATAACATGGCGAAAAAAATCAAGGTCATCCGTCGCAGGAAATTCAGCATCACGAAAACGATCCGGAATCTTTTCATCTTGTCTGCGGTGCTCTTTGTGACCTCGGCGCTTTTCCTTCGCACGTATAACGTCAACCTCGCTGTCGCGGTGCAGAAGACCCAGAAGAAAATCGTCGAAGTCCAGAAAACGAACCAGACATTGGCTTCGGACATCCAGGAACTCAGCGCCTATACCCGCGTCGCGGCAATCGCCGAACAAGACGGGCTGACACTGATCCAAGGCAACATCGTCACGGTTGTTTCAGGTGAATAAATGAAAAGAAGAAGCAATCGCATGCTTCTTTTTGTCATGGTTTTGTTTATGGTGGTTTCTACCATCACGGCGGCCAACGTTTATGTCGTGGCGATCGGCGGTATCCATCTACGAAGCAACACGGACATCATCGACTACAGCGAGAACGTACATATCCAAAACGAAATCCTGCTGGCAAAAAGAGGGGACATCCTCGACCGCAACGGGATCATCATCGCCGAGGACGTAGACGCCTACCATGTGTATGCCGTGCTGGATGGGCGATTCGATGAAACGTACGTCAGTGACGTCGAAGCGACGTCCGCCGCGTTGGCGGACTATCTCAACGCCCCGGTCGAATACATCCGCTCGCGTCTCAGTGTTTCAGGGGCGTATCAGACCTATTTCGGCATCTACGGACGCAATCTATCCAAGAGCCAGAAAAGCGAATTGGAGGCTTTGGGATTGGATGGCATCAAGTTCCAAAAGACGGTGGCGCGCAATTATCCGTTCGGGACGTTCGCATCGCATTTGATCGGATTCGCCCAAGCCGAAGATGAAAACGGCAACGGGAATGTGTTGATCCATGGCAAAATGGGCTTGGAACTCGGCTTGGAAAACCGTCTGGTCGGCGTGAACGGCAAGAAACAGTCGACGGTCGACCGCTACGGGTACGTCCTGCCGGGATCGAAAGTCGTGCAGGTGGACCCGGTCGACGGGTACGATGTGACATTGACCTTAGACAAAGGGATACAGGAAGCCTTGGAAGCCGCGATGTTCGATACAAGGGACGCATTTGAAACAAACAAGATCTGGGGTTCGGTCATGGAGGTCGACAGCGGGAAAATCCTTGCGTGGAGCCAATGGCCGGGATTCGACCCCAATGTCCTGAACATCGACGATTATATGAACATCGGATCGCAATACGCCTATGAACCGGGGTCGACGATGAAAACCTTCGTCTATGCCTCGGCGATCGATACGGGGGTCTATAATGGGAACACGATCTTCGACAGTTCGCCTTTCCGTATGGGGATCAAGAACGGTCAACCGATCCGTGTGAATAAGAACCAAAGCGCGATCGCCGTCATCAACAACGCCAACAATAAAAACTGGGGTCTGATTTCCCTGGATTACGGCTACATCTATTCCTCCAACGTCGGTATCGCGGAAATACTGACGAAAGTCGTCGATACGGAAGTCTACCGCGATTATCTCGATGATTTCGGGTTTTTTAGACCCGTGGATACGGATTCCATCCCCGAAGTGACCGGATCGATCAATTACCAATGGCCGGTCGAAAAGTTGACCGCGGGCTATGGCCAAGGGGTAACGGTTACGATGTTGCAGATGCTTCAAGCCTATTCCGCCGTTTTCAGCGACGGGACCATGGTCAAACCGTATGTCGTCGAATCGATCAGCGCC
>Ga0154525_128_pt1 | contig 26219 bp, 29 predicted proteins | sample RifGroE2_FD_105668 | JGI IMG/M metagenome (GOLD analysis project Ga0154525, IMG submission 105668) | Firmicutes bacterium GWE2_51_13
TCTTCCCATTATGATTCCTCCTTAGTTTTATCATATGAAAAAGTAGACAGGCTTCAAGATATGTTTTCTTGACTGTCTACTTTTAGTTTACTCCTTCACGTTCAAGAGGCTTTTCGCGCATTAATAAAAGTTGAGTTGCAACCACGCCGGCTTTAGAATCATCAGTAAACCGATCAGGACCATGATGATCCCGCCGACCAGATGCGACCATTTCCCGTACTTGGTGGAGATGCCGGTCAAGGTCATCGTCTTCATGGCGATGAAGAACACCAACAGGTCGTCCAAGAGGAAGAACAGGATATAAAGCAAGAGATAGCCGACGTATTGGAAGGCGTTGAGGTTCTGCAACGCCAGGATCTGGGTGAAGATGACCGGGAATCCCGCCGAGCAGAGAAGCTCGATGAAATTGACGGACAACGCCAGGCCCATGATGCCAAGGATGGCCAGATAGAACACCGGTTGGTTGGAAATGGACAACACTTTCTTCTTCAGTTTCTTCCGCTTGTCGTCGTCGACGACTTCGCATCCGTCATCCGGCGTCTTCAAGAACGAGCGGAAATTGAAGATTCCGCCTGCGATCGCGACCGCCCCGATGGCGTAACGGACATAGGCGATCGAACCGAAGAACACGGTGATGTTGAGCCAGGAAAGCATGAAGAGGAAATACATCGCGGCGGAAGTGATTAAGAACGCCCCGCCCAGGATCCACATCTTCTTGCGGTCTTCCATACGGAACAGCATGCCGATCAAGAAAAGCAAGGTCCACATGGCGCAAGGGTTGAATCCGTCGAGGATGCCCAGAACGATCGCGACCAGCGGGATGGAGACGGTCGCCATGTCCACGGTGCCGAAGAACGGAAGCGTGACGGTCGAACCGCCGGTGTAGTCGACCGTCCCCGTACCGGGTTTGACGATCCCCAACATTTCGCCGACCAGATCGCGGACCGGGTTTTCCTTGGTATCCGCGATCGCATCGAGGATGGTTTGATCGGTGATGCCTTCGGTGAACCCCGAGATGCGGTATCGTCCGATCAGAACGAAAGGAACGGTCTTGATCGGGGCTCCGATCAAATCGCCGACTTTCTTCATCAATTCACGGTTCGCTTCGTTTTCGATGACTTCATAACGATGGAATTCAAGGGTCGGATCCTCTTCCCCCAACTCTTCAAGGAAAACTTCCTGGGCTGCGCAATGGATGCAGGTTTCCGAGTAAAAGACATAGATATGGAGTTTGGCGGGGGCTTCTTCGGCCGCTACCGGCAAAAGAAACGCGAACATCAATAATCCGATGAATAGGATCCGTTTAATCATGGAAGACTTCCTCTTTGAGTTCTAAGGCGGTACGTTCGCCGACGATCCTTCGGATTTCTTTCCCTTCCTCATCCAACACGATGAAGACGGGCAAGGTTTTTCCGACGGTATAGGGTGCGACTTTCTCTTCGTCGAAATCCAGATCCAGGATTTCAAGCGAATAGCGCGCGGTCAGTTCTTTCAATTCACGAAGACGTTTATGTACGATCAAACAAGCGGGACACCAGGTCGCGGAAATCATGACGACTTTCATATTAAAGAACCGCCCGTTCTTTCAAGGCTTGGATCAAGGTTTCGACTTCTTCCTCGGTGGTCAGATGGGAGAGGCTGATGCGGATGCTGGAGGTCGCGCGGGCTTCGTCCTTGGTGATCGCATGGACCGAACGCGAGAACCCTTCCTTCCCGCTGCACGCGCTGCGCGCCGTGAGATAAATCCCCTGTTCGCTCAACCGTTCCACCGTCTCGTCCGAATCCTTGCCCAAGAGGCTAAGATTGAGAATATGGGGGATGCCGTAGCGATTGGAGTTGAACGTAATGGAGGGGATTTCGCCCAATGCTTCGCGGAGCTTATCGTTCATCGCCTTGACATGGTCATATCTTCGGACCTCGTCGAAAGTGAACAATTCGACCGCTTTGGCCGCCGCCGCCACGAAGGACACCGCGGGGGTGCCAGAACGGACGTTGGTCAGGCTCTTTCCGCCATGGATCAGCGGAATCAGTTCCAAGCCTTGGTTGCGGATCAGTCCGCCGATCCCTTTGGGACCGTAGAATTTATGGACGCTGAACGAGACAAGGTCGAACGCGTTGAGGTCGATGGGGCATTTCCCGATCGCCTGGGTCGCGTCGCAATGAAACAACACGCCTTTTTCATGGGCGATCAGCGCGGCTTCTTCGACCGGTTGACGGATCCCCGTCTCGCTGTCGACCGCCACCAAGGTCACCAGGCAGGTGTCTTCCCGGATCAATGACGCAAGCGAATCCAGATCATAGCGTCCGTTTTCATCCAAGGTCACGAAATCCAGATCATAGCCCTGACGCATCAGATAGGTCAAAGGGGCGACGACGGAGGAATGTTCGATCAAGGACGAGACGATGTGTTTCTTTTCAGGAAGCTTGTTTGCGACCCCTTTGATCGCCAGGTTGTTGGACTCGGAAGCGCCGTCGGTAAAGACGATCTCTTTTTGGATCAAGCCGAAACGCGTATGGATCGATTGGATTTGTTCATCCAAAAAAGCCCGGGATTTTCGTCCAAGAGCATGGGAAGCATTGGGGTTGGCGTAATATTCGCGATCCGCTTCCAATAGAACCTTGGAAACCTCAAGATCGCATGGCGTGGTCGCGCTGTAATCGAAATAGGGCATGGAATCACCTTCCGGCTTTCATTGTATCACAATCGACTTACTTTTCGTTCGTCCGACACTCTTTTCATCTGTTTTTCAAGGAGTGGAAAAAAGGAATCCTCGAAGGATTCCTTATGGTTTAGATGTAATCCCAGGGACTCATGTAGTTCCCGTTCTTGATGACGCCGAAGTGCAAGTGGTTCCCCGTACTGTATCCGGTCGATCCGACTTGCCCGATCTTGGTCCCGACGTTGACGCTCTGGCCGACTTTCACCAGCGTTCTGGAGAGGTGGAGATAGGTCGTCTGAAGTCCGTTGCCATGGCTGATCGTGATGTAATAGCCGCGTAGGTTGGTGTAGCTGACGGTCGTGACCGTCCCCGAGGCGTAGGAGTAGACCGCGGACCCATAGGCGGCGGCGATGTCGATGCCGGTATGGAAGGCTTTCTTCCCCGAGATCGGATCGGTGCGCCAACCGAAATTGCTGGTGAGACGGCCGGATGAAACGACGCCGAAATTCGATGAACTGATCCGCACCAAGGTGCGTTTGGTGCCGACTTTGACGACGGCCCCGACCGGTGCGACGATTTCCTTTTCCGTCACCACGGTCACGGTTTTCTCATACCCGTTTTCCATGACGATGTCGTAAGTCACGTCCTTCTCCCCTTCGACGCCTTTCTTCACGATGATCCGTTGCGTCGCCAACAAGCTCTTGTCCTGGAGGTATTGGGTCGTATATTCGACCGGTTCGCGTAAGGTCGTCTGAAGTTTCACTTCGACGTCCAACACGGGGTTCATCGGTTCGAAAAGCAATTGGTTCCCCGCCCAGATCTTGTCCGGGTTGATTTGCGGGTTCAATAGGATGATGCGTGACAATTTGATGTCGTTGGCGATCGCGATATCCCACAGGGTATCGCCGCTTTTGACCGTATAGTAGACCGCCGGTTCTTCGACGGCATAAAGCATTTGTTCGGCCGTTTCCATACTCGTGAATTCTTCCTTCTCGACCTTCACTTCTTCGACGACGACGTTCTGCGTGAAGTCGACGCCGACGATTTTCGCTTGTTCGCCGATGCCGGTCATGTAGGAAGCACGGTATTTCTCGATCGCGTCGGCCAGAGCGGTCTTGTCCTCGACGACAAACCACGGCTCACCGTCGACACTGAAACGATAGCCTTTCACAAGCAGGCTTTCTTTATAGGCGCTGGTCGCCAGATTGGTCAGGAAAGCGCCGAAGATCAAAACGATGACGATGATGACAGGCGGTTTCAGTTTTCTCTTAAATTTCATGTGTCCCTCGATCGTTCCCTGAACGCGACTTCGATCCCACCCCGTTGAATCGAAAGTATGGTGTGAAAAACCCGCCCTCTTCTCGCGACGATTATAGCAGAAGTTTTTCAAACTGACAACCTGTTAGCGTCATCTTGTGTCAGATACCGGTAAAACTTCGGTTTCTTTCACAAATCAAAGCTCATCGGACCACGACCGCCGTACCGCTTGCGGTGACCATCAGCATGTTTCCACCCTGACCCAGCACTTCATAGTCGATGTCGACCCCGATGACGGCGTTGGCGCCCAACGCGATGGCACGGCGTTCCATCTCCATCAGCGCGTTTTCACGCGCTTCGATCAGTTCGCCTTCATACGAGCCCGATCGTCCGCCGAAGAAGTTGGAAAACGAGGCGGCGATGTCTTTCACGAAATCCACGCCGGAAACCACTTCCCCGAAAACGATGCCTTTGTATTCAACGATGGACTTCCCTTCGATCGAAGGCGTGGTGGTTAGGATCATGTTTTCCTCCTGCGCAGGATTGCGACTGAAAAGGACCCGAAAAGGTCCTGTTTTTCATTGATTGACGATTCTGAAGAAGATACGGTAGGCCGCCAGTTTATCCGGGCTTCCACTCACTTGAACCAAGGTCCCCGTCTCCGTTTCAGTCATCGACAAGATCCTGAATTCGCTTCGGATCTTACTGATGAGGTTTTGGTTCTCAAACGGGATGAACAGCTGGACCTGGATTTCGCTGAGGGATAGCTGGTGTTCGACGGCGGAGATCAGTTCTTCCATCCCGGTCCCGAATTTCGCGGAGATGCGTACGCCGTCCACGGGGACGTCGAAACAGGACTTGTCGGTCTTGTTGAAGACATTGATCATCGGGATGTCCCCCGCCCCGATTTCCTTGATGGTCGCCAGGGTGATTTCGGCTTGCTTCATGGCATCGGGATGCGCCGCGTCGATGACGTGCAGGAGGATGTCGGCTTCCAGGATTTCTTCCAAGGTGGACCGGAACGCCTTGATGAGTCCGTGGGGCAGATGGGAAACGAAGCCGACCGTATCGGTCAGGACGATGTTCTTCCCGTTGCGCAAAGACAAGCCGCGGCTGGCGGTATCCAAGGTGGCGAAAAGCATGTCCTTGGTTTGGGCGAACTTGCTTTCCTTTTCATCGAGGAACTTGATGAACGCATTCATCAAGGTCGATTTCCCCGCATTGGTGTAGCCGACCAAAGCGATGTTGGGTAAATCTTTCTTTAGCCGTTGTTTGCGTTGGGTCTGGCGTTGGATTTCCATGATGCGCAGTTCTTCCTGCAGATCCTGGATCCGTGACTTCAGATGACGACGGTTGATTTCGATCTGGCTTTCGCCCGATCCGCGATTACGCGATCCGCCGCCCTGTTGCCTTCCCGCGAACGATCCGTGACGGGTGTTACTGCGGGGGAGCTGATAGGTCAGCTCCGCGACTTGCACTTGGAGTTTCGCTTCGCGCGTCTTGGCGCGCTGTTCGAAGATACGTAGGATCAATTGGGTACGATCCAAGATCGTCACCGGCAGCCGTTCTTCCAGGTTGCGCAGTTGCGATCCGCTCAGCTCGTCGTTGAAAAGCACGACGTCGGCTTTTTGCGCCTCGATCGCTTGGAGCAGTTCTTCCAATTTCCCGCTTTTAATATAGGTCGGCGAAGCGGTGGATGCGGCCTTTTGCGTCAGGGTCTGCGCGACCGTGATGTCACAGGCTTCCGCCAAGGCTTCCGTTTCGCGGATTTCCTGTTCGAAATCCTTACGTTCCGGTGTTTCCAAGGCGACAAGGATGGCAATGGGTTTCATCAGGATTCCCCTCTTTCGTTAATCGATGACCTTCCATTCGAGTTGAAGGTCGATCTCGAAGCGTTGTTTCACGCGTTTCATGCATTCGTTCACTAAATCCAAGACGTCTTTCTGACTCGCTTTGCCCAGGTTGACGATGAACCCCGGATGTTTCTCGGACACTTGCGCATCCCCGATCCGGTATCCCCGTAACCCCGTCTCTTCAAAGAGTTTCCAGACATAGTAGGTTTCCCCATCCTTGGTCGGTCGCTTGAAGACCGACCCCGCATTGGGATAGTTCCGGGGCTGTTTACGATATCTTTCCCGTTTATACTCCAACACTTTTTCTAGGCTTTTCATGCTTTCGCCCGGCGGCGTGCGAAGTCCGCAGGCAAGTACGACCGCCCCTTCTTCTTCCAGTTTCGAGCGCCGATACCCGAAGAAATCCGGATCGGGGTAGATTCTCTTGAATTCATCCGACGCCGGATGATACACGTCGATCCAATTCACGTACATCCCGATCGTATATTCGAACTGTCCGGCGTTCATGATCAAGGCGCCGCCGACGGTCCCCGGGATGTCTTCCGCGAATTCGAAGCCGCCGATGCTCTGTTCGATGCAAAACCAAGCCAGGCGATCCAAGGTCACGCCGGCTTCCGCCACCATTTCCCCGTTTTCAAGCCGCAAGTCGCCGGCGTTGGAAGTGACGATGAAGGCATAGGAGTCGTCGTAGTAGGCTCTGGCGAGAAGGATGTTCGCGCCTCTGCCGATCAGCACACGGGTTTTGTTCTTGGTCTGGATCAATGCCTGTTTGAAGGCTTCCTGGGAGAAAGGTAAATAGAGGTTGGACGCGACCGCGTCCAACCCGAGTGTGTTGTATCGCTTCAATGAAGCGTCATGGAGGAGAAACAACTCATTCATCGTGTTCGACGTTCTGTTTGATGCGAACGTACTTGTGGGTGATGTTGGGGTTGGAGGTCTTACGGGACTGGACTTCAAAGCCTTTCAAGGAATTGATCAGCGGGGTCAGTTTCTGATAGCCGTAGTTGCGCGAGTCGAAATCCGGATAACGTTTGTTCAACACGTTTCCGATCTCGCCCAAAAACGCCCAGCCGTCATCGTCGGAATTGTCGTTGATGATGGTCTTGATCGTTTCGATCAATTCCTTCTGTGAAGCCATCCCGCTCTTTTCCTTGATGCCGTTCTTCTTTTCGATCTTTTCCTTCGGATCGACCGTTCCCGACGTATCGGTGGGGTTCAACAAGACTTCGAGGTATTTGAATTTTTCACACGCCGCGATGAACGCGGTCGGTGTTTTCTTTTCACCCATGCCCAGGACGTATTTCCCGGCCTCGCGCAAACGGCTTGCCAAACGGGTGAAGTCGCTATCGGAAGACACGATGCAGAAACCGTCCACGTTTTGCGAATAGAGGATGTCCATCGCATCGATGATCAAAGCGGCGTCCGTCGCGTTTTTACCGGTGGTGTAGGCGTATTGCTGGATGGGGGAAATGGAATAGTCCAACAACAACGTTTTCCAACTGGCGAACTGCGGTTTGGTCCAATCCCCGTAGATCCGTTTATAGGTCGGAGTTCCATGATTCGAAACTTCGTTGAAAATCGCTTTCACATATTTGTCGCTCACATTGTCCGCATCGATCAAGACGGCGATCCGTAAATCTTTTTCCATAGAGTACCTCGTTTTTTTTATTATACCATGTTTACTTTGCCTTCAATAGGTCAGTTACGACGGCATAGGCGATCAACAAGCCTGCGGTGGAGGGCACGAAGCTGATGCTTCCGGGGGTTTGGCGTTTCTTATGGCCCCCGTTCTCATTCAGTTCGACTTCATATCGTTTGACAGGTTCTTCCGTGGAATAGACGACTTTCAAGGCGTCGATCCCCCGTTTCCGCAATTCATGGCGCATCACTTTCGCCAAGGGACAAACGGATGTCTCGAAAACATCCCCGATCTTCAGACGGGTCGGGTCGAGTTTGTTGCCGGCGCCCATGCTGGATAAGATCGGTACGCCCAGCGTTTTGCATCGTTGGATCAATTCAAGTTTCGCACTGACCGTATCGATCGCGTCGACCACGTAGTCATATTTCGATAAATCGACTTGATCCGCGTTTTCCGGCAGATAAAGCATCGGTAACTTCACCAGTTTCAGTTCCGGGTTGATATCCAGCAAGCGATCCCCCATCGCGTCGACTTTCTTTTGACCTAAGGTCGAATGAAGGGCGGGAAGTTGACGGTTGAGGTTGGTAAGGTGGACGTCATCATCGTCGATCAACGTGATCGACCCGATGCCGGATCGGACAAGGGCTTCCGCCGTGAAACTGCCGACCCCGCCGACACCGAAAACCGCCACCTTGCTTTCATTGAGTTTTTTGATTCCGTCTGCCCCGATGATCAATTCGGTTCTGGAAAATGGGTTCATTTCGATCACGCCTTTCATATAATTCGGGTAGTCCTTGCATAAATCGTGAGAAACAAGTAGAATAGGCTCTGGATTTCGGAGGTTCTCATGAAACAAAACGATGTACAGAAATTAATGAAGATCGCGATGATCGCGGCCGTCTATAGCGCAGTCTCCTTGCTTTTGGCACCCCTTAGCTTCGGTGCGATCCAGATCCGGGTCGCGGAAGCGCTGACCCTGTTGCCGGTCTTGTCTTTCCTGCCTGTCTGGGGGTTGACCCTGGGTTGCGCACTGACCAATCTGATCGGTGCGATGACCGGCGTCAACATCCTTGGCTTTTGGGATGTGTTGTTCGGGACCTTGGCGACCTTGATCGCCGCGTACTTCACGTATCGATTCAGATTTGTCCGCTACAAGGGCATCCCGTGGTTGAGCGCCTTGTTCCCCATCGTCGTCAACGGGATCATCATCGGGGCGGAACTGGCCATCCTTCTCGATCCGTCCTTCACCGGATTCCTGATTTTCGCCGGCTATGTCGCCTTGGGCGAAGCCTTGAGCGTGTTGGTAATCGGAATCCCGCTGATGAAGCGGATGGAAAAAGGCAACTTCGCAAAATACTTCAGTGTTTCCTAACCGTTAGGCGTCGATCGAATCGACGCTTTTTTTATACCCGATCGCGATCTCCTTTGCAAGTCCGAGGAGGTGTTTTTTTACCTTGTCTTCCCCGATCAGCAAAATCGCTTGGAAAGGATGAAGCGTAAACCGGATTTCCCCCGGGAAATCCCCTTCGGTTTTAAGCAGGATCGTGTTCGAATCGATTCGTTCCCTGGTATGCGGTTGACCGTTGAGTTCATAGGATGTTCTTCCGATTTCGCTCTCTTTGATCTTACGGATGGTTTCGCCTTTCCCGTCGATGTAGGCGTCGATGTCATTGGGAAACCGGTCCGCCATGGCGATTTTGATGCGGGAATACTCTTCCAGGTATTCACCGTTGGCCCTCAGACTGTCGCGTAGGGCGAGATGGCTGAGATACGCGTCGCTTTGAGGTAGGACGACATAGAGATGGTGGCGCATGAACGAACTGCTCCCGTAGCCAAATGCAAAGCGTTCGGGAATCCCCAGGTCGCCTCTGAAATAATAGCCGCGTTTCTCCAAAAGGGCACGTATTTTCGGCAAATCGTCGGGATGTTTCAACACGACATCCACGTCCAGGATCGGTTTGGCGTGGCAGCCTTCGACGGAGGTGGATCCGACATGACGGATCGCCAACGCCTCATCCTCCAAAATCATCGTTAAATGATTGCATAAACGGGCGAATTCGCTTTTCCACTTCGCTTGATAGGGGGAGACATAGACCCGCTTCATTGACGGGAACCCTGGATTTTGGCTACGCTTTTGCGGGCGACACGACGACCGAGGACGATCGTCAGGAAATGCAGGAACTTGTTGCGGAAGCCGGAGATCGCGATCGCTTGATTGCGCTTGGCATCCAGGATCGCTTGACGCACGACTTCGTCGCTACCCATGAGAAAGAGATTCTGCCCGAGTGCGCGTTTGGGTCCAGTGTGGTCGAAGAATTCCGTCAAGGTCGGACCCGGACAGACGGCGACCACGTGCACATTGAACGGAAGAAGTTCTTCGTGCAACGCTTCGCTGAGTGAAAGGACGAAGGCTTTGGATGCATAATACGCCGCCATGTAGGGACCGGCCGTAAACCCGGCCATCGAGGCGATGTTCAGGATCGACCCTTCGCCGCGTGCTTTCATTTCGGGGATGAAGGCATGGCAAAACGAACTGACCGCGGTGATGTTGACATCGATCAGTTCCTGGACGCGGGGATAGGGTGTCGATTCGAAAGTCGATCCGATCCCGAACCCGGCGTTGTTGACAAGGATGCCGACCCTTCCTAAACATCGATCGATCACGAAGTTGCGACCCGCGGCCGATGAAAGGTCGGCGGAGATCACTTCCACGTTAACTCCATACTTCGCTTCGATTTCGGTTTTCAACTCTTCAAGCCGATCTAAACGACGTGCCGTCAAGATCAGGTTCTTTCCTTCCATCGCATAGCGGCGCGCGAAATCCGCGCCCAGACCGGAGCTGGCTCCGGTGATCAATACGCTTGTTTCCATCGTTTCCCCCTTAGGCATCGTGTTTCACCTTCGATAACCGCATTTTTTCAAGACATTCGGCGCAATACCCGAACACTTCGACCCGGTGTTCCGTGATTTCAAACCCTTCCGCCTGGACATGCACGTCCTCGTGGATCGGACAATCATCCAACTCGAAACGTTGGTGACAACCGATGCAGACGGCGAAGTGTTTGTGTTCATGGCGGTTCAACTCGAACAAGGTGTGGTTGACATCCATCCCGGCGATCCGCAAGATCATCTTCTCCTGTTCGAATTGCCCCAGGACGCGATAGACGGTCGAGAGCCAAAAATCCCCTTGGTTGATCTTGGCGTGGATTTCCTTGGGCGACAACGGTTGGGAAGCCGCTTCCAACACCTTATAGATGGCGACGCGGGATTTCGTGCGTTTCATTCCTTTAGGCCAAACGTTCATTTTGCCAACCCCTTCCCTGAAGTGAGGGCGATCAGACCGAGATAGGTGAATACACCCAAGAGGACGATCGCACCGCCGGGTTTGATGCCGAAATAGAAACTCAGGATCAAGCCGGTGACCGTAAAGAACAAGCCGAACAGGATCGAATAGACGGTGGTTTGCCTATAACTCTTGGCGATCCGCATCCCGGATAAAACCGGCAGGATCGCTAATGATGAAACGATCAGCGCCCCGACGGTCTTCGCGGCGATACTGACACTCAAGGCGGTCAAGGTCATGAAGACCATGTTGACAAGGCGGACGTTGACCCCGCTAAGCCGGGCGAAGGTTTCATCCAAGGAGACCGAGAACAAAGAACGATAGAAGATCAGGAAGACGGTAAAGACGACGATGCTACCCAAGAGAATCAAAAGGTATTCGTCATCGGGGATCGCGACGATGCTACCGAAAAGAAAGGCGTTGAAATTGGTTCCGCTCTTGGTGAAATCGGAGAGGATCGCAGCCAAGCCGATACCTAAAGACAAGACGACCGCGATGGCGGTTTCGCCGTATTCGGGGAGGACTTTGCGGAGTTCGTCCAAGCCGAACACCGCGAGGATACACGCTAAAATAGCGCTTAACACAGGGTTCATCCCGACCACCAAACCGAAGGCGACACCGGCCAAAGAGACATGGCTGAGGGCATCGGAAACCATCGACATGCGCTTGAGGACCAGGACCTGTCCGATGGCGGGGACGATCAAGGCGACCAAGACGCCGACGATCAGCGCCCTACGCATGAATTCATAGTTGAACAGATCCATGGGACTCCTCCTTGTGCGGATGGCTATGTTTATGGCGCAGTTCTTCTTCGATCTGCGATTTTTCCAATTCGACGATCGAGGTTTCTTCAAGGCAATAGACGGTATCCGCGAACTCTTTCGCCAAACCCATGTCATGGGTGATCACGATGATTGTCGCGTTGCGTTCGATGTTTATTTTCTTTAACAGTGCGAAAAACGTATGGGAGAAAGAAGGATCCAGCGACGACGTCGGTTCATCCAACAAGATCGCATCCGGGTCGCACATCAAGGCTTGGGCGAGAAAGACCCGTTGGATCTGTCCTCCGGATAAATCGGATAGCAATGTATCCGGACTTTCAGGCAAGCCGACCAGATTCAAGGCGTCGACCGCTTTCTTGCGGTCTTCGATCGTATATCGATCCAACCATTTCTTGCGTCCGTTGAGCGCGGACAAGACGACTTCCTGGGCGGTCGCGGGAAAACCGCCGTGTTGCGCGGCGGCGTTTTGGCGTACATAGGCGACATGCCCCTTCGGATCGATCCGTTGGTCTTTTTCATCGATCCATCGGATTTCCCCTTCCTGCGGGATACTGACGCCGCATAACAGGTTCATCAGGGTACTCTTGCCTGATCCGTTGGCGCCGACGATGACGCAGAACTCCCCGGGTTTCACGCTGAAATCCGTTTCTTCGATGATGCATCGGTTTTGGTAGCAAAACCGTAAATGTTCTCCTCTTACCCCAAGATTCATATTAGTTCGCTCCTAACGCGATTTTAAGCCCGTCCAGATTCTTTTCCATGAGGCTGAAGTAACTTTCCCCCGCCTCGATATCCTCATCGCTCAAACTTTCGATCGGATTCAGCGCCATGATGATCGCCTGGGTTTCGTTGGCGATCGCTTCGGCGATCTTGGGATCCAGATTCTCTTCGCTGAAGATCACCGGAATCTTCTGTGCATTCACCAGATCGATGATTTCCTTGAGTCGCTTCGCATCCACGTCCCCCTCGGGGTTCGCCCCGGCGATCGATCGTTGGGTCAAGCCATAGGCAAGGGCAAGATAGGAGAAGGCATCGTGGGCGGGGATGAAGAGATCGCGTTGCCGGTTTTCGAGGGATGTTTCAAATAAATCATCCAGTTCTTCCAGTTCTTGTATTAACGATTGTGTATTGGCACGATAGGCCGTTTCGTTTTCAAGGTCTATTTCGATCAAGGCGTTCTGGATCTTGATCGCGATTTCCTTCGCCAACATCGGATCGAGCCAAATGTGCGGATCGCTCTCATTTTTAAGTAGTCCGTCACCGGTACGCACGACCAAGGTGTCTTTCAATCCGGATTCTACTTCATCGAGCCAGGATTCAAAACTCGAACCGATGGCCAAGAGCACATCGCTCTTGTCCAAAAGGATGCGGTCTTGCGCACTTAGTTCGAAATCGTGCGCTTCGACCCCCGGCGGGACCAGGTTCACCACATCCACCAAGTCGCCCCCGATCCGTTGGGCGAACTCTTCCAAGACATACACACCGACGACGATGGACAATCGATCCTCGTTTGGTTTTTTTGTACATCCCGACAAACTTAACGTCAGGATGATAAGTATGGTTAGTATTCGTTTCATTCGATCTCCTACTTGCGAAACATTCGCATCTGGATATAGGATAATCCTTTTTCGGACGAATGAAAAGGATAAAGCCTTGTTTCGGGCTTTATCCTTTTCGATTAGAACCATTTTTTCCGTTTGAAGTAGACGATCATCGCGACGGCGATCAAACTCATCAAAATCAAGGCGAATGGATAACCGTAGATCCAAGGGATTTCCGGCATGTATTTGAAGTTCATGCCATAGACACCGGCGATGAAGGTCAAGGGGATGAAGATGGTCGAAATGATGGTCAATACTTTCATGATTTCATTCATCCGGTTGGAATTTCCCGATAGGTAGAGATCCATCATCCCCGCCAACAATTCACGATAGGTTTCGATCGTATCGATGCTTTGGTAGACATGGTCGTAGACATCCCGCAGATACGGTATGGTTTCCTTATGGATTTCCTTGGGTTGATCGCTCAGCATCCGTGAGATGACTTCACGCAACGGCCAGATCGCCCGATGCAGGAAAAGCAGATCGCGTTTGTATTGCCTCAACGTGGTCAACAGGGCGATGTTGGGATGTTCAAGCAGCTCTTCTTCGCTTTCTTCGATCTGTTCACCCAACACTTCCAACACGTCGAAATAGGCGTCGATGATCGAATCCACGATGGCATAGACCAGATGGTCGCTTCTCCCTTTTCGCAGGTTACTATCTTCGTTTTCAAGCCGTTTGCGTATCCCGTCGAAGACATCCCCGTTTCTTTCCCCGATGGTGATGACGGTTTCCAAATCGAACAGGATCGACAGTTGTTCGAACACCAGTTCTTCATCGGCGTAGTAGATCATCTTCAGCATGATGTACGCGTATTCGTCATACGATTCGATCTTGGGGCGTTGGCCGACGACCAAGACATCCTCCACGATCATCGGATGGATTCCGAACGGTTCCAAAATACTTTCGACCCTGTCATGGTCGCTGATCCCGTCGACGTTGATCCAGGTGACGGTCGGAGCGAACGGACGACTCTCGGCGACATAGTCGGAGTAAGGGATCTTCTTGATTTCCTTGGGTGAATAAATCGTTACTTCGATTTCCTGGTTGTCCAGGATGGTTTCAGCATTCATCGTCTTTCCTCTTTCGCGGCTTTTCTTCATTTTAACACATTCCATGCGATTCAGAGACACTCACCGCTAACGACCGCCTAGATACATAAGATATCGCGCATTCATCCCATTTTACGCGTTTTTTCCCTCTTTTCCCGTTTTCATCATGGAAGTTGGTGGTATAATACCGACGGGAATGAAGTACTCCCCTAGCTCTGCTAAAACCGCCGAAGGCTGATGACTTCTACGATCTTACGATCTTTTGATCGTGGATCGCGGTCACGGCTTTTTTTAAAGGAGGAATGGAAATGTTGCCGAGTCTCGCCTTGATCTTGATCACTTCCCTTTTCTTGGGCGGGGTCATGAACCGTTTGAAACTCCCTGCCTTGTTAGGGATGTTGTTGTCGGGGATTCTGTTGGGTCCCTATGTCTTCAATCAGATTTCACCAAAACTGTTGGATATCTCCTCGGAAATCCGTCAGATCGCATTGATCATCATCTTGTTCCGTGCCGGTTTGTCGCTGGATCTCAGCGACCTGAAGAAAGTCGGTCGTCCTGCGTTTTTCCTTTGCTTTGTCCCCGCGACTTTTGAGATCCTGGCCGTCACCTTCCTTGGACCGTTGCTGTTGGGTCTTTCCACGTTGGACTCGATGATCCTGGGGAGCATCCTTGCGGCCGTATCCCCCGCCGTCGTCGTCCCCCGCATGCTCCATTTGATGGAAGCGGGCTATGGACGCGACCATCGGATCCCTCAGATGATCATGGCGGGTGCTTCGGTCGACGACATTTATGTCATCGTCGTTTTCACCGGTTTGATCGCCATTGCGACCGGCGGAACCTTCAGTTGGCTGACCTTGGCCAACGTCCCGCTTGCCGTCATCCTCGGGGTCACGATCGGTTATCTTCTTGGTTCCGTTCTGGTTCTCTTCTTCAAACGGGTCCACATGCGGGATACCGTGAAAGTCATCCTGTTGTTGAGCGCCAGTTTCTTTCTGGTCAGCTTGGAAAGTGTTTTGGTTGGTAAAGTCGCCTTTTCCGGCTACATCGCCGTCATGGCGTTGGGGATCGCGATCCTCAAAAACTACGAGATCCTGGCGAAGCGTTTGTCCGGGAAATTCTCGAAAGTCTGGGTCGCCGCGGAGCTTTTCCTCTTCGTGATGGTCGGTGCCGCCGTCCAGATTTCAAGTTTGCGAAATGTCGGCTTCCTCGCGATTGCCTTGATCCTCCTTGCGTTGATCGTTCGAAGCCTAGGGGTCTTGCTGAGTCTATCCAAAACACCGATCCAACCCAGGGAGAAACTGTTCTGCGTCTATGCCTATCTTCCCAAAGCGACCGTGCAAGCCGCGATCGGAAGCATCCCGCTTTCACTGGGACTGGCCTCGGGGAACACGTTGCTCAGTGTCGCCGTCTTGTCCATCCTGATCAGCGCCCCCTTGGGTGCCATCCTGATCGACACGAACTCTACTCGACTCCTTCAAAAAAAATAGGCGCATCGCCTATTTTTCGTTTTTCCAGGATAAGATCCGTCGTTCTCCTTCAAGCGCCCGGATTTCACTGACATTCTGACTGACTTCCAACGTGCCCAGATACTCACCCTCTTCGCTTCGCAGGGCGAAATACTGGATCAAAACGAATTTGGGACCCATTTGGATCCAGAAAGTCGCACTGTCCTGGGTTTTGTTTTTAAAGGATTCGATGATGTCCAAGACCACATGGACGCTCTGCGGAGGATGGCAGTTGCGGACGTCGCGGCCGATGATAGCCGGGGAGCGCGGAAAGATCCGGTCTTTCCCTTTGTTGAAGAAGCGTACTTTGTCTTGATCGTCGACGAAGGTCACATCGACTGGTAGGACGGAGAATAATGACAGCAGCTGTTCGCTGCTCATCGATCCGGTGGATGTGGTGAAACTTCCGTCGGGGATCGATGTTTTAGCTTGGCTTGCCGGTTTTTCCGGTGTGTCGATGTAGGGGAATCCGTATTCGAAACTCTCCTCAAGCAAGGCGTCCAGTTCATTGGTGGATAAGACTTCGCTTGCGATGGGAAACAAGATGCGTTCTTCCTTTTCGATGTTTCCACACAGTTGGAAATAGAGAATCCCGATCTGGGTCTCGATTTCTTTTGAGTCCATCGTTGTTTTCGCGAAACAACGGATGCAGGTTTTGATTTGACGACGAATGTCGTCGTGAAGCGCCCACATGACCTTCAACCCGACGAATCGTTCGTTTTTCAGTTCGAGCGCAGGAAACAACAAGTTCTCTTTCTTAAGATAATGGGCGTTAAAGGCGTTGAGGTCGCCCAAGAAATCGAGGTAGACGAGTTTATCGTTCTCATAATCCCGTTTCAACAGGGTCGGGCGAAGCGTGTCCAAACGCTTCGCCAAGGCTTTGTTTTCTTCCAATAAGGTCCACAAGAAAGATCCTTGTCCCGGTAAGGTCCAAACATGGTTTTTCAATGCGGTCGAAAAGACATGGACGAATTTATCCAGTGTTTCCAAGACATCCTTGACTTCTTCGCCGTCGATCAAGCGACGGTTCATGAGTTCCATCGTCTCCATCGGGGTGATCGACGTGATGTCTTCCTTGAATTCTTGGTAAAGTGGAAATCCGCTTTCCGTCTTGCTTCGGCGTATGTATTCTTCCAATCGTTGGATGCGATGTTTATCCATGGTTCTCCTTCGGGTCGTAAATCCACCCTTCGTCTTGATGGTAGATCATGCGTTTACTCATGCCTCCGTCGATCGTCAACGTTTCACCGGTGATGAAGCCGGCGTCTTCGCTGGCGAGAAACAATACGGCCTTGGCGATGTCTTCGGGCGTCCCGACCCGTCCGACCGGGTGTTGCAGAAGGTCGGAGTCGCTAAGACGACTTGGTTTGGTTTGGATCCAACCCGGCGCGATCGCATTCACACGGACTTTCGGTCCAAGGGACAACGCGGCCGCATGCGTGAGCGAACCCAGTGCGCCTTTTGCCATCGCATAGCCTTCGCTGTCGGCTTGGGATTGAAAGGCGCGGGTCGAGAGAAGATTGATGATGGAGGAAGAATCGTTCATGGATCCGCTTAGCTGAAGGATCAAATCATAGGGTGCGATCGCACCGAGTTCGATCGCTTTACGGATTTCTTCGGTCGGGGTGTGGCTGCGTAGACCGGAGGTGAACACCATCGCGTTGTTGACAAGGACGTCGACCTTGCGATTCAATTTCATGATTTCATCGACGAAGAAGTTTCGGTCTTCGCTAAGTGTCAAATCCCCTTGGATCCATACAAGGTTCGATGCGGATCGTCCATGTCGGAGATCCATCGTCACCACGAACGCCCCTTCGCGTAAGAACGCATCGACGATCGCTTTACCGATACCCTGCGCACCCCCCGTGATCACGACCAACCGGTCTTTATGTTTCATGTCATTCCCCTTCCGTCAAATCCGGCAGGCTTTCCACATACTTCAGGAAATCGGCGTAGGTCCCGATGTGGTCCGCCACCACTTCCTTATTCTTCCTGTTGACCATATGGTTGGTAATGAGATAGGTCGAAATACCCAGCTGTTTCGCCACCATGTCTTCTTCCACGTCGTTGCCGACCATCAGTACTTCCTGTCCGTCTTTCTTTAGGACGTCAAGCAGTTCCTGAAAGAACATGGGTTGGGGTTTACAGTAGTGGTTGTCCTCAAACGAGGTTACATAGGAAAAATCGTTGCGGTCGAGCCCCGTCCATTCGATGCGTTTTTCGATGGCCAGGCGAGGGAACATGGGGTTGGTCGCGACCACCAGGTCATAACCCTTCTTTTTCAAGAGGGCGACGGACTCGTGGACTTCGACGCTTTCGATCACGGCTTCGCGGACTTTATCGAAACCGGTCTTATAGAATTCGATGAAACGCTCCTGCATTTCACCCAGATTCCCGTTGACCACGCTGCCCAGCGCTTCCATGAAGGCGGTCTCGTTGGTGACATGCCGCGTATCCGCGACCATTGCCTTGGTTGCGCTCCAGATCAACTGGATGAATTCCTGGGGGCTATACAGGTCGGTGAACCGGGCGGATAGATTCCCGAAATAAAGTTCTTCGAACTTCTTGTTGTCGATGGGGAGCAAGGTCCCGTCCAAATCAAAGAAAAAGGTCGTCAATGGTTTCATACACTTACCTCACGTAGGTATTGTAGGGTTTGACGACCCGTGATGTCAAATGAAACGGACGATCAACCGCCGCCGACCGGCGGGAAGAGGGCGATGACATCGCCGTCTTTGACGCTGTCTTGGGGTTTACTGTGCATCCCGTTGATCAACAGGATGGCGACATCGCTTGCCGGGATGTCCAGCTTCATAAGGATGCTGTTGGCGTCCGGGAAGTTCTCCGGCTCGAAAAACAGGATTTTCCCGCGGTTCTCCCGTAATGTCGCGAACAAACGGATTTCAATCATACGTCCTCCTTAAAAAACCGGGAGGATTTCTCCTCCCGCTTTGATTATAGCAGATCCAGTCTCTTCAGTGTTGCTTCGGTCGGGAAAGCGTCGACCCATCCGCGCACTTCGTAGTATTGCGGCAAGGTGATGTTCAACTTGCTGATTTCGCCCTTGGACGGACCACTGGGAATCGGTTCTTCCAAAATGCGTTTCGGTAAGGTATCGTCCCCGGCGACCATGCCGGCTTCCTTGTTGAACAGACGTTCGATGTTGTAGATCCGTTCTCCGACTTTCAATACGCCTTCCACGTCGTAGTTCGTTCCCGTCGCCGCGTTGAGTAACGCCGCATAATCCGGAGCGCCGAGGGCGAAGGAGGTAAACAAACACATGCCGCTGGAGTCGATGACCGCGGTCAAGTCTTGGAAAATCTTGGTCCAGGTAGCTTTTCCTTCGGTAGCCAAACGGTTCAAAGGTTCAGGCAAGCCGAGGACTTCGGGCGAAATCATGTAGCCGCGAACATGGCAACCGCCACGGTTGCTGGTGGCATAGGTGATCCCGATGCCTTGGATACCGCGTGCGTCATACGCCGGCATTTCTTGTTTCTTGACGCTCATCGAGAATTCAGGTACGCCGTAATGATCGCACAGGCGGTAGGATCCGCTCGCCATCAAACGACCCAGCTTGTTGTCGCCATAGCCCATATGTTTCGTCCATTCGACGATCGCTTTCGCGCTTCCCCAAACCAAGGGGACGCCATCGCAATCTTCTTCTTTAAGATATCCTTTTTGATAGAGTTCCATGGCGGCCGCGATGGTCGTCGGGGCACCGATGGCATCCAGACCCAATTCGTTGCACCAGTAGTTCGCTTCGTTGATGGCTTCGAGGTCTTCGACGCCGCAGTTGGCTCCATAGGCCCAGATCGGTTCGTATTCCGGACCTCCGACCGTCTTCCCGTTCATGTTGATGACACGTCCGCATCCGATCGGACAACGGTGGCAATAGCCCTGTTTCACTAGATATTTTTCTTTCAAGGTTTCACCGCTGGTCTTATCCGCATCGGCGAAATAGGATTCCTGCCAGTTACGGGTCGGGAACGATCCGATGTTGTTGACGATGTTGACCAATACCGCGGTTCCATAGGTCGGCAAGCCTTGTCCGGTAACGCCGTTTTCACGGATCTTACGCAACGATTCGGTGACGACTTCACGGAGTTTTTCTTTGTCGAACGGTTCGATGACGGTACGGGTGGAGGAGCAAACGATGGCTTTCAACAGTTTACTTCCCATGACGGCGCCGACGCCGCTGCGTCCCGCTGCACGGTCCGCTTCGTTCATGATACAAGCCAATTCGAACATTTGTTCGCCGGCCGGTCCGATGTTCAAAACGGAAGCTTCTTTTCCGTGTTTCTCTTTCAAGATTTCTTCGACGTTCGTGGATTCTTTGCCCCAGAGGTCTCCCGCCGGCAGCAATTCGACTTTTTCGTCATGGATGCTCAGGTAAACCGGAGCGTCCGCTTTCCCTTCGACGATGACTGCGTCATAGCCCGCATATTTCAGACGCGCGCCCCAGACGCCGCCCGAATTGGAACTTGCGATCATCCCGGTCAGCGGGGATTTCGTCACGACCATGTATCTTCCTCCGGTCGGTACGTTGCATCCCGTCAAGGGACCGTTGATGAAAACCAACTTGTTGGCCGGTGAAAGCGCGTCGACTTTCGCGACGCCTTCGTCATAAAGGATCTTCGTCCCTAAGCCGCGCCCTCCGATGAACTTTTTGGCCAATGCTTCGTCGAGGATTTCGGTTTTGATGGATTTCTCCGTCAAGTTGACGCGTAACATCTTCAGATTGTAGGATGTTGTCATGCGTTCCTCCTTTTGAACAGTGCATAAAAAACAAGGGTTGCGACCCTTGTGATGTACATTCTTGGGCCGCACAAAAATCATGCAGTCCCTTTCCAAAGCGGGAGGCCGTTCCGTTTCCAGAACAACCCATCGGTCGGTTTCCGTTTGAGGAAATGCGACTCGGAACTTATCTACTTCTATTATAAGCGCTTTCAAGTGCTTGTGAATAGTCGATTCATCGTTTTTCGAAATTTTTATCCGCCGCATCCGCCTTCGATCAAATGGATCAGGATGACATCGTAACCCAAGCTGGCGGCGATGTCGCACGCCCGCTTCCCTTCTTCGTTTCGCGCGTTGCGATCCGCGCCCTCTTCCAACAATTTCTTCACGGATTCCAAATCTTTACGAAGTACCGCTTCGATCAAAGGCGTGCTCATATGCATTCCACAAACCCCCGCGTCCAAAGACAATCGGCACAGGACGGGTTTTGACCTTTGCAGTCGCATTGGGAATCGTTGACGTAATCGCAGGAATCCACCAGGTCGCAGTCGGGACAGGATGGGAAGCGGTTGGCCAGGTTCTGTAATCGTAAATCGCGGTATTGACGGGTATCCCAGATTTCACGCATCGTATTTTGATTCACGTTGCCATAATGATACGGATACACCTGTTTTCTTCGTCCGAAGACATATTCGACGGAGGGATGGGCGAAGCGATAACAGGAGGATACATTCCCGTCCGAATTGATCGTCATCGTCCCGTCTTCGATGAAGACGCATTTCCTCTCCGTTTTAAGTTCGATGTTGGGGAATTTGACTTGGAGCTGATTGCTTAAACAAAGGTTCAGCCATTCATTGCGCTTCTGCTTCATGCGTTGGTTATCATGCAAGGCATAGACGATCTTATCCGCATCTTCCGCGTTTTGGGGAAGCAGGTTGGATAAAATCAGTTTCATGAATCCGTGTTTATGCAAAAGAGGTATCAATGTGGAAACGTCGTCGATATTGTATTCGCTCAGCACGAGCTGGGCGATGAGGAAGGGGCGATGCAGTCCAAGTTCGGTGCGGCGCTGGATAAGCCGTGAGACATTATTAAACAAACGATTGAGATCGAAGTTGCGTATGACTTCGAAGGTTCCGGGGAGTCCGTCGACGGAAATGATGACGCGCTCGAAGTTTCTCGCCAAGGTATCGATCGTTTCATCGCTCCAGAAAAAAGCGTTGGTCGTGATGCTCAATGTCACATCGGGCAGATCCTTGACGATCTGGTTGAAGCGGGTATGGGTCGTCGGTTCCCCGATGCCACCCAAAACGATTTCTTCCAGATCCGGATTGGCATGCAAATCCCGTAGACACCGATCCAAGGTATCCTGACTCATCTCATGCAATTCCCCGCCCCAGTTCTGGCGAAAACAACTGATGCAATTCAGATTGCATCGTTGTGTCAATTCCAGATAGACTTTACGTAAATGTAGTTTATCAAGCACGGTTTTTACCTCAAGCGCTTTCATTGTATCATAGTTCAAGTTTGTTCACAAAATCGGATTGTTTCAGACTTGGACATCTTTGATTTGTTTCTTTCGTTGATTCAACTGCCTAAAAATGATACAATTGCACGGAAATCAAATGATATGAGAGGGATTTACCGATGAAAGAAACCGCATTAGGCATTTTTGCCGTCACGTACGTCTGTTTACTGATGTTTCCCAAACGTCGCTCCTACATCGCCTTGGCTTCGGCGATCGTCTTTGTGTTGATCGGAATCTTGCCGACCGGAGACATCTTGACCGCGATCGACTGGAATGTCATCCTGATGATCGGCGGTACCATGGGGATCGTTTCACTCTTCATCGAATCGAAAATGCCTTCCCTTTTGGCCGACATCATTCTCGATAAAATGCCCAATGTAAAATGGGCGATCATCGCACTCTCGCTTTTCGCCGGAGTCGTCTCCGCCTTCATCGACAACGTTGCCACCGTATTGATGATCGCACCTGTCGCGATGGACATCGCCAGGAAGTTGAAGATCTCCCCGGTGAACGCGATCATCGCGATTGCCGTTTCCTCCAATCTGCAAGGTGCCGCGACTTTGGTCGGCGATACCACCTCGATTCTTCTTGGTGGCGCCGCGGGCATGAACTTCATGGACTTCTTCTTCTACCAAGGAAGAATCGGGATTTTCTGGGTCGTACAAGCCGGCGCGATCATCTCCGCTCTTATCTTGTTGTGGCTGTTCCGCAACGACAAACAACCGATCCACTTGACGGAAAAAACGATCGTGAAGGATTATTTCCCGACGATTCTGTTATCTTCGATGGTGTTGTTGCTGATCGTCGTTTCGTTTGTCCCGGAATCCAACAAACTTCCGGAAACCAACGGCTTGATCTGTGTCGCCTTGATGGTCGTCGGATTGATCCGTGAAGGATTGTTTAAAAAGAACCCTTCCCGGGTCGTTAGCACTTTCCTTGAAATCGACGTCCAGACCATCCTTCTGCTCGCCAGTCTATTCGTCATCATCGGCGGCATCAAGGAAGTCGGGATCATCGACGACATCTCCAAACTCTTCGTATCGTTCGCGGGGGATAATCTCTTCGCGATCTATACCCTGATCGTCTTCGCTTCGGTCATCATCTCCGCCTTCATCGACAACATCCCCTATGTCGCCACGATGCTTCCCGTCGTAGCATCCATCGCCCTGCAATTGAACGTAGACCCGACCATCCTCTATTTCGGCTTGTTGATCGGTGCGACCTTGGGCGGAAACATGACGCCGATCGGTGCTTCCGCGAACATCGCCGGATTGGGGATCTTGCGTAAAGAAGGCTATGAAGTCAGCAGTTCCACCTTCATGAAAATCGGTATCCCCTTCACCCTAGCCGCCGTCCTTACCGGCTACGTATTGATTTGGCTGATCTGGGCATAATCACTAAACAACGATCAAAAACAAGAATATCAAACCAAGATAGAATAAACCGATCAAAATCAACCCGATCCATCCAAGGTTCGGGTTTTTTATCGCTTCTTCATCCGCTTGGTTTAAGCACTGGTCCCACATGCCTTGAGGCAAGGTTTTGATGGTTAAGGCGATGCCGATCGGCAAGATCAAGAGATCGTCGAGATATCCGATGACCGGGATGAAGTCCGGGATCAGATCGATCGGCGACAAGGCATAACCCAACACAAGGACGGGGATGATTTTATAGATCCAATGGATCTCCTTATTTCGATAGAGAATCGTCAAGGCATGCAACTGACGCTTCAGTTTTTTCATATCGCTTCACCAAGTATCATGATCATCAGAATGAAATAGGGCAGCGCTTTGTCGAAGGAGTACTTCTTATCGATCCGCTCGCTGACTTTGTGGGCGTCTTTCCCATGGGGTCCCAGATTCAAAAACGGAATGTTCAATCGGCTTAATTCATCGAGCGGCAATGCATATAGACTCCCGAATCCGGGGAACCATTCGCTCAGTTGTTTCGGATCCATATCCCCTTCCAAGCCGAGATACGACATGTCGCTTAGCCCTTGATACACCGGATCGACCGTGAACTTCGTTTGCGAAGCGACCAGATCGATGAATTTCTTCGTGCTTCCAACGATTCTGGGTTGATTCGCGTTCTCCGTACGATGCGGATAATACGGCGGGGCAAAAAACGGTACCACGAGGATGTCATCCGAGGAGAAGGCTTCAATGCTACGTTTCACCAGGTCGATCGCCCTTTCCCGAACATCGAGGATCCCCTCATCCGCCTTCAGGGTGACGTTCATTTCTTGAAGTTGCTTGGCCAATTCAGGATAAGGTAAAACCACGATTTCGGGAATGATCGCGTTGATTTTTTTCATGCTTCGCTGCTCTGCTTGTTTATGACGTTCATGAAACTGTATCAGCGCTTCATCGCAAGACGACGTGACTTCATGGATGAATCGATCCATGACATCGAGTAAAGAAGAAGTCAGCGTCATCACATTGAAGTAGGCGTAGGAAACGATCGGGGTTTGGACGGTATAGCTCGATTTCAAATCGGCTTGTTTCAAACAGACCGGAGTCGGTGTCGAATTTTCTCCAAGAACATCGCTGAACGCGGGATTCCATTCCATCCTTCGCACCACATTGGCGACGATGAGATTGGGGTTGAATCCGAAGAACGGTTCACCGACATGGGTTTCTTTGCCTTTCACGACGATGCACGGCAGGCATTTTCCGGCACAACCCGTATGGATGCGGAATTCGTTCTCGATGCGGTCGGAGGCGATGTCGGGTTCGCTGACCAGACAGGCGATGAACTTCAACCCGGAATCTTGTAGCGCCAAAAGTTCGTTGACCGCCGCAAGCATCCCCCGTGAATTCACTTCTTCATCGGGTGTACTCACAAGGAGTAGGTTCGTTTTTAGTTCATCGGGATGTTCCTCGAAATGACGAAGCGCTTCGATTCCGGCGGACAGACCCCATTTCATATCCGCACTGCCGCGTCCGAAAAGGTACTCGCCCGAATCCAAATCCATTTTCGCTTCGATGTTTAAGCGACTTGGATTTTCTTTGAGTCTTCGTGTAAGTTCGATGGGATCAAACGCCACGTCCTCCAACCCGCCGTAATCCTCGATCCCGACCGTGTCGTAATGGCTAAGGAGGATGATCGTCTCATCGGTGGGGGGTTCGCATTTCATGAGGGCGAAGACATTCGATCCGATCCCTTTGCTTCGTTTCACCGGTACTTTCAATACATCCCCGGGATGTTCATTGAAGTAGCCGATGTTTTGAATCTCTTGATACAGGAAATCCCCGAAGGTGATTTCCCCTTCGGTTTCGCTGATGCTTTGACGATTGACGAGTCGTAGGTATTGTTCGATCGCGCGTTGTTTTTCCATGTTGTTCTCCAAAGTATAAGAATAGTATACTTCCTGTCGAGGCTATAGAAAACCCCGGAGTTCCGGGGTTAGTGTTTACTGTATCCGAATTCGAACGCCTGAAGGTTGGCTTCGTTGAGTTCGGGTTTCTTCCCCCCGAATTTCTCGAGGATGACTTCCTTTGCGTCTTCTTTTGAAAAGACTTCCATCGCATAGATCAAGGCGCCGAAGGCGACCATGTTCTGCGATTTCATCGCACCGGCTTCTTCCGCCAACCCCGGGAAATCACAGGCGATGACTTTCACGTCGGTTCGGGATAAGGGATGATCGATCATCGCTTTATTGACGATGACCGTTCCGCCGGGAGCGACTTTCGCAAGGAACTTGTCTAGCGAAGGTCCGTTCATGGCGAGCAGATGCGTAATCCCGCTGGCGATGATGGGTGCGGCGATCGGCGAGTCGTCCACGACGACATGGCAATTCGCGGTTCCTCCCCGCATTTCAGGGCCGTAGGACGGCATCCAGCTGACTTCCTTGTTGTTTTTCATCGCAAGCAGCGCGACCATCTGGCCGACTGACAAGACACCCTGTCCGCCAAACCCCGCGCAGACCAACTTGATCGGCTTCATTGGTTGGCCCCCTTGTCTTTATAGACGCCCAAGGGATAATACGGGATCATGTCGTTCTTGATTTGTTTCAAGGCATCCAACGGTGTTACGCCCCACCCGACGTTACAGGTGGAGAGGACTTCGATCATCGAGAAACCTTTCTTGTCTTTTTGGGCTTGGAAGGCTTTCTTGATGGCGGTTTTTGCTTTGCGTACACTGATCGGATCGATGACCGTCACTCGTTCGATATAGTAGCTTCCCGGAATCGTCGACAACATCTCCGACATCCGGATCGGTTCGCCCTGAAGCGTGGTGTCGCGTCCAAACGGTGACGTGGTGGT
>Ga0154525_129_pt1 | contig 25318 bp, 28 predicted proteins | sample RifGroE2_FD_105668 | JGI IMG/M metagenome (GOLD analysis project Ga0154525, IMG submission 105668) | Firmicutes bacterium GWE2_51_13
CGAAGCGATTCTTGTTCACTTTAGCTTAATTCAAGCAACGATCTGACTCCAGATTCTTCTTTTTCAAAAAGTGGACGACTTCTCATTGCATTTTGCGTTTAAATTTCGGAACAAGTCTTATCAAAGATATTCTTGACGATTTGCTCGCACATTTCGTGGGAGTTTTGTTGCTACTTGGCAGATATTTACCCCTGGTGCAAACATGAGATACACCTACTTAGGTTTCATACATACAAGTAGAACTCCATTATTTGGCTGATTCCTTTAGTAAGTACTCATGCAAACCAATAGAATGACACAAAATATTGTGTGGCGGGCCAAAGTATTTACCTATATTCTCAATAGCTTGCTTTTTCCCACCCTGAAATATTGGGAATATCCATTCCCTAAACGCTTCTAAAAAATACGGTTCAATCTCAGCAACTTCGAATTTATCCAATTCAAGCATACTAGAAAGTTTTCTGATGTTTCCATCAAGAAATGGGAATGTAATTCTTCCCATAAAATCTGCATCCCATTCACCTGTAATGTTTGGGATTTTCGTATTGTATCCCTTTACTGAATAACTAACATTAACGTAATAACACATTCCATAATTTGATTTTTGAAGAAAAATAGCTAAAAGATAGTCGTTGTTTTCGATAAAGTACCCATGTTTATTTTTCGTGAAACCATTTTCATAGAAGACTTTTTTGCATAAATTCTTAAACTCGGCTTTATCCATTTTTCCTCCTACTAGTAAAGCTCTAGTACTAATTTATATCCTCCACACATAACCTCATTATACTTTTTCAACTGTGGAATTCCAGCCTTATTGCTATTGAGCAATAAGGCTTTATTCGAAAATAATAGACGTAGTTTCATTTATTTAGTCAGGTCTTAATGCTGGAAACTTCCTTTTTTTCTTTACCAAGTCAAACCTCGTCTTGTTCCATTGATGAATCTCAACTACTTGTTTGACTAAAGACTTAATGCAATGATAACCCTATCAAATTTCTTAATCTAGGAGATAAATTCTTGGTCTAAATCAATAATCTCTATCATCTCAACAATATCATTTTTATTAGCGATATAGTAGATAATTCTTGTTAAAGCACATCCACTCGTCGCAAGTGAATGTCATTCGGTCGATTCAACTTTGTATGATTATAGAAAAATTGAATGTGAAGGACTTTTCAATAACAATTATGAGTGACTAATAAAAAACCCGGTTTCTTAACCGGGTCTGCTTTTGATTTGGTGGAGATTAGGGGATTCGAACCCCTGACCCCTTGATTGCGAACCAAGTGCTCTACCAGCTGAGCTAAACCCCCAAAACAAGTGCAAAAGTATTATAGCATACCCCTGCACGCCGATTCAACGGGAATCGAATCGTCAAATGATGAATTTTAGCAGTTCACCGGGATGGTCGACGAGATAATCCGCGGAATGGTCGATCAATTCCTGCCGATCGCGAAAGCCCCATGTCACTCCGACCGTTTTCAGCCCCGCGTTGTGTCCCGTCAGCATGTCGACTTTCGTATCGCCGACATACAGGATTTCTTCCGGTTTCAGTTTCATCGCCTCGACGCAGCGCAAGGTCAAGGTCGGATCGGGTTTACGGTCGATCCCTTGGATTTCACCGCTCACGAACGTAAAGGCGATTTCCTTGAAGTAATGGTCGACGATGCTTTGCGTGTTCGCGTTTTGTTTATTGGAGATGATCCCGACCTGGATCCCCTTCGCATTCAAGGTTTGAAGCATTTCCATGATTCCGTCATAGGGAGCAGTTTTGTCGAATTGACGTCGGTTGTAGTCTTGTAGAAAAACCTGGATCACTTCTTCGACCAAGGCTTCGGAGGCTTCTTCGTCAAGACAACGTTGGATCAAGACCTTCATCCCGTCACCGATTTTTTGTTTGATGTCCGCCGAGGTATACCGGGCATAGCCGAAGCGGTCCATCGCCAAATTCACGCTATCGCGCAAATCCTCGATGGTATCCAACAGCGTCCCGTCCAAATCGAAGATCATTCCTTTGATGGTCATAGTGAATCCTCCTACCGTTTTAGGATAAAAGGCGTAAGGAAGAAAGTCAAGGTTAATCGAAGCGCCAGACGTCGTAACTGAGGGAACCCATCTGGATCTCGCTATAGGTCAAACAAGGGGTCGAACCTTCCGTCGCGCTTGCGGCAAGAATCAACAAGGGGGCAAAATGTTCGGGACGCGGGACGGCATCCAGGGAGTGGGGTCCATCTTTCCATGCGTCGAGCCGTTTGAAGTCGAGTGCCTTCACGGCGTCGTTGATCCACTCGTGGAAGGCTTTGGCCCACGGGGCGATCGGTGCGTCGTCACGCCAGTCGATGCGTCGCAGATTATGCAAAGTGACGCCGCTGCCGATGACGAGGATATCTTCTTCCTTCAGCGAACGAAGGGTCTTCCCGATCTTGAACCATTGGGAAGCGTCGAGGAAGGGATTGACGGAAAGCGTGACCAAAGGGATCTTGGCATCAGGGTACATGAGATGAAGGATCGTCCACACCCCGTGGTCGATCCCGCGGTCGGGATCGGCTTGCGCATCGATCCCCGCGGATTGAAAACGATCCAGGATGCGCTGCGCCAAGATCTTGTCCCCTTTCGCGGGATAAACGATCTGACTCAGTTCGCGCGGGAACCCGCCGAAGTCGTAGATCATGCGATAGTCGATCGCCGTTCCGACCCGTTGGATCGGACTTTCGTAGTGTGCCGAAACCATCACGATGGCTTTGGGCTTCGGTAGTTCACTCGCGAGTTTTTTAAGATAGCGCGTATATTCGGTATCCTCCAAGGCGATCATCGGGGAACCATGGCTGATAAAGAGAGATGGTAACATTTTGTAAGTACCTCCATACCCCTATTATACCCACGCAAGAAAAGATCGCATCGAATATGCCCATAAGAAAAGCCCCCGAAGGGGCTGAGGATGAAAATGATTTACGCGGCTTTGATTCCGGAAACAGTGACATCGGCGATACGGATTTTCAAAGGTCCGCTGAAACGGTCGATGTCCTGGCGTTCGACGGAGAGTTCGATGTTTTGGTGGAGCTCCAACAGATTCCCGTTGATCGATCCGCCGCTGATGGCGGTCTTGACACCGTCTTGGATGAGATATCCCAAACGGATTTCGCCACCGAAATCCCCGCTGGTTTCATCGACCACGAAGGATGAGAAATCCAACACTTCGACCGCGTTGGAACGTTCGATCTCGGATAACGATTTACTTCCGCTAGCCACGTCCATGTTTTTAAGATTTCCCGTGATCGGGACATCCAGGTATTGGCAATATCTCGACTCACCCCAAATCGTCGTGAAGACACCTTGATCCATGACGACCACCGGTTTCAGTAATACCCCGTCTTCGTCGATGGGGGCGTTGGCGCAGGAAGCGACAAGCCGGGCCGTCATCGTGAAACTGATCTTATCCCCGACGGCGTTTTCCTGGACGTTTTGACCCTGGGTGAAGGTCGACGCCTTGTTGAAGATCGCATTCGCGGTGGTCGCGCTACGATAGATGCCAAACAATTCCTTCACGTTCTCTCCACCTAAAATCAATTCGGCTTTCTTGAGGTCGGGGGTCGGCATCGCCGAAGCGCGGTCGCGCGCTTCCCTGAAGACTTCTTCATAACGGATTTCCATCTGTTGGGGATCAAACGAAGCGAAGCGCCATTCACGCATCAGTTCGATCTCTTTTTCCCCGTCGTTGGCATTGACGATCATCTCCAAAAACGCATCGTTGACCCCATAGGTGACATCGGTTTGGTTGGAGTTGACGAAACGGATGGCGTGGCTGTTGGTGAAGACTTCGAAACTGTTGATTTCGCCTTGGTATTTCGCTTCCATCGCGAAGGTGAAATCGATGATTTTCTTGCCGAGTTCGATGCGGTCGACGGTTTCAAGCAAAGGGTTCGCTTCCGCTTTTTCAGGCAAGACATAGGCTTGGTTCTCGATCAGTTTCGCGGATGCGAGAGCTTCGCGGATCAACCGTTTCAGATCTTCTTCGGTATGCGAGGGATAGGCGATGAATTCCGCATGCCCCCTCTTACCGTCATGGTCCACATAGAGTTTGACGAAGCCGTACTTGACGCTTTTGCGTCGGCTTTGGTCGAGTTTATGGCGGATATAGAACCATTCGGCACTATCGGTTTGTCTGAACTGGACGCTGAATTCATGAATCTGCGGTGTCGTGCGCAGTAGATGCAACAGGATGTCTTCCATTAGCCCAACCTCGCTTTCGCTTTGATATACGTTCCGCCGTCGGCGGTCTTCACATATTCCTTGTGTCCTTTACCGCAGAACCCGGCACCGAACATCTCGAAGTCGTCGCTTACGGCGTCGATGGATTTGAGGAGGTCGACCACGTGTCCCGTCAGGATGACCGGACCATGGACTTTCCCGGTCTTCTTCCCGTCGACGATTTCATAGGCTCTGGACAAGACGCATTGGATGCCCCAGTTCTTGGGGTCTTCCATCCCGCTTTCCATCCCGTCCAACAGGTAGCCGAACTTGATCGAGGCGATCATGTCGTCCAGATGGTCGGTCCCGGCGGAGAAATAGGTGTTGGTCATGCGTGTGTAGACTTTGCGTTCGAAGGATTCGCGCTTCCCGTTGCCGGTCGGACGGATGCCTAAGCGCGATGCGGACAAGGCGTCGGCGATCCCCGTTTTCAGGATCCCGTCGTCGATGACGATCGTATCCCCTGCCAATACGCCTTCATCGTCGAAGGCGAAACTGGAAACGTTCTTGGGTCCCAGCGCCCCTTCATGCATGGTGACTTTCGCGGAGGCCACCGGCTTGTCGATATAGGACATCGCCAAGGCGCGCTCCTTCACGAACATATCCATCTCGACCCCGTGGCCGAAGGCTTCATGCGCGATCAATCCGGTGATTTCCGGTGTACAGATGACGTCGTATTCTCCCGGTTCGATCGGTTTCGCCAACAAGACATCGTCGACCTGGCTTAAAATGACTGGCACTTTGGTTTCCAACTCTTCCAAGATTTCGGCGCCCTTTTGTCCGGAGACGCTGGTGAACGCCATTTTGACGCCCTTTTCACCGACGGCGACACCGACCAGATACCCCTGCGACCAAGGATAGGCTTGGTAAAGGTTCTTGTGTTTCGAGATGAACAGCTTATGGACGGTGACTTCGCCCATGGCCGCGATCGCGTTGACGATCCGTCCATCCTTGGCTTGGACTTCCTTCACCAAATCCTGGAGTCGTTTCAATTTATCCTCCATCGTGACGGAGGCGAACGAAACCAGAGGTTCGACGATGAAATCGCCCTCTTGTTTCTCTTCCTCAAGATGTGCGGTATAGGTTTCGACTTTGTTTTCCCTTACCCAATCGAACTGTGCATCCAACGCGGACTTCAATTCGCCCGCCAAGGTTTGCGCATCGCCCGGCAATTGATTCAACGAAACCTCGACGACGCTTCCGCCTCGGATCGCCCGTGCGACGATCCCCCGTTCGCACATGAAGTCGCGCAGTTCGCTGCTTCTGGAGCGGATCTGATACATTTTCCCGGCGGTATCGCTGGCCAATACCGAAAGATAGTCATAGTCATCGGACAAGATGCGGATCGCTTCTTTGATCAACGGCCGCCATAAAATGAGTATGGATGGTTTTTGCATGGTACTTCCTTTCAAACTACGGGCATTCCCCGTCGGTTTTATGATAAACTTGTTTTTAAAGGAGTACAAGACCATGGAACGAATTCGGATTGAAGTTTGTGTCGGAAGCCTCGAAGATGTTAGAAACGCGATATCCTGCGATATCGACCGGATCGAATTGAACCAAGCCTTGGAACTCGGAGGGCTGACGCCCTCCCGCGCCTTGTTTCATGCGGCGCGCAGGATGACGGAGAAAGAACTGGTCGTCATGGTACGACCTCATAACGGCTTTGCGCCTTATGATGAAGAAGAGTTTGAAATGATGCTTGACGAAGCGAAGTATTTCGACGAACACGGTGCCGACGGGATCGTGTTCGGGTGTTTGAACGAAGATCGAAACGTCGATATGGAACAGACGCGACGGATGGTCGAAGCGTTGAAGAAGGCGATGCCGATCTTTCATAAAGCGTTCGACCTGTGTCCGGATTTGGACAAGGCATCGCGTGAATTGATCGTGTGCGGCGTAAAGCGCGTCTTGACGTCGGGAGGAAAGAATACGAACGAGTTGAAAGAAGGTGCGATGATCATCGGGCAACTGGTGGATCGCTATGGAAAGCAACTCGAGTTCTTACCCGGGGGAGGCGTCGACGAGGCGAACCTTCTGGACGTAGTGAACGCAAGTGGAAGAAGTCAGATCCATATGAGTGCGAAGAAGATCATTCACGACCCTTTCAGTCAGGAACTCCGCATGGTCACCGACCCCCTTCGCTTGGCCAAGCTGTGTGAAACAATCAGGGCCACCGAACAACAACTTCAATGACGGGCGTCATAAAAGAACGAAACGAGAGAAAGCAGGAAACCCCATGACCGACATCAAACTGATCATCTTCGATATCGACGGGACCTTGATCAAGGTCGGACGGCATCGCATCGAACCCTCCGCGGTCGAAGCGATCCGTGCCGTCAAAGCCAAAGGCATCAAAGTCCTCGTCGCCACCGGACGCACCTTGTATTTCGTCAACCCCCATGTCCGCGAAGTGGTCGACAGCGACTATTACGTCACCGTCAACGGACATTGCCTGATGGACCGGGAAGGCAAGATTTTGATTCGCCAAGACCTTCCGATCGAGGCGGTGAAACGCATGCATGCCTTCTGCGTCGAACACGACATCGCTTTGGGAATGAAGTGCAGCGACGCGATCTACGTGACGCACAACTTCAAGCGCTACTATGAAACCTATTCCGAAGGACAGGATGTCGCTTCGATCATCCTGGACGATACTCAAAGAGCGGATCACTATCTGAGCGTCGAAGCCCCGATGGGGCTCTTCCTGATCGGAAATCTCGATATATTGAAAGAAAACGCCCATCTCTTCCCCGAATTCACCTTCAGTCCGGCGAAACCGGGATGCATGGATGCCTATGCGCACGACGTCAATAAAACCAAAATCATCGAGGAAGTCCTCCACCGCCACAACATCCCGTGGGAACAAGTCATGGCGTTCGGGGACGGGGAGAACGATAAGGAGATGCTGCGGAAAGCCGGCTACGGGATCGCGATGGGCAATGCGAAACCCGGCGTGCAGAAGTATGCGGACTTCGTGACGAAAGAAGTCGACGAGGGCGGCATCGTGCATGCGTTGAAACATTATCGCATCCTTGAATAAAAAAACCTTGGACGAATCCAAGGTTTTTCTTACTTTTTAAGCCGCAGGGAGACGACCGTCTCCAACAAAGGCGTATGGGTGAACAATTCAAACGGCGTGATTTCTTCGATCGTGTAATAGTCGCGCAGGACTTTCAGGTTCTTCGCCAAGGTCGACGGGTTGCAGGAAACATAGATCAAATGCGGGACTTTGCTTTTGACGATCGTCCCCAACATCGGATCGTCCAACCCGCTGCGCGGAGGATCCACAACGAGGACATCGATGGACTTCGTCTTCGATAGGTGGGTGAGTTCCTCGGCGGCATCGCCGCTGACGAACCGCACGTTCTTGATTTTATTCAAACTCGCGTTTTCCGTGGCGTTCTTGACGGCCGCGTCGATCGATTCGATCCCGACCACCTCTTGAGCCTTCGCACTGATCATCAAGGTCATCGCCCCGACGCCGCAATAGGCTTCGACGACGAAATTCGAGGGTTTGATGAGGGATACGACTTTCTCATAGAGTTTCTCGGCTTGGACAAGGTTCAACTGGAAAAACGACATCGGGGAAAGCCGGAAGGTCAATCCTGCCATCTTCACTTCCAACGTTTTGGCTTTGGCGAGATGGGTCACGCCCGATCCGAAGATCTCATGGGTGTGCTTGTCGGTATTGACGCTCTGGTAGAAGGAATTGATCTCTTCGATTTCGCTAAGTTCCGCGATGCATTCGGGCGAGAACTTGTCTTTCCCGGTCACCAGGGTGCACTGATAGACGCCGTTGAACCCACGCAGGACGATAAAGCGGATCCCTTCCCATTTGCGTTCGTCGAATTCCTTGAACTTATATTTGGTTAAAACATCGAGGACTTTCGCACGCAAGACATCCAGTCCTTCTTCATGGACCAGACAGCGGGAAACCGGCACGAAATGATTGGATTGGGGACGATACATCCCGCTCACCAATCTGCCGTCCAACATACGCACCGGCAACTTGCATTGGTTGCGGTAGGAAGTCGGATTGGGGTTGACGACCATCGGTTTGATCACCTTGAAGTCGAATTTCCCCGAATATTTCAACAACGCTTCTTTCAGAAGCATTTCCTTGAGTTCGATTTGATAGCTTTGGTCGACATGCATCATCGCACATCCCCCGCAGCGGTGTTGGACGGGACAGGGCGGCGTAATCCGCTTGGGACTCTTGATCAGGATTTCCTTGGCTTCGGCGATGTTGTATCGCTCGAAGCGTTTTACGACGTCGACTTCCGCGGTTTCCTGAGGTAATACGGACGAAACAAAGGTCGGGATCCTGTCGATGTACCCGATGCCTTCTCCGTTGATGCCGATCTTTTCGATTTTAATTTTCATAGTGTGTACCTTCTTTCTACATCATACAACAAAAAAGTCCGTTTGGGACTTTTTACAAATCACTGTTTCCCCAGGCAGGGATTTCAAGTCCGCGTCTCACAAGAATCGTTTTCTGGAAGTCCGTCTGATTCAAGAAACGCAAAATCATGTCTTCTTCGGCTGGCGTGCATCCGACCAGGAGTTTCACTTCGATGTCTTTTTTCAGGATGTCGACCGCGATGACCAAGGTGCTGATGAAACTCACCGACTTCGATCCTTTATACACGTCGATGCCTTCTTGCCCCGCGTTCAGTGTGTCATGAAGATACCCATAGTCCACCGGATAAACGAGGTTACTGTATTGTGGGTGAACCGTTCCGGCCGGTCTGGAAATGATACATTTCGACGAGAAGAACAAGGTATCGATTTTCTGCCAGAAATAAGCGTTGTTTTCCAAATTCGTCATAGAAATACCTCACCTTTTCCATCCTATTGTACATTGAATCGGAGTTTCTGTAAATAGCGAGACAATTTTTGCATGTGTGAAAAATCTTGCGATTATTTTCAACGCAATGGTCGAAGCTTGACACCTAAGGTTTGGGCGAATTCAAGCGGGTCGTAGACTTCACACAAACCCATCGCGTTAAGCACAAGTAGAGCGGCACCGCGGGCATCGCTGAGGGCGTCGTGATGGTTGAGCGGGATTTCAAGCGCCCCGCAGACCGTGTTCAGTTTATGGTTGTCAAGGCGCGGATAACATCGTCGTGCGACTTCCACCGTATCGAGCACCAATACGTTGGGGAAATCGATGAGATACAGATCGATCAAGCTTCGAAGAACGCCCATGTCGAAGGGGGCGTTGTGTGCGGCCAAAATCGCATCATCCATCCACGGGATGAGTTCTTGCGCCACGGTCTCGAAGTTGGGCGCCTCTATGACCATCTCGGGCGTGATGCCGTGGATCGAGATGTTGAAGGGGTCGAAATATCCATATAATCGGTGGGGTTTGATGAGATGGACGGCTTCGTGGATCAACTCGCCGTCTTGAAAGACCACGATCCCCACGCTACAGGCGCTCTGGTTGTATTTATTCGCGGTTTCAAAATCAATGACCGTCAAGCGCATAGTTCCCTCCATTGACGACACGCATCGCGTTGAGAATGGCGAGGATCGCCACACCCACGTCGGCGAACACCGCCAGCCACATGGAGGCGATGCCCAAACTTCCAAGAATGAGGATCGCGATCTTGATGGTCAAGACAAAGGCGAGGTTTTGTTTCAACACGAACATCGTGCGCTTGGAAAGACGGATCGCATCGCTGATGGCTAAGGGACTGTCATGCGTCAGCACGACGTCCGAGGCTTCGATGGCGACGTCGCTTCCCATCGCACCCATCGCGATCGACACATCCGCGATCGCCAACGCGGCGGCGTCGTTCATCCCGTCGCCCACGAAGGCGACCTTCTTCCCTTCGCCCTTCGCTCTCTCCAGATGGGCCACCTTCTCTTCCGGTCGGGATTCCCCGAAGTAGCCGTCCAGTTTCAAGGTATCGCTGACTTTCTTCACGACGTCGGTTTTATCCCCGCTGATCATCACGACCTTCACCTTATCCTGGTGGAGACGTTCGATCGCTTCGTTGCTTTCTTCTTTGATTTCATCTTCCATCACCAAGGTTCCCAGATAGTGGTATTCGCTCAACACATGGATCACGGTTTTGTCGCTGACATCCGTCGGGATCTTGATGTTGCGGGTGGCGGCCAATCTTCCGTTTCCGACCAGATAGACTTGCCCGTCGAATTCCGCCTGCAACCCGTAACCCGGAAGCTCCTGCATCTTTTCGATGCGGCTTAAATCGATGTCTTTCCCGTAGGCATCCAAGACCGCTTTGGCCAGCGGATGGGTCGAGGACGCTTCCGCATGCGCCGCGATTTCAAGCAAGGTTTCGCTATCGACCGTATTGACAAGGATTTCACTCACGACGAATTGTCCTTTGGTGAGGGTTCCGGTCTTGTCGACCATCACTTCATCCACCTGGGCCAGTTTCTGCAGGGCGACCCCGCCTTTGACGAGAATACCCAGGGACGATGCCTTCCCGATGGCGGCATAGAAACCCAAGGGAATCGAAATCAAGAGGGCGCACGGACAGGAAATAACTAAGAAAATCAGGGCGCGGTGCATTCCGGTCAGCCAATCCTGCGTCATCAGGCCATAGCCGATCGCCAAGGCGAGCGCAAGGAAAACCACGGTCGGCGTATAGACTTTCGCGAAACGCGTGATGAAGCGCTCCATCGGGGCTTTCTTCATGGACGCCTGTTCGACGAAAGAAACCATCTTCTGAAGGGTCGAGTCGTTGGCCCGTTTGGTGACTTTCAACAGGAAACGGGATTGTTGGTTGATGGATCCGGAAAGCACGGCCATCCCCGGTTCGATCGAGGTCAATGTGCTTTCCCCGCTGATGGAGGACGTATCAATGTTGGATCGTCCTTCATGGACGATGCCGTCCAAAGGGATCATCGCCCCGGGTTGGATGACCAGGATATCGTTGACGAAGACGTTCTTCGGATCGATCTCGCTGGTTTTTCCGCCGCGTAAGACGACGGCGACCTGAGGTACGGCTTTCAAGCAACTCGCGATCGTTTTACGCGCCGCGTCGACCGCCCTCTCTTGCATCGCTTCACCGACCCGATAGAACACCATGACGCCCAGCGCTTCGGCGAAATCACCCAACGCCAAGGCCCCCAAGGTCGCGATGCTCATCAAGAACGTTTCATCGAACCATTCCTTGTTGCGCAGGTTCGCCACCGCCTTCTTGATGACGGGATAGGCGATCGGTAGATAGACGATGATTAAAAGGAATTCGAAGACAGGGTTCTCGATGAAAAACGACAGTAAAACCAAACTCGTCGCTCCGATCAAAATCCATTCTTCCCGGCTCAGTTTCTTTTTGACGTTGGTCTCCACGTTCTTGTTCTGTTTCAAGGTCACGTCTTCGATCTTCTTCACGGCGGATTGCCAGCGATCCAGTTTCCCTTCGTCGAACTTCATCCCCTCCGCCAAGGTCAGCATCACTTTACCGCGTGCGAAATCCACTTGGGCGGACTGGATTTCAGTCTGTCTCCCCAATTCTTTTTCAATCTTCAGTGCGCAGTTCGCGCAATCCAATCCTTCAATCGTCAGTACGATGTGTTCCATAACGTTCTCCTACGTGTTCCAACGCCTGTAAAAAGATCGTTTCGACATGGGCGTCGTCGAAATGATAATAGACATGCTTCCCTCTTTTTTCGCTCTTCACCAAGCGGGCGGATTTCAAATCCGCCAGTTGATGGCTGATCGCCGATTGGCTCATCCCCAATACCGCCGAAAGATCCGCGACGCAGAGTTCGCCGGATTTCAGCGTCATCAAGACGCGAAGCCGCGTCGGATCCGCCAACATTTTAAACAGATCGCCGAGTTCTTCGATCTGGTCTTGTTCGTCCAGTATTTCCTTCGCATGTTTCGCCGCTTCGGGATGATGGGCGCCCGCGAGTTCAAGTTGTGACACTCGATCCTCCTACATATGAACAGTTGCTCATACGTTCATGAATAGTATAACGCCACTTTATCTCGATGTAAACATAAAAGAAAGAGTGAAACGTTGGTTTCACCCGTTGACTTCGATATCAAGCAAAGAAGGATCGTATTTTACTTCCGCATGATTTATCTTAATTAGTTCCCGCTTTACCATACGTCCCGTTCTTCGATCCACGCTTTCTCTGACGATCTGGGAATTTCGATAGACCTTCCCTTCTTCCATCGTAAAGCGTTCCATCTCACATTTGATGTGGTGTTTCAATCGAGGGCTTCGATCACTTCGAACTTCACCGCATAGATACTTATCATCCACGCTAACCATAAGTTGATACGTGATGTCCGTACTATTTTTGAAACGATAATCCAAAGTAGGATTCGAGATCGACGTACCCGTCCCAAAAGGGATTTGGCGTCCGAAATCCGGGAAAAGATCAATGCCGTCGTGGTGGTGATGTTCAATGATCTGCATATCCGTATGTAGAATCAACCAATGGATTAGGTTGGTGAACTGACAGAGTCCGCCTCCGATTCCGCTTAATGTTTTACCTGATGAAATCGTCAATCCATCAAGATACCCATCTTGGGATCGGATCGATCCGACCAACTTCCAAAACGAAAACGTTTCGCCGGGTTGGATCAGGATGCCTGTCACTTTTGGCGCTGCGATCGATAGATTCACCGCCTTGTTTTCCTGTAGTCGCATGTCCACATCCCCAAGTTTTCTGCGAATCAGCGACTGATGTGAATAAACGCGAAACGGCAACAGTTTGGATGTGCGTCTCGTTGCGAAGACCTCATTGGTGAATAGGTCGGATCCAACTCTGAGCACTTTTTGTTTATAGGAAGATATTCGATAAGTCAACGGCGAGATCTCGCAAAACAGTTTTCTGCTTGTCATAGCCCCCCACCCATTTTCTATCTCTTGGGTACGATCTCCAACCAATACCCATCGGGATCGTTGATGAAGTAGATGCCCATCGAAGTGTTCTCGAAACAAATACAACCCATTTCTTCATGTTTCTTGTGCCACAGATCATACTCGTCGGTGATGAAAGCGAGATGGAATTCGGCTTCCCCAAGATCATAGGGTTCGGTTCTATTTTTAAGCCAGGTCAATTCAAGTTGAAACAACCCTTTATCGTCTTCAAGGAACGTCAGCACGAAACTTCCGTCCGCCGCTTTCTTTTCCCGGACGACATGCAAGTTCAATGCCGTTTGGTAAAACGCGATCGACTTCTCTTTGTCCAAAACATTGAAATTCACGTGTGCGAATGTGAGCATGGGTACCTCCTACAGTACGTCGACAATCAGTTTCAGAAGCAACAACCCTAATACCCCGACCAAGACCGGACGGATGACTTTCGCCCCGTGCTTGATCGCGTAGATCGATCCCAAACGGCTGCCGATGATCGAGCAGAGCGCGGCGGGGATGGCGAGATAGAACAGGACGTTACCGGAAAGCAAGAACACCGTCATCGCCGCCAGGTTGCTGGCGAGGTTGACCACCTTCGCCGTCCCGGAAGCGCGCGTATAATCGATATGCATGAAGGTGACATAGCAGAAGATCAGAAGGCTGCCCGTACCGGGTCCGAGAAACCCGTCGTAGGTGCCGATCACTAGCGCGATGAGTATCCCTAAAGGAAGGTTGACATCCATCGTCTGGATTTCCGTCTTCGCCTTACGTGTCAGCAAGAACACCGCCATCAAGGGGATCACCCCGATGAGGATTTTCTTCAGGTAGATATCCTCGACCAATAATGTCAGCGACGACCCGATCGACGAACCGATCCAGGCGAAAATCGCCGACAAAAGCGCAAGTTTGCGCAGATAGCGGTCGTTGCGGACATACTGGAACGTCGCCATGATCGCGCCGAAACTCGATGAAAACTTATTCGACCCCAAGGCTTGGTGCATCGGGATCCCGGCCATGGTATAGGCGGGTAAGGAAATCAATCCACCACCGCCGGCAATCGAATCGATGAACCCGGCCAAGAAAACCAAAGGTGCGACAATCAGTAGTTTCTCCATACCTTCCCCGCCTTTTGAACACTATCATACCATAGTGAAAACATGCTTGCACATTCATCGGTGAATTTTGGTATAATTCCAATAGAGAGGTACTACTATGAAAATCGTTAAGGAATTCAAAGAATTCGCCATGCGCGGAAACGTCATCGATCTGGCCGTCGGGGTTGTCATCGGCGGTGCGTTCGGGAAAATCGTCACGTCGTTGGTGAACGACATCCTGATGCCGGTCATTTCAGTCATCACGGGCGGCGTCAATTTCTCCGAACTGAAACTCGTTCTCGTCGAGGCGCAAAGCGAAACGGTCGCCGAAGTCGCCTTGAAATACGGGGCGTTCCTTCAGAACATCGTCGACTTCCTGATCATCGCGTTCTCCATCTTCGTCGTCATCAAGTTCATGAACTCGACGAAGAAGAAGGTCCAGGAAATCCCGGTTCCGAAACTCCCCGATCCGCAGATCGCCTTGCTTGAAGACATTCGGAACTTATTGCGTAAGAAATAAGCGAGAGGGCCCTTGCGCCCTTTTTCTCTGGAGGGAAACCATGTTTGAAATTGGATTCTCGATTTATTCATCCAGCGGTCGGGATATCAATACCCAGATCCTCGACCGTGTCTGGGATGCGGATTTTAGTTATGCGTTCACGTCCTTGCATATCCCCGAGGAAGCCACGCCCGAACTGCGCCAGGAACAACACGACCTGCTGCAGTCCTTACGCGACCTGGATGTCAACGTGATGGCGGACATCGGTCCGCGGACCTTAAGCGACATGAAGCTTTCGTCGTTTGAGGATCTGTCCATGTACCCGATCACGCATATGCGGGTGGATTACGGATTCAACCTCGAACAGATGGCGAAAATCAGCGAACATTACATCCTGGTCGTCAATCCTTCCACCTTCGCCGAAGAGGATTTCTTCACCTTGTTGGAGTTGGGGGTCAAACGCGACCGGATCGTCGCCTGCCACAACTTCTATCCGAAGGAATGGTCGGGTCTATCCTTGAAACGGGTATCCGACAGCAATCGTTTCTACAAGAACCAGAACATCAAGACGATGGCCTTCATCGCCGGGGACGCCCAGAAACGGGGTCCGGTCTATCAAGGGTTGCCGACGGTGGAAACGATGCGGCATATGGCACCCTTGGAAGCGGCGTTGAAACTTAGGGAAGAAGCCTTCACGGATGTCGTCTTGGTCGGCGACATCGATTTGACGGAGAAAAGCTGGGAAGACATGATTGCATTGTCCCATGGCTATGTGATCCTACCCTGCACCCTCGATCCTGAATATAAGCATCTTTACGGCGTCATCCAACACGACCGGATCGATTCCAGCGACTTCCTCATCCGATCCCTCGAATCCCGCATGTATGCTTCGCGCGGCCATCACGTCGAGGTCGTGGGGGCGACCCATATCGGCCGAGGGACGATCCTCATTAGCAACGAAGACTATTCACGCTACTCCGGGGAGTTCGAAATCGCACGTACGGAACTAAGCGACTGCCCGCGGAAGAACAGAATCGGTCAGGTATCGACCGATGCCCTGTATCTTCTTCCCTACATCACCCACGGCATGGGATTCATGTTGGTGGAGGATTTGGATAATTAATTCAATATTATAGAGTATATTCGCATATTCTATTTATTTCCGTCTTCCCATTGTGTACAATGAACGTGACCATGGAGGAAAACGCATGAATCCTGTTAAAATCAACCATCTGAATACCGAACAACGCAATCCCAAGACGATGCTGTTGGATACCTTAAGCCCGCTTGAAATCGTCACGATCATGAACGAAGAAGACGGGAAGATCGCGGATGCGATCCATGAAAAACTTCCTGAAATCGCCCGTGCGGTCGAAACGATCGTGTCCGCCCTTTATCAAGGCGGACGGGTGGTCTATCTGGGTGCCGGAACCAGCGGAAGACTGGGCGTCCTTGACGCCTCGGAATGTCCTCCCACCTTCTCGACGACCGACGAATTCATCGGCTTAATCGCCGGCGGCGACATCGCCTTGCGCAGAGCCGTCGAAGGCGCGGAAGATTCGAAGGAACTCGGTGTGGAAGACCTAAAAAAACAATCGTTGAAGAAAGAAGACGTCGTCGTCGGCTTGGCCGCCAGCGGCAGGACGCCTTATGTCATCGGGGCGCTGGAATATGCCAAGAGTGTCGGATGCGCGACCATCGCCGTTTCCTGTAATCCGGGATCGACGATCGGACAGATGGCGGATATCGCCATCGACATCGCCCCGGGTCCGGAAGTGTTGACGGGATCGACGCGCCTGAAATCCGGAACCGCCCAAAAGATGGTCTTAAACATGCTTTCGACCGCATCGATGGTCCGCTATGGGAAAACCTACGGGAACCTGATGGTCGACGTCGCCGCGACCAACCTGAAACTGATCGAACGGACGGTGAAGATCGTCCAAGAAGCGACGGGATGCGACGATTCAAGCGCCCGGGAAGCCCTTGGTCGATGCAACCACAAGCCCAAGGTCGCCATCGTGATGATCTTGTGCGAGTGCACCCATGAAGAAGCATTGGAAAGATTGGATAAAGCCCGCGGATTCGTCCGCGAAGCCATCAAGTAAGAAAACTCCGCAAGTTCGCGGAGTTTTTTATCGAGCATCCTTAGGCATCTTGCTTAAGGTGATTTTCCATTGGTAGCCGGTGGAGATGTTGTAGGCGTTGGCGAAACTGCCTTGGTTGATCGCGATCCCCATGCGATAGAGTGAATTGACATAGAGGATCGGTGCTCCGATCCGCACATCGGCGAAACTTCGACCGTAAGGAATGGTGTTTTCATAGACCAAGGTATCCCCGTTATAGAGGCTGACCAGGAACTTCTCTCCGAATTCGGGACGGAGCTCCATGAAGTCCGATCGATCGATGCTGGTCCACAGACTTCCGAAACGGACATCCAGGGCTTCGATCGATCCGCTGACCGTGTCTTTGGCGATCAGGGTTTGGACAAGCGGAAGCATGACGATCCGCGAAAGGTCGATGGTCGGACCGACGTCTTCGAATCCGATCTGACCCGCTGCCAATTTCGCCCCCGTCGCCGCATAGACGTCCCTTCCATGGAAGGTATAGGAGGCTTCGGTATTTGCCCGGCGATGCTTGCTTTCTTCGATCTCGCGCATCTCGACGATGCCGATTTCCTTGTGGACATGGGTCAGGGTCCCGTTGTTGGGGGTGACGATGAACATCCCGTCCTTGGTTTTCGCGACGACGCTTTTACGCGTCGTGCCGACCCCTGGGTCGACCACCGAAACAAACACGGAACCTTTCGGCCAATACTGGACGCTTTGCAGAAGGCGGTAGGAGCCTTCGAAGATTTGATAGGGCGGGATTTCATGCGTCAAATCGAAGATTTTCAAGTCTTCGTCGATTTGTAATGCGACGCCGTACATCGCGGCGACCGCACCGTCCGCATAGCCGAAATCCGATTGCATGACCAGGATCTTGCTCATTTGACCTCCTTGATCGTGACGTTCCACGAGGGACCGAAACGTAAACCATAGGTATCTTTGGCCGAACCCATGCAGATCGCGAACGCCACCTTCATCAGTTCGTTGGTGTAAAGGACGGGTCGGCCTTCAGCGACATAGCCGAAAGTCGGATGGTACGGGACGATCGTATCTAGGACTAACGTTGAACCATGGTGTACGGCGAGATGAACCGAATCCCCGTAGGAGAGGCTCAGCTTTTTCATGAACTCGATCGGGATGTTGGTCCAAAGGTTGCCGAAGTTGGGGTCCATGATCTCGAAAATGCCATGTAGCCCTTGATCATCGATCCAAGGATCGGGGATGTCGAAGCGCACGATCTGGTCGATCGGATAGACCGGTCCGACCTCATCGAAGGCAATGATCCCGCTCGCCAAACGTGCGGCGCAATAGCCAAACAAATCCCGTCCATGAAAGACCGAGGTCCCCGTCGTCGTCGCCAAACGGTTGACCGATTCATCGATCGACCGGACTTCGACGATCCCCGGATCGCTGAAGAGGTGTGTCAGCGTCCCGTTGTCAGGGGTCACGATGTAATTGCCGCGAACGGTTTTCGCGACACAGGCTTTGCGTTTGGTCCCGACGCCCGGGTCGACCACCGAGACAAACACCGTATCCGAAGGCCAGAACCTAACCGTCTGTAATAATCGAAACGAAGCGCTCCAAATGTCGTATTGCGGGATTTCATGCGTCGAATCGAAGATTTCAAGGTCGCGGTCGACGCTTTTGACGACGCCGTACATCGAAGACACCGCGCCTTCCTTGTAGGTGAAATCGGTTTGAAACACCAGGATCGGTTTATTATTCATCATGGTCACCCGCCAGATCCAACATCGCCCCGGCATAGACTTCCACCAGTTTTTCCAAGTCATGCAGGTCGATGCACTCGTCGGCTTGATGGGCCAGACTCGGTTCGTCTTTTCGATGCGGACCGAAGGCCACGCAGTTTCGGATCACTTTACTATAGGTCACGCCGCCGGAAATGATCGGACGCGAAACTGCATCCTTGGACCACTCGGCATAGCGCTTAAGCAAGATTTTGATCATCGGACTGTTTTCATCGTTGAGGATGGGTCTCGCATCGTAATCCAAGCTCAGGTCGAGTCCGATCAAACGTTCCTGTAATCGACGCGTCAAGTCGTGCGAATCGCATTCGATGGGATAGCGACAGTCGATTTCCGCATACAGTTCACCCTTTTGAATCCGCAAGACCCCGAGATTCATGGTGAGTTTGCCCATGGTTTCACTGGTGAAGGAAAGACCCGCGGATTCGCCATAGGGATCGCGGAACACGGTGTGAAGCATCTTCGTCAACGGATCTTCGGTCGCACTCGCGATCAATTCCAATAGTTTTACCGTCGCATTGTCCCCCAGTTCGGGTCGTGACGCATGGGCGGCTTTCCCTTCGACATGGACCAAGATTCCGTCCGGAGTGGTTTCGATCGTATGCGTGATCTTCGATCGATCGAGTCGGTCGATCAGGATTTCAGGGATCAGGCTAGTGAAGCGGGCTTGGGCGGTCGGGGCGATGACGTTGCACTGAACGCCTCCCTCCAGAGAATCGAAATTCGCGAACACCTTCCCTTTCAGCGTCCACATCAAAGCGCCTTTTTCACCGATGGACAGCGGGAAATACCCGTCCGGGGTGAAAGCGAACTTCGGTTCACCGGCTTTTGAGATGTAATGTTTGATGTCGTCCATGGTCCGCTCTTCATCGCAACCTAAAACGACCCGTAGTTGGCGTTTCAGTGTGAATCGTTTCGCGTCAAGCCCCTCTTTGATGTCTTTCAGGGCGGTATAGACGGCCATCGCCGGACCTTTGTTGTCCTGCGTCCCTCGTCCATATAGTTTATTGTCGACGATTTCGCCGCCGAAGGGATCCTTCGTCCATCCGACCCCTTCGCTCACCACATCGAGGTGGCAAACGACATCGATCCGCTCTTCGCCCTCTCCTAAAACGATCGCGATGGCGTGGTTGTCATAGTCCAATACTTTAAAACCGTCGCGTAGCGCCAGTTCCTTCATGAACGTCAGCGCGTTGAACGCGCCGACCCCGTAGGGATGCTCGGTTGTTACGGTATGTAGGTCGCCGACGCTGTTGATGCGGATCAAGGCTTGCAGGTTCGTGACCATTTCTTCAATTCTACGTTGCTTCAGTAACATATCATACCTCGAAGGGGAACCACATTTTGGTCGCGGGTTCCCAGATGTTGCGCGACACGATCCAAGCCAGACAGAAGATAAACAAAGCGAGCGTCGACCATCTGAAAAATCTATCCATCATCGTCGGTTCGACTTCGGCGTAGTACGTCCGGTCTTTCTTCAACCCGTAGCCCCGAAGGTCCAAGGCGTTGGCGATGTTACCGATCCGGTCAAACGACGTGATGATTAGTGGAAACAGGATGTAGATCGTTTGTTTCAAACGTTTGAGGATCGGCGTCTTGCGAAGGTCCATCTCGACGCCTCGCGCCTGCATCGACACCTTGATGTTTTCATAGTCCCGGGAAATGTCGGGGATGTAGCGGAACGCGAGCGAGACGACCGTGCAGATTTTATACGGGACGCCAAGACCATGCAGACCCGAAGCCAGTTCGCTGGGGGTGATCGAAAGGATGAACGCCATCGAAACCGCAAACGACGTCAGCATTTTAAACAAACGGACCAGCAGATACCAGAGCGTCTCCAGACTGACGAAATAGTAGGAACTAAACGAATACAAGATTGTGCTGGTCCCGCCGGTCCATTCGGAACCGATGTTCGGTTTGACGACCCAGTATAGGAAGATGTTGAAGAAGTTCATCAGGAAGATCGCGATGAAGAGGACGATGATCACTTTCCAATCGGGTTTCAGGCTGACGATCGCGATGAGGGAAAGAAACATCAACGGCGCCAACAAGCGCAGGTCGAACGACATGATCGTATAGACGATGCAGACGATGAAGAGCCCGACCTTCGTTTTCCCCGAGAGACGGTGGAGGAAGGTTTTCCCCGGGACGATGTTGATGAAAATGCGTTTACTCATGGATTTTCACCTCCCGTTCATGGCCGATGAAATGATCGACCAAGGTTTGTGCAGGTAATCCCAGACGCAACGCCAAAGTATAGAGCGAAGTTTGTTTGAGGTTGGCTTTCTCGATGATTTCATTATCGCTCAAGACCTCGACGACCAAGTCGTCGGCGATTTTCTCCCCGTCGGCGAACACGATCGCCCGATCGGTGTATTCGATCGCCAGATGCATGTCGTGGGTGATGAAGATGATCGTAATCCCGGTCTGGCGGTTAAGGTCGTCCAGGAAATCCATGATTTCCGTATAATGGCGATAATCCTGCCCGGCCGTGGGTTCATCAAGAATCAAGACTTCCGTATCCAGCGCCAACATCGCGGCGACGGTGATGCGTTTGCGCTGTCCGTAGCTTACCGCGCTGACCGGCCAGTTCCGCATCGGCCACAACCCGCAAACCGTCAAGGCTCGTTGTACCCTTTCGTCGATTTCACTTTGAGGTAGGTTACGTAGCGTCAATGCGAACGCGACTTCTTCCTTGATGATGTTTTTCACCAACATTTGATTGGGGTTCTGCATCACGAAGCCGATTTTTTCGCCGATCTCACGAATCGACCACGTCTTCAGGTCGGTTTTCTGATACGTAATGCTTCCATGGTCGGGACGGACGATACCGCATAAAAGCTTGGCCATCGTCGACTTCCCCGCCCCGTTCTTCCCGATGAACGCGATCTTTTCGCCTTTTCGCACTTGAAAAGAGATGTTCTTGATGGCTTCCTGCGTATCGTAGGAAAAGCGTACGTTCGTCGCTTCGATCAACACTTCCCCAGGATAATGTGCCTTCGGCTGGATTTCCGTTTGGATGAAGTTCAAAAGCGAATCGCGGTAGGGATCCAGATTGAAGCGGGTGACGGAAGACGGATGGTCGTCCGCATGAAGGACGCATCCCGCATGGTGCATCTGCGTGATAAACAAGGGTTCGCGAATCCCGATTTCAGGTAAAAGTTTTCCGCATAGCAGGGTGTCGGCGTCGCCGTCGAAGACGATCCGTCCTTCATCCATCACCAAGATCCGGTCGACCTCGCGATGCAAGACGTCTTCCAGGCGATGCTCGATGATGACGACGGTTTTCCCTTGCGAATGGATGTCGTCGATCAGTTCCACCGCGTGCATCCCGGCTTTCGGGTCGAGGCTGGCCAAAGGCTCGTCGAAAAGCACGATGTCCACGTGCTCGTGCAGAACGCCCGCTAGCGATACTTTTTGTTTTTGTCCCCCCGACAAGGCATAGGGGACGTGGTTGAGGAAATCCTGCATCCCGACGATCGAGGCCGCCGCGATCACTTGGGGGATCATCATCGACCGTTTGACCGCCTGGTTTTCAAGGGCGAAGGCGATGTCTTCGCCGACCGACAAGGCGACGAATTGGGCGTCGGAGTCCTGCAGGACCGTCCCGACGTGCTTGCTTAACGAAAAGATGCCGGCATGGCGTGTATCCATGCCGGCCACCTTGACTTCGCCGGTCGATTCACCTTTGAAGGAGAACGGGATCAATCCGTTGATGCAATTGGCCAAGGTCGATTTCCCGCTTCCGCTGGGACCCAGGATCAGCACCTTCTCCCCTTCAAAGATCGTAAGATTGATTCCATGCAAGGTCGGTTCGCTTTGCGAGGCATAGCGGAACCCGAAATCATGGAATTCGATCACCGGATTCTTCATGATTATTCTTTCGTCAGGTTCTTGGATCCGCCATAACGTTTCGCGAGTAGGAACAACAACGGGATGCCCAACAGGGTCAATACGAGAACGTTGGACGCTCCGCCGGTCAGCGACTGCATGAACGTAATCGTCAATTCCCCGCCGTAGAACAAGACGGTGAAGATTGGCGTAATGACGCCGAACGCCAATGCGTTGGCCAATACGGCGATGATGGCGAAAATGACCGCGTGTTTAACGGTAAATACGCCCTCGTCGATGCGCGCCCCGTAAACCGGAAGCAAACCGACGAAGAAGCCCAGGACGGCGTTCCCGATCGACCAGTCGAACCAGAAACCCCAACCGCCGATCAAGTCGGCCAATACGTTGCCGACACCGCAGGCGACCAAGGCCGGAACCGGTCCGAACAACGCGCCGACGATGACCGGGATCAACATCGCGGTGGTCAGCTTGGTGTTGGTGAACACCTGGACGCCCCCGTAAACCATCAAGACCCCGAACAAGGCGGCGCCGATCGCGACCGCGACGATGGTCTTGGTATTCCATTCCCCGATAATCAAAGCCAATAGACTCTTCTTCTTCATAGTATACCCTCCTTTGGTTAGTCCTATTATACCCCTTTACCTGAAAATAAATAAAGCGTTACAACGAATTTTCACTATTTTTCAATACAAAAAAAGGAACCGGAGTTCCTTTAGCGTAATCTGTTTTTCGATAAAGCGATCAGCGATTCGCGCGTGATCTTGCAGGCAAGCGCCGTGCTGGCGCCCGAATGGTCGTAGATCGGGGACAATTCGTTGATGTCCATCCCCACGACGCGCAGATGGCTCATGTGGATGACGGAGTTCAAGAGGTCCATGAAGCCGATCCCGCCGGCTTCCGGCGTACCGGTCCCCGGGAAATTGGAAGGATCCAACACGTCGAGGTCGATCGTGATGTAGACGGGGACTTCACCCAAATTGGGAAGGATGTCTTTTAAGGTCTCACAAGTCGATTTTTCGATGTAGTTGTGTTGCTGGGCGAAGATGAATTCATCGCGCGCCCCGGAACGCAGTCCGAAGTGGAAGATCTTCCCGTCGCCGACCAAGTCGTAGCAGCGCTTGAGCACGGTCGCATGGGAGAACCATTCGCCGTAATAGGTGTCACGCAGGTCGGTGTGGGCGTCGAAGTGGATGATGTGGAGGTCGGGGTACTTTTCATAGACGGCGCGTACCGAACCGAAGGTGACGGTGTGTTCCCCGCCGATCATGAACGGGACTTTTTCATCGTCGACAATCGCTTTGGCGTGTTGGTAGATTTCTTCCAACGCTCGCTCGGCGCTGCCAAACGGAAGGACGAGGTCGCCGGAATCGAAGACGCTGCACTGTACCAAATCATAATCCTGGTACGGGCTATAGGTTTCCAACCCGATCGATTCGGCGCGGATCGCACTGGGTCCAAATCGGGTCCCAGGACGAAAGGAAGTGGTGGAATCGAAGGGTGCGCCGAAGATCACGATGTGCGAATCTTCGTATTCCTTATCGCATCCGACGAAGGTGGAGACGTTTTTATTCATGGTCATTTTTCAACAACTCCTTTACATAGTTGGGAAGCGCGAAGCAACCCACATGAAGTTCGGTGTTATAATACTTGGTTTTCAGGTTTAATGCATTCCATTTGACCGCATCCAGGTCTTTGATCGGATCGAATTTCTTCGATGCGAAGCCAAACAGCCAATAGCCCGAAGGATAGGTCGGGATATGCGCCTGATAGACGCGCGCGATGGGGAATTTCTCGCGGATCCTACGATGCGCGCGTTGCATCGCGACGGCGTTGAAACTATAGTAGGGGCTTTCGTGTTGGTTGACCAAAATCCCCGATTCGCTCAGCGCGTTGTAGCAGTTGCCGTAGAACTCACGGGTAAACAAGCCTTCGCCCGGACCGACCGGATCGGTCGAGTCGACCAGGATCAAATCATATTCGTTCTTTTTCGAACGGACGAATTTCAAGCCGTCTTCGAAGTGCAGTTTGACCCGCGGATCGTCGAAGGAACAGGCGGTCGACGGAAAGAACTGACGACAGACCGTCACGACTTCTTCGTCGATCTCGACCATGTCGATGTGTTCGACGGTGGCGTAGCGGCACAGTTCGCGGATCGTACCGCCATCCCCCGCGCCGATGACCAACACCCGTTTGATGTCCGGGTTGACGGACATGGGTACGTGGACGATCATGTCATGGTAGATGAATTCGTCTTTTTCAGTGATCATGATGTAGCCGTCCAGACTGAAGAACTTCCCGAATTCGGGGGATTGGAAAACGTCGATGCGTTGGAAGTCGGACTGTTTGCTTAAGAGTTGACGGTCGACTTTGACGGAGAAACGGACGTTTTCCGTATGTTGTTCGGTGAACCAGAATTCCATGGGTTATACCTCCAGTACGTTGATGTATTCGATGTGCGTGTCTTCGATGCCGGTCAGGAAACTGCCTCTGTCTTTGGCGTAGAGGATGTAGTCGATGGCTTCCTGCGTGATCAGTTCTCCTGGGGCGAGTATCGGAATGCCGGGAGGATAGACCATGATCGATTCGCCGGCGATCTCGTCCAAGGCTTCGACGATCTTGACTTTCTTCTGCGTGGCGTAGAAGGCGCGCTGCGGGGAGACGCGGACGATCGGCGAGACATATTCGTAGGTGATCATCCCGAAGTCTTCCTTGGCGTAGTTCTCCTGGATGTCCATCAAGGCGCTGATCAGACGTTCGATGTCTTGTTTCTTATCGCCGATCCCGACGATCGCCAGGATGTTGCCGAGGTCGCCCAGTTCGACCTGGATGTCGTATTCGTCGCGCAGGATGTCGTAGACTTCGATCCCGGCCAGTCCGATGCCGCGGGTATGGATGGTTAACTTGGTCG
>Ga0154525_125_pt1 | contig 24333 bp, 26 predicted proteins | sample RifGroE2_FD_105668 | JGI IMG/M metagenome (GOLD analysis project Ga0154525, IMG submission 105668) | Firmicutes bacterium GWE2_51_13
GATGAAAGGTTCGGCGACCTTACTCATTTCAATCGCGGTTTGAACGCGGGTTTCAACCCCGATCTTTTCAAGCGCGGCTTGGATCGCAATGGCGTTGATGACGGTCGCAAGCATGCCCATATAGTCGGCCTGGACCCGGTCGATGCCCATCTGTTCGGACAATTTGCCGCGGATGAAGTTTCCTCCCCCGACGACGATGGCCAATTCGACCCCCATTTCCTGGATTTCCTTGATTTCCTTGGCGATTTGCGCCAAAACCAGGGGATCGAATCCGTTTCCGGTTTTGCCCATCAGGGCTTCCCCGCTGAGTTTTAGAAGTACGCGTTTATACATGTTTTGCCTCCGTGTTTTAGTAAAAAGGACACGTACCGTGTCCTTCAACGGTAAAACTAGTTACCGAACGTATTGTAGACTTCTTCAGCGAAGTTGTCTTCTTTCTTCTCGATGCCTTCGCCGACGGCGTAGCGTACAAAACTGAAAACTTCGGCTTTTTCTTGTTTAAGGACTTCCGCGACTTTCATGTCTTGGTTTTTGAAGTAGATTTGGTCAACCAGGCTGGTTTCCTGCAAGGACTTGCTTAAACGGCCTTCCATGATGCCTTCGCGTACTTTTTCCGGCTTGCCGGCAAGCGCTTCATCGTTCTTGATGATTTCGCGTTGGATATTGCGTTCATGTTCGATGAATTCCTGCGACATATGCGCACGGGAGATGAAGCTCGGGTTCATGGATGCGACTTGCATCGCCATGTCCTTGGCGACTTCGGCGGAGGATCCGGCGCTCAACTTCACGACGACGGAGATTTTTCCGCCCATGTGGATGTAGCTTCCGAAGACTTCGTCTTCAGTCTTTTCAACGACTTCGAAACGGCGCAGGGTGATTTTTTCACCGATGGTCGCGGTCGCGTCGGTGACGAAGTCCCCGACGGTGCGTCCGTTGACCGGCGCCGCCAATGCTTCTTCCAAGGTCTTCACGGAATTGCCCAACAACGCTTCCCCGGTAAGGTCGAGCAGTTGCAGGAATTGGTCGTTTTTAGCGACGAAGTCGGTTTCCGAGTTGATTTCATAGACGACGGCTTTGTTTCCTAATACTTTAACACGGGTCAAACCTTCCGCAGCGATGCGTCCGGCTTTCTTCGCGGCTTTCGCGATTCCCTTTTCACGGAGCCAATCGACGGCTTTGTCGAGATCGCCTTGGGTTTCTTCCAACGCTTTCTTGCAATCCATCATACCGGCTCCTGTTTTTTCGCGTAATTCTTTGACTTGGGATGCTGTGATCATGATCATTCCTCCTCTTGATTATTCAGCGGGCTTGACTTCGGCCGGGGCTTTTACTTCTTCAACGACTTTTTTCGGAGCTTCGGCATAGTTGCGAGGCTCACGCGGCGGGTAACGGCGTTCTCCGCCATCACGGTTGCCATAGGAAGGACGCGTGCCGTAACGGCCGCCTTTTTCTTCTCTGGCGCGACGTTCTTCGATACGCGCTCTGCGGCGACGTTCGTTTTCTTCGTTTTGTTGTTCGACGTTGATGATGACATCGGTCATGGTGACATCTTTTTCCAGATCCTTGTCGGCATACGCGAAGCTTAATAATCCGCCTTTGGATTCGACGATCGCGTCGGCCATCAACCCACAGATGAGTTTGATCGAACGGATGGCGTCATCGTTGGCTGGGATGCCGAAATCGATGAGGTCGGGGTCGCAGTTGGTATCGACGATACCGAAGACGGGGATCCCCAGTTTACGAGCTTCGGCGACGGCGTTGTGGTCTTCCGTGGGGTCGACGACGAATACCGCATCCGGCAGTTTGATCATGGTTTTGATACCGCCGAGGAAGTTTTCCAAACGGGCGGCTTCTTTGCGCAGTTGCGCGACTTCTTTCTTCGGATAGACGTTGATCGTTCCGCTGGCTTCCATCTCTTCGATTTCAAGCAAACGGCGGATACGTTTCTGGATGGTCTTGAAGTTGGTCAAGGTTCCGCCCAACCAACGTTGGTTGATGTAGAACGCGCCGCTTCTGAGGGCTTCGTCCAACACGACCGGTTGGGATTGTTTCTTCGTTCCTACGAAGAGAACTTTACCGCCTTTTTCAGCGATGGCTTTCATCGCGTTGTACGCGACATCCAGCTTGTCTTGGGTGATCTCCAAGTTGATGATGTAAACACCATTCTTGGCGGTGTAGATGAACGGTTTTACTTTCGGATTCCACTTTCTTGTTTGGTGGCCGAAATGCGAACCATTCATGAGCAACTGCTTCATCGATACGACTGACATTTTATGTCCTCACTTTCCGTTAGTCCTCCACCGGTTCGAACACGGATAACCCCTGAGGGCACGGATCCATGAATTCCCGATGTGCGATGTGCATCCTTAGGATGCCACTGAATACTATACCATAGTTGTTTTTATCCTTCAACTGTTTGTTTGCTTCAGTCTCGTTACTTGTCCTTTGCCCGCGGATGTGCGCTCAAATAGGCGCTTTTCAAGCGATCGACCGTGACATGCGTGTAAATCTGGGTGGTGCTGAGGTGGGCATGTCCCAGGAGTTCCTGGACGATGCGCAGGTCGGCCCCGTTGTCGAGCAGATGGGTCGCGAAGGAATGGCGCAGCATGTGCGGATGCACGGTCTTGTTTAGACCGGATTGCAGGGCGTATTTGTCGAGGAGATACTGGATCCCCCGGGGTGAAAGAACTTTACGGGTATGGTTGATGAAAACAGAGTCGCTCTTCAAACCATCCAATAAGATCGGTCGTGCCTGGTTGATGTATTCTTTCAGGAGTTGTCCGGCATAAGGGTAGAACGGCACGATGCGCTCTTTGGATCCTTTTCCCTTGATCCGCAGAATCCGCTGGTTCAGATCCACGTTCTGCATCTTTAACTGCGAGGTCTCGCCGACACGAAGCCCGGAAGCATACATCAGTTCGAACATCGCGCGATCGCGCTTCCCTTCATGCGTCGAGGTGTCGATCGCGTTGAACAGACGTTCGACTTCCTCAAACAAAAGGAAATCCGGGAGCATCTTCGCTCCCCGGGGCGCGCGGATCCGGTTGAACGGATTCGCCGCCGCTTTTCCGTTAAGTACCAGATAATTGAAGAACGACCTCAATCCGGACAGGTTCCGGTTGAGGGTGCTGCTCTTCAGCACCGTCTTTTGTTCACCGGAAAGATAGGCGATGTAGCGCTTCGCGACGGCTTTGTCGACCTGCGTCCACTCTTGAAGGTCGATTTCATGCAAAAACACCAGAAAACGACTCAGATCACGGCGATAGGCATCCGCGGTATGGGTCGAACCGGTGTTCTTGTTTGAGATATAGGTTAGAAAGCGTTCGATTTCTTGTTCCACTGGGTTTCGGTTTCCACAAACGATTCGACTTGTTTCAACGCTTGTCTGACAAGCGCTTCTTTCCGGTCGGCTTTGTCTGTTTTTTCTTTCAAAACCATTATACCAAAATTCGCGTTCATCGGTTGAAAGGATGCGGGGTTGGCGGTCGCGATGTATTGCGCCATGGCTCCGATCATGCAGGTGGCGCCAAATTCGAAGGTCTTCCCTTCGACCAGCCAATGCGCCATGTTGATGCCCGCCATCAAGCCGCTGGCGGCGGATTCCACATACCCTTCGACTCCGGTCATCTGTCCGGCGAAGAACCAATCGGGGTTGTCTTTGAATTGATAGCTTTGTTTCAATAAGACAGGCGATTTGAGATAGGTGTTGCGGTGCATGACGCCGAACCGCGCGAACTCGGCGTTCTGTAAGCCCGGGATCATACGCAGGATGCGTTTTTGCTCACCCCAGGTCAGATGCGTCTGAAAGCCCACGATGTTGTAGAGGGAGGCCGCGGCGTCGTCCTGACGCAATTGGACGACCGCGTAGGGACGGACTCCGTCTTTCTCCAGTCCGACCGGTTTCATCGGACCAAATATTAAAGTCTGAGGTCCCCTGCGCGCCATTTCCTCAAACGGCATACACCCTTCGAAATAGATTTCTTTTTCGAATTGACGAAGCGGAACTTTCTCGCTACGCAGAACCGCATCGTAAAAAGCGTCGAATTCGGCTTTGGTCATGGGACAATTGATGTAGTCCCCATCCCCTTCGTCGTATCTTGATTTTGAATACGCGATGTTGAAGTCGATCGAATCCTTTTCGATGATCGGTGCCGCCGCATCGTAGAAATACAACGATTCATTGTGGATGACCCCTTGGATCGCTGTCGCCAAAGCATCGGACGTCAGCGGTCCGCTTGCGATGATGGTCGGTTCATCGGGGAGTTCGGTTACTTCTTCCTTGATGACCGTGATCAAGGGATGGTTGGATACTTTATCGGTAATGTAGCGGGAGAACGCGTGGCGGTCGACCGCCAATGCGCTACCCGCCGGTAAGGAAGTCGCATCCGCGGCTTCCATGATCAGAGAGCTTAAACGACGCATTTCTTCTTTCAGAAGTCCGACGCCGTTTGTGATACTGTTTGAACGCAATGAATTGGAACACACCAGTTCGGCGAAATCTTCGCCTGTATGCGCCGGTGTCGATTTGACGGGACGCATCTCATGCAGGATGACCGGGATATTTCGTTTTGCGAGTTGCCATGCGGCTTCGCTGCCGGCCAGACCGGCACCGATCACATGGACGGGTTTCATGCTTCCTCCGCTTTTTCCTGATCGGATTTCTTCACGTAAGGGATGTTCTCGATGTGTTTGCATTTGGGGAAGGTCGAACAGCCATAGAAGAACCGTCCATAACGGCTTTTACGCTTCACAAGGAAACTGCCGCATTCCGGACAAATCTTATCGGTCATTTCAACTTCGGGTTTGTCGGTGGGGATCTTGGCGGTGTATTTGCATTCCGGATACGTGCCGCAGGAAATGAAGCGTCCGAAGCGACCGTTGCGGAAAACCAACGGCTTACCGCACAGCGGACAATCGTCGCCCGTCAATTCAGGGGCGATCTTCTCCATCGTGGTGTCGGCTTTCTCGACCAACGGGATGAAATTATCATAGAAAGTGCGTAACGCAAGAACGGAATCTCGCTTCCCTTCGGCGATTTCGTCGAGTTCGTTTTCCATCTCGGCCGTATAGTCGACGTTGATGATAGTGGAGAAATGTTGTTCGAGCTGTTCGTCGGTCAAAATGCCTTGCGGCGTCGGGACGAAGAACTTCATTTTCGAAGTCCCGGTCTTTTCCAAGGTCACATAAAGACGTTGCTGGAGGGTATCGATGATGGTCGCATAGGTGGACGGACGTCCGATGCCTTTTTCTTCCATCGCCTTGATCAGTCGGGCTTCGCTGTAGCGCAACGGAGGTTCGGTGAAGTGCTGTTTCCCTTCGATCGATTTACTGTCGAGGTTCTCCCCTTCATTCAACAACGGCAACATTCTTTCTTTCGTCTGCTCATATTCGCCATAGGCCTTCAAATAGCCGTCGAATTTCAGATGCGATCCGGTTGCGGCGAAATCCAGTCCGTTCTGTGTCAAGGTGACGCTGACGACGTCGCTGGCCGCCGGGCTCATCAAGGAAGCCAAGGCGCGGGCATAAATCAATTTATAAAGTTTATATTCATCCGTCGTCAAATAATTCTTGACGCTCTCGGGGGTGTATTCGATGTTGGTCGGACGTATGGCTTCATGGGCGTCCTGCGAACTCTCGTCGTTTTTGACACGGTAGTTCCCGACGTATTCTTTTCCATGATCATTGAGGATATAGGACTTGACGCTCTCCACGAACCCGCCGCTCAAACGCGTCGAATCGGTGCGCATGTAGGTGATCATCCCTTCCTGACCATCCTTCAACACAACCCCTTCATAGAGTTTCTGTGCCGTACGCATCGTCTTCTTCGCGCTGAAATTCAATTTATTGGCGGCTTCTTGCTGAAGCGTGGAGGTGATGAAGGCAAGTTTGGGGTCTTTACTGCGTGTTTGCTTGCGGATCGACTTGATGAGGAACCCGTCGTTGAGACGCTCAAGGATCAAATCCGTTTCCGCTTTATTCCCAAGATGCGCCTTCACGCCGTCGATTTTTTCAAGAACCGCGTCGAACTCCTGACTGTCCTTCTCGAAAACCGCATGGATCGTCCAGTATTCTTCCGCCTTGAACGCCGCGATTTCCTTTTCACGCAGTACGATCAATTTCAAAGCGACCGACTGTACCCGCCCGGCGGATTTCGACTTGATTTTATTATAGAGAAGCTTAGAAAGTTTGAACCCGATGATCCTGTCAAGGATCCGGCGCGTCTCTTGGGAATGGACGAGGTCCATGTCCAACTGACGCGGGTGATGGAAAGCATCAAGGACGGCGTTTTTGGTGATTTCATTGAAAACGACACGGTTGACCAGCTTGGTGTCCAAGCCGAGTTCATCCGCAAGATGCCAAGAGATCGCTTCCCCTTCGCGGTCGGGGTCGGTGGCGAGATAGACGCCGTCGCTCTTTTTCGCTTTGGCCTTGAGCGATTTGACCACGTCGGTCTTGTCTTTACTGATGGTGTAGGTCGGTTTGAAGTCGTTTTCCACATCGACCCCCAAGCCGCCTTTTCCACGCGTCGCAAGATCACGGATATGTCCCTTGGAAGAGACGACTTCGAAGTCGGCACCCAAGTATTTCTCAATCGTTTTGGATTTGGAAGGTGATTCCACAATCACGAGTTTTTTCATAGCGAGACTCCTTTACTATCGGGTTATAGTTTGAAACAGAACACAACCTTTGTCAACCCTAACTTTTTATATGATGTCTAAATCAGCCAGGTTTGTCAACATCGTCGCCCCTTGCTGGAGTAAAAGGTTGCATCCCGCCCCTTCTTGACTATTAAAAGGGTATGGGACGCAATAGACCTCCCGTCCGAGTTCCAGCGCTTCCTTGACCGTCAGCATCGTCCCGCTCTTGCACTTCGCCTGCGTGACGACCAAACCTTTGGTCGCAGCAGCGATCATGCGGTTTCGATAGGGAAAATGATGGCGCAAGGGCTTGGTTTTACTGGGATATTCAGAGACCACCAGTCCATGCATGCAAATCCGCCGATAAAGGTCGAAGTTCTCGCTTGGATAGGGCGCGTCGATCCCGCATCCCAGGACGGCGATGGTTTTTCCGTTCACCAACGCGGCTTCATGGGCAGCCGTATCGATCCCGCGCGCCATGCCGCTGATGACGACATAGCGGGAAGACAAAGCGGATGAAATCGAAGCGGTGACGCGCAACGCGTCACTTGTGGCATCGCGGCTGCCGACGATGCCGATGGACGGTTGGTCGAAAAGACTCAGGTCTCCTTGATAATAGAGCACAAACGGAGGATGGCGCAGACATCGAAGTAAAGTAGGATAGGTGTCGTCCAATAGACAGACGCATTGAGGCAGTTTCGATGGGATCATGACGGGTTCATCCGTTTTGATCGCACGGGCGATCTTGTAGGGATCGCCTTCATACTTCAGACTATAGGCGATCAAGGTTTCCCTCAGCATAACACACCTCCCCTTCCTATTTCGCAGGAAAAAAGAAAACTCCGACTAAAAGAGACGGAGTTGGTTCATTTCGCGGATCGGGGCATAGGATTGACGGTGGATCGGAAGAATGCCATGGGTACGAATCGCCTCAAGATGGGCGCTGGTCGGGTAGCCCTTGTGTTGGCTGAAACCATAGCCGGGAAAGAACAGGTCATAGCCGACCATGACGCGGTCGCGGGTGACTTTGGCTATGATGCTGGCGGCGGCGATGGAAATACTGATCGCATCGCCTTTGATGAGGTCGACGACTTCCTTCCCTTCGATATTGAAGGGCATGGCGTCGCTTAAGATCAAGGAAGCCGGGGCGTTATTCGCCAATCGGATCATGGCGTTCTTGGTGGCTTGGTAGATGTTATCGCGGTCGATGGTTTCTTCGCTGACGGCGATGACGCCGATATGGACTGCATCCCGTAGGATATCGAGGTAGCAAGCTTCGCGTTGTTTTTCGCTAAGTTGCTTGGAATCGTTGATGACGGGGTGTGTATAATTCAAAGGGAGGATGACGCAAGCGACCACGCAGGGTCCGGCTAACGGACCTCTTCCCGCTTCATCGATCCCGGCGATCGGGTTTCCCTGATCCCATTGTCTTGTTTCAAGTTCGTGGATCATGCGGGACGCTCCAAAGTGATCGCGCCGAATTCATCCTGCCGCATCTCGCGAACCAAGGTAGCCATGGCCCGTTGGAGGTCGGCTTCCCCGCTCTTTAAATACGAGCGCTTTGCGGCTAGATTATTGAAGAAAACGATCGGATCTTCCACGACTTCAAGTTCATATCGTTTTTCCAGTCGCCCGGGATAGAAGTTCCTCAAAAAGGAATAGGCGGTGAACGCGACGTCTTCCAACGGGAGGACATCGTCTTTGATGGCGCCGGTCAGCGCCAAATTCATCGCCACGGTCTTATCGTCGAATTTCGGCCACAAAACCCCCGGCGTATCGAGTAGATCAAGTTCCGGATGGACGCTCGCCCATTTCAAGGCCATCGTGACGCCCGGACGATCCGCGGTCACCATGACTTTCTTCTTTCCGAGTTGGTTGATCAGGGTCGATTTCCCGACGTTGGGGATCCCTAATACCATGGCTCTGATCTTGCGCGGGCGAACCCCTTTGGCCAACCATCGGTCGAATTTGGGTTTCATCACCCGTTTGCATCCGTCGACGATTTTCGTGCGAACATCGTCGTTGAAAAGGTCCAACGCCAGGACCTGGGTATTTTCATCGCTCAGCGCCTTGATCCAGGCTGCCGTGATGTCGGGGTCGGCCTTATCGCGTTTGGTCAGGATGATCAGACGCGGTTTATTGATCGTCAGCGATTTCAATAAGGGGTTGACGGAGGATTCGGGGATGCGGCTGTCACGGCATTCGATGACCATGTCCACCACTTTCAACCGTTCTTCGATTTCCCTTTTCGCCCGGGTCATATGACCGGGAAACCATTGGATGGTCATACTTTCCCTCCTTACTTCGTAATGATGCGGATCTTGTCCAGCGGAAACAGGATGTAGGCGTCTTTACTGACGATCTTGTCGATGGTAAAGGGGCCGAAACGCCGTGAATCGCTGGAATAAGGACGATTGTCGCCAAGCAGCCACACCTCGCCCTCTTTTAAGGTATATGGACCAAACGACTGGGTGAAGTCCATCCCGGTCTGTTGCTTGATCTGGGCAACGTAGCTTTCATCGAAGAAATTCTCCTCGACAGGTTCATAGTCGATGTATAGCGTTTCATCATGGTACTCGACGGTCTCGCCGGGCAGAGCCACGACCCGCTTCACCAAGTATTCCTGCAGTTGGTCGACATAGACGATGACCACGTCGAAACGTTGGATCCCGAAGGTTTTCAAGGTGAAGACGTTGGAAAACCCGAGTTCCTTATCGACCAAGGTGGGATACATCGAGGATCCGTTGACACGGATCGGCTTCGCGACGAAGGTCGTAAACAAGACCACGAAGACGATGCTGAAAATCAGCGATTTCCCGAAGTCGAGGATCCCGAATTTCTCTTCTTTTTTCGGCGGTTTGATTTCCGGCGTTACCGGAGTGATGGTTTCATTGGTGTCCATGTTACCCCCTGAATAGGTTAAAAGCCGGTTGCCCGGCTTTTACTAACGGATTTCGACGAGGCGGGAAGCCTTACCGGAACGGCCGCGCAGGTAGAATAGTTTGCTTCTGCGAACTTTACCACGACGGACGACGGTGATCGATTGGATGATCGGCGAATGTAGAGGGAAAGTCCGCTCTACTCCGATTTGGGAAGACATTTTGCGGACGATGATCGTTTCCGCGACGCCACGGCCTGAACGGCCGATGACGACCCCTTCGAACGCCTGGATCCGGGTTTTCTCGCCTTCAGTGATGAGGACGTCGATCCGTACCGTGTAACCGGGACGAATATCCGGGAGATCGTTGCGAAGCTGGGACTTGGTGACTTCTTGCACTAAGTTCAATTTCATGTTTTTCACGCTCCTTATTTCTCACGGCTCTTATCCTCAATGGGAAAGCGGAACCGCATAGCCGTAGACTTATGCCATAGGCTTAATAAATATACACTATCCATCGGATAAAATCAATCTTTTTTGGTTTCTTCCTTCAGGACGACTTCTTTTTTCTTCGCTTTAGGTAGCGCCTCTTCTTTCAGTACCTCGCCCAACAATTCCGCTTCTTCCTTGGTGAGTGTGCGGCCATGGAATAAATCCGGACGGACGCGCCAGGTTTTGCGCAGCGACTCTTTCAAGCGCCACTTGCGGACATTGTCGTGATGACCCGAAAGCAGGACGTCGGGGATGGCTTCCCCTTCATAGACCGCGGGACGGGTGTACTGGGGGTATTCAAGCAAGTCGTTCTCGAAGGATTCGTCCAAATGGGAGGCTTCGGTGATGACGCCTTCCACCAAACGGACGATCGCGTCCGTCATGACCATGGCGGCCAATTCCCCGCCTGTGAGCACGAAATCCCCGATCGACATTTCCTCATCCACCAGACTAAGAATTCTCTCATCGAAGCCCTCGTAATGCCCGCAGATGATGATGATGTGTTCATGGTTTTCTTTGAGTTTGCGCGCCGTTTTCTGCGTGAATCGGTTTCCCGTGGGACTGGTCAGGATGACATAGCTTTCCGGCGTTTTCACGCTGGCCAGGGCATCGGCGACCGGTTGGACCATCAACACCAAGCCCTGCCCGCCCCCGAAAGGATAGTCGTCGACACGGGTATGCTTGTTTTTCGTGAACGAACGCATGTCGATCGTCTCGATCTCGACCAGATTCTTCAAGATCGCCTTCTTGATGATCGACGTGGTCATAAACCCCTGAAACATCTCTTCGAACAAGGTAAGGATGGTTATTTTCATCGCATCCCCTCCAAAAGCACGACCTGGATGGTTTTCTTCTTCAAGTCGACGTTCTTGATAAAAACCGGGACATAGGGGACAAGGATGTCTTTCCCCTGGGTCTTGATGCGCAACACGTCGTTGGCATTGGTCGGAAGCACTTCGCTCACGACCCCGATGATGTTTGATTCCGGATCCACGGCGGTCAATCCGACCAGTTGGAACGGATAGAACCCTTCTTCTTTTTCAACATCGATTTCCGTAATCGGCAGATAGAGGTCCGATCTCACCAAGGGTTCGACGGCGCTTAAATCAGGATATCCTTCGAACGTCACCAAGGCGTGGTTCTGATGAAAGCGCAACGAAAGCACGGTCAGGTTTTTTTCCTTTCCGTCCAAGATGGCGATAAGTTTGCGATTCACTTTGAAGCGGTCCTCGGGAAGGTCGGTGAGGATCTTGATCTTCACTTCCCCTTTGATCCCGAAACCGCGAACGATCGTTCCGATTTTCAGTTTTTCCATGGTCCCTCAAAAAAAGGATGCGTAGGCATCCTAATACGATTCGAATTTAATTGTGATGCGTCTGTTTTCCAAACGGGAAGCGACACTCATCATGTTGCGGAGCGCGGATGCCATCTGACCTTGACGACCGATCAAACGAGCGATATCTTCGCTCTTGGCATACACATAAAGCAAGATTTCCTTGTCGTCCAGGCTCGCCATCGTTTTGACACTCAGACTCGCTTTGTCATCGACCATCGGTTCGACCAGGTTATGCAGCGCTTGTTCCATCGAAACCATGATTACTTGTTTCTTTCTTCGTGGAACGCCTTCATGACACCGGCTTGCGAAAGCAGGTTGCGAACGGTATCGGACGGTTGCGCACCGGTACGAAGCCATTTCAAAGCGGCTTCGGAATCGACTTTGATTTCGGCCGGAGTGGATGTCGGGTTGTAGTAACCGATCGATTCGATGAAACGGCCGTCACGAGGACTGCGGGAATCAGCGGCGACGATACGGTAGAACGGATCCTTCTTGGCACCCATTCTTTTTAAACGTAGTTTTACTGCCATAAATACACCTCCTTGGTTTTTACTGTCTCAGTATACCATATTGAATCGTCCTGTCAAGGGGAAAACCTGTACAGACCTCGTTCAATCTTATTAATCGATTTCAACCATTAATGAATTCTCAATCTGTCTATCGTTTGAAGTTCATCCCGGACTTGTTTGCCATGCGTGAAAACAAACGCATCTGTTCCTTGGTCTTTTCGAACTGACTGACCAAGCGGTTGACATCGGTGACCGACGTCCCGCTTCCCTTGGCGATCCGCGCTTTGCGTGAAGCGCGCAACACCGACGGGTTGGAGCGTTCTTCCTTGGTCATGCTGAGGATGATCGCCTTGCTGCGTTTCATGGACGCTTCGGTGTCTTCGTCGTTGATCTGACCGGCGAGTTGGTTGGCTCCCGGGATCATTTTCATCAGATTCTTGAGGGATCCCATTTTCGAGATCTGGTTGAATTGTTCAAGCATGTCGTCGAAGGTGAATTGCCCGCTCATCATGCGTTCCATGCCGCGTGCGCTGGCTTCGATGTCGAGCTTTTCCTCGGCTTTTTCGACCAAGGTCAACAAATCCCCCATACCGAGCAAACGGTTGGCCATGCGGTCGGGATAGAACAGGTCGCAGTCGTCGATCTTTTCGCCGGTACCGACGAATTTGACCGGGACTTGGGCGACGGACCGGACGGATAATACGGCGCCGCCGCGGGCATCGCCGTCGAACTTCGTGACGACCAGACCGGTGACATCCAGTTGTTCATGGAAGGATTTGGCGACGTTGAGAATGTCCTGTCCGGTCATCGCATCGACCGTCAAGAGGATTTCATCCGGTTTGACCAGATGTTTGATGTCGCTAAGTTCACCCATCATGGCTTCGTCGATGTGTAATCGACCGGCGGTATCGATGATGACGGTGTCGTAATTCTGCATCCGTGCGAAAGCCATCCCGTTACGTACGACGTTCAGTGCGTTGGTGCTACCTTTTTCCGCATAGACTTGGATCCCGATGGATTTCCCCAGGATTTCCAATTGGTCGATGGCGGCCGGGCGGACCAGGTCGGCGGCGATAAGAACAGGTTTGCGTCCTTGTTTCTTTAAGGCGAGATTCGCGAGTTTCGCGGCGGACGTGGTCTTCCCTGTCCCTTGCAGACCGACCATCATGATGACGACGGTCTTCCCTTGGGGATAGGCGATTTCCGTACCCTGCGCGCCTAAAAGTTCGACCAATTGGTCGTAGATGATCTTGATGAGGGCTTCCTGCGGATTCATCGAAGTCAGAACTTTGGTGCCCAGCGCCTTCGATTTGATTTGTTCAAGGAAAACGCGGACGACTTGGACGTTGACATCGGCTTCAAGCAGTGCGAGACGCACGTCTTTCAGCAGGTCGTCCATGTTCTTTTCGGTGAGTCGGTCGGTTTTGGTGATGTGTTTGAACGCTTCGGTAAAGCGTTGCGTCAGGGCGTCGAATGCCATGGGGAACCTCCTAGAAAATCGCGTCTTCGTCGGATTTCAACGTCAACGTCACGGTTTGGGTGTTGGCGATCGCTTCGGCGATCAGGGGATAGAAATCGAATCGTTTCTCTTCTTTCAGGACATACTCCAAGCGGGGTTTGGTGACCGGGTTTTGAACGCTGAAGATCGTGCAGCAATCCTCGAAAGGCAGTATCGAGGTATCATATGTCCCGATTTTGTTCGCCATCTCGATGATTTCCAGTTTGTCCAGCGTAACCAAAGGACGCAGCACCAACATACGTATGGCATCCTGGATGACTTGCATGCTGTAAAGGGTCTGACTTGCGACTTGACCCAGGCTATCGCCGCTCACGATGGCGAGACAGCGTCTCTGTTGGGCGATTTGTTCGGCGATGCGGTACATCATCCGACGCATCAAGGTCACGGCGTAGGTATTGTCCGCGCTCTTGTAGATTTCGAGTTGAAGATCGGTGAACGGCACGACATGGATCGTAATCCGACCTTGGTGGATGCTGAGTTTCTTCGCCAGTTCCATCACTTTTTGCTTGGCTTGGTCGGAAGTGTACGGAGGCGCTGCGAAGTGGATCGCTTCGATCTCGACCCCGCGTTTCATCGTCTGATAGCCGGCGACCGGCGAATCGATGCCGCCCGATAGCATCAGCATCGCTTTCCCACCGATGCCGACCGGATAGCCGCCCGCCCCTTTATGGGTTTTAACGGTGATGTAGGCATCGTTTTCCTGGATTTCGACACGGACGAGGATTTGAGGATTGTGCAGGTCGACGGTATGCCGTCTCGCGTTGAAAATCGCTTCGCCGACTTTCGCGCTGATGGCGGTGGAAAGCATGGGATAGGTTTTCACCTGACGGCGCGAATCGACTTTGAAGGTCGAGGGCTCTTCTTGCGACATCAACTCGACCGCGGCTTCGCAGACCGTTTCGATTGCGTTGTCGCACTTGACCGCGACGGAAAAGGAAGAAATTCCGAAGACTTGCGATAACCCCTCGCAGACCTTGGTTTCATCTTCCCCGTTAAGCAAGATATAAATACGATTGTAGTCGTATCTGATTTTTAAAGCGGGATGATCGATGAGGCGTTGACGGATCCGTTCGATCAACTTGGCGACGAAGAGCTTACGGTTCTTCCCTTTGGTGGAAAGTTCGCCGTAGCGGACGAGGATGTATTCTGCACTATAGTTTGCCATAGGTGGTGATTCCTTCTTCTAACACATCCAGAAACCGATCGATTTCCGCAGTCGTGTTGGTGTAGCCCAATCCGATGCGTAGACTGCCATCCAACCGTTTTTGGTTAAGATGCATCGCGCTGAGGGTATGGGAGGGTTGTTTGGTTTTGGATGAACAAGTGCTTTGGGCGGATACGAAGATGCTGTGTTGGTTCAGCCAGTTCATCATGACTTCCGAGGGGACGCATAGACACGAGATGTTCAGGATGAAATCCGAACATCCTTCGCTCGGGCTGTTGAAGACGATGGATTCGAGGGTCGATAGACGGTCGATCAAGCGTTGTTTCAATGCACGGACATGATGGATGTGTTCGGCTTCGCCTTCCAATGCCAATCGGAGGGTTTTGGCGAAGAGGATGTTGACGATGGCGTTGGGTGTACCGCCGCGCATCCCCATTTCCTGCTGACCGCCGGAAATCAACGGAAGAAACGGCACGTTCGCCCGTTTCAGCATCACGCCGCTACCCTTTACGCCGTTGATTTTGTGGGCGGAGAAACTCGCCGCATCCACGTTCTCAAGATCGACGGGGATCTTACCCAAGGCTTGGACGCAATCCGCATGGAAATAGGCACGTGAATTCTCTTTGACGATCTTGGCGAGATCATGGATCGGCATGATCGTCCCGATCTCGTTGTTAACATACATGATCGAGACAAGGATCGTGTCAGGTCGTAATGCGTTTTTAAGTACTTCAGGTAGGATTCTTCCGTCTTGATCGACCGGAAGATAGGTCACCTCGAATCCAAATTCATTCTCCAAGAATTCAAACGAACCGTAGACCGAAGCATGTTCGACACTGGATGTGATGATGTGTTTCCCTTTATGGGCGTTGGCGAACGCGATGCCCTTGATGATGGCGTTGTTGGCTTCCGTCGCGCCGGATGTGAATACGATTTCTTCCGCAGAAACGCCAAAAGCAGCCGCTATGACCGAGCGGCTGCGTTGGATCAGTTGGTTGATGCGGGTACCGGCGCTATGGATCGCGTCGCTATTGGCATAATGGATGGGGAGCAGTTCGCCCAAGGTCTTCAGGACTTCCGGATGGACCGGCGTACTGCTCACATGGTCCAAATATATTTCTTCAGCTGGTTGCACTCTTCGAATTCTCCTTGATTAGTTTTTCGTAAGATATCGGATGAACCTTCTCGATCGCCCCGATGGCGACTTTGATCGCTTCGGTATAATCGCCATTGTGGAACAGAAGTTCCGAACGTGTCAGTTGGTCATCGATTTCGGGATAGAAACTACGGTATTTGTTCCCGAACACGATGGCGTTCTCCACCATTTCGACCGTCCCTACGATGTTATTGACGTTGTTATATAATTTGTAAATCGTATCGATCGCGTCCGTGACGGTCGCGTTCAGCAGGTTGATGTTGAGCGGATTCTCTTCCAATAGTTTCTCGATGCTGTTGACGAACTGATAGGATTTCCGCATGTCTTCCTCATAGGCCGAGGAAATGCTCGGCAGACGATGTTTGCGGATCTTGACCTGGATTTCATTCATGATGATATGCAGTTTCAGAAGTTGCTTGTTGGCGCGTTCTTCATCGCTGCGCGCCCCGTTGACCCGGTTCATCGCGTTCTGCAGTTCACCGCCCAACACATTGACGTCCTGCAGGGTTTCCTTCACGCTGATCAGCAGTGTCGTAGCCGGGATCGAATGTTCCTCGCTTAACTTACGTAGGCGTTGGACGTTCTCGTCGACCGCCAACAACTTCCCTTCACTGGTCTTCAAGACATCTTTCAAATCGTCCCATCCGAAACGGACGGAAACTTTCTGAAACGTGATTTTCAGGTTCTGGTACAATTCTGAACATTCCTTGACGTTCTTCACGCAGGTGCGTATGGCCTCGTACAGTTCGAAATGCGCCCGGTCTTCCCGATCAAGTTGAGCCATCAGTTGCTCCAAGCGCTTGCGGTTATCGGCGAGGTGGACTTCCACTTGTTCGACGACCCCGCGGCGCAGGTTGGTAATGTCTTCTTTCAAGGTGTCAGAAACAAGTTCCAGATTCTTCGGAACTTCCAGATGTTGGAGGAAAACCCCTTTTTGCTTTAGCTGGCTGTAAAGCTGGGCGATCTCATCCATCTGCTTCGGAATCACACCTTTAGCCAGCGCGATCAACTCCGGGAGTCTGGTCACCAGACTTTCCGCGTCCTCGAGCTGGGTTGCGATCTCTTCCATCTTTTCTTTGGCTTTACCGAATTCCGAGGCGTACATCCATTCCTCGAACATCGAGAAACTCTTTTCGATCTCCGCCATGCGTTGATCCAAGGTCTCGATGCACAAGCTGAGCGATGCGCTCTTCTCGCTATACTCGCCTTTCAGCGATCTGAATTGATCCTTAAGGTCGGTGATCTTGGAGCGCTGCTGCGTCTCTTCCTCCAACACCCCGTCCAATTTCTTCTCAAGATCCTCGACGGACAAGGTCGTCCGATCGATCATCCCGGCGATATCGCCGATCGTCAGTTTCGCGGCTTTCAGTTTCCCCATCAGAATCGCGTCTTCGGTTTCCGCCAAAAGGTTCGCGATCTGTTTCAGTTCATTCTGCACCGCTTCGAAAGACACCTTCGCCTTCTCCGTCATCGATGCGACTTCGGCGTTGACACGGGCCAAAGCGACCGCTTTGTTCAACTTGAAAGGTAAAGGGATGCTACGCACATTGTTGTAGCGGATCTCCAGTTCCTTCAACTTCTTTTTGAGATTCCCCTTGCGGACCCGCCTCGCGATCAGGAATAAAAGCGCGATTGAAAACAGACCGCCGACCGTCATGACGGTCGTGGGTTGAGCTAGGATGTCTAGAACGAGTTGCATGTCCATACTTGACCACCTCATCGTTGTTATTGTATCATAAATCGAAGTTTGTTGAGGATTTTTTGGACACTTATCGGTCTTCTTCCGCATAAATTGACAAAGCGGTAAATCTCTGATAAACTAATCAAGCATCAAAATAGCGCAGCACGTAAGGTCGTGCAACGAGCGTCATCCACGTTTTACCGGAGTAAAGTAACTTTGCTGCAAAAAGCGAAATACCTAGGATGACACAAGGCAAGATAACTTGCGCCTGTAGTTTTGAGCCAGAAAACACAAGGAGGAATATTTCTATGGCACGCATTAACGGACCTGTCTGGAAGGTTGCCCGCCGCTTGGAGTTCTCGGTTTTAGAAACCGGTGAAGAACTAAAGCGCCGTCAATCCGCCCCGGGTCAACACGGAGCAAACCGTCGCTCGAAGCTGTCCAACTATGGTCAGCAACTTCGCGAAAAGCAACGTATCCGCTTTATGTACGGCGTCAACGAACGTCAATTCTACAACACTTTCCTGAAGGCTTCCCACATGAAAGGCGTTACCGGCCACAACTTCCTGTTCTTGCTTGAATCCCGCCTGGACAACGTCGTCTATCGCATGGGATTGGGTAGAACCCGTCGTGCCGCCCGCCAATTGGTCAACCATGGCCACATCTTGGTGAACGGCCGCAAAGTCGACATCCCTTCCTACATCGTCGCTCCGGGATCGACCATCGAAGTCAAGGAAACCTCGCGCAACATGCCGGCGATCGCCGATGCGCTGCAAGCGACCTTGAATCTCGCCGGTTATGTCACCTTCGACAAAGAAGCGAAAAAAGGCGTTTATGTCCGTTTGCCGGAACGCAACGAACTGAATACCGACGTCAACGAAGCGTTGGTCGTCGAATACTACAACCGCTAACATCCAACGAAGAGAGAAAACACACGGAATCATCCGTGTGTTTTTTGTAGTTGTTCAAGTTCAAGCGAGGTTAGGGGACGGAATTCACCGGGATGCAATTGCGGGTCCAGATTCAATCCGCCCATGCGGATGCGACGAAGGTGCACCACTTCGTTGTCGCAGGCGACCATCATGCGTTTCACCTGATGATACTTCCCTTCGCTGATTGTGATTCTGATCTTCTTCGGTTCGATTACGATAACACTCGCCGGTTTGCATTGGTATTCGGGGTCCTGGATCAGGATCCCGTTGGATAGTTCCATTTCATATCGAGGGTCCCAGTCCTTCGCCAGGTCGACTTCATACTCCTTATCCACATGTTTCTTGGGCGAGAGCAGACGATGGGCGAGCGCCCCGTCGTTTGAAACCACCAGCAAGCCTTCGGTGTCGATATCCAAGCGACCGATCGGAAACAAACCGTGGCCGGCGGTGGAGGGCAGCAGGTCGATGACGGTGGGATAGCGCGGATCGACGGTCGCGCTCACCACGTCTTGCGGCTTGTTCATCAGCCAATAGACTTTTTCGGTATATTCAAGCGTATCGTCGCCGACGATGATTTCATCGATGTCGGGATCCACATGGGCGTCGTCGTCCCGAAGGGTTTCCCCATTCACCAACACATGCCCCGCACGTATGATTTTCTTCACGTCTTTGCGTGAACCGTAGCCCAGATGAGCCAGTATTTTATCCAATCTCATTTGTGCAGTACCTTGGCTTTCAGTTTCGTAAGATCAAGCGAGAATAGGATTTGGGGCAAAGAGAACATTCCGGTCATGCCGAGATAGGCGATCAAACCAAGCAAGCCGTAGATCCCCAGATTGAACAGGCTGACCAGACGGTTGGATTGAACGACCTCAAGTCCGAATAAGCGGAGCAACATGAAGACGATCTGCATCGACCCGATGCCCATGAGGATCACCAACAAGCGTTTGATCATCATGCGGAACCCGAAATTCGATGTCTTGTGGATGGCATAGAGATTGGAAACCATGATATAGAGTGAAGAAGTGATGCTTGAAAGGATGACTCCCGGGAAACCGAGAAAATACGTGAAGGGGTAGATCGTCGCAACGGCGATCAAGAATCCGATCAAGAGATTACGGATGTTGATCTTGCGCAAACGCAGGTTCATCATCAATTGGCTGACGACCGGATTGAACGTGCCGAACAAGGCGATGAAGGCGCTTAGCGATAACACATAGCCGCCAAGTACATAGTTCGCGCTGCCGTACATCGTGTAATAGATTTCCTCGCTGATCGCGAAGAGGTAAAAACATAAGGGGACACCGAGATACAAGACGGTATCCAAAGCATCTTCGATGTATTTCCGTGCGAGTTTGAAATCCTGCCGCTCGACGGCGGTGGTCAGGTACGGGATGATCGCGATGGAAAAACCCATCGAGACGACCGCCGGGATGCTGACGAGTTTCAAACAGGTGAAGGAAAGCAGCGAGAAAAGAAGATTGGTCTGTTCGATCGTTTCCCCGTGGGCGATCATCGCTTGGTTGAAGAAGATGAAATTGGCGATGTTCGCGTTGCTTCCCAAAAACGAGATGATGACATAGGGGATCGAAATCGTAAGCAATTCATGCAGAAGGGCTTTCGTCTTGATCGGAGGCGCGGTTTGCCGCTTCGCTTTGTCGAGGATGACCGGATAGTCCCGACGATCGACAAACATGAAATAGAAGATCGCGGCGATTGCACTGATCGAGGATGCGCCGATGGCGAAATAGACCGCCCAGATGGAGTCGCGGTTGAAGAAATAGACCGCCAGGATCCCCATCCCCAGAAGGAAGAGGATGCGGATGAACTGCTCGAGCACTTGGGAAAACGCGTAGGACTTCAAATTCTTCAGCCCTTGGTGGAAACCGCGGAAACTGCTGAGGAACGGGGCGAAGAACATACTCGCGGAAATGATCATGAACACGACGCGCGTCCGTTCATAGACTTCCGTCCCGGGAGCTGATTTTACCGTGAACCCCGCGATCGGACCGGCGAAGATGAAAACCGTCAACATCGCGATGAACCCGGTCACCAACAAGATGCCGGTCGATAGTTTCCGAATCAGAACCACGGTTTTATAGTCGTCGCGGACGACGTATTTCGCGATCATGGTCGCGATGGCATACGGGATGCCTGCGATCGTCACGTTCAAGACGATATCATAGATCGAATAGGCACGGGCATAATAGGTCAGGTTGTGTTCACCCGCGATCGCGGTGAAAGGTACGACGTACAGAATCCCCATCACTTTCGACAAGAAAATGCCGGCGGAACTGGTCAGCCCTCCGGCGACGATCGATTGTTTACGACGGGATACGTTATCCATCATTCTTGCACCTGCTCGCTATATTGAACAGTCAAATCGAAATATTCCCGTTTTTGCTGCACTTTGGCGTAGTCTTTCCAAACGACCATGACTTTCAGGTTGACGATCGGATTCTCGACCAAGCCGTTCAGTCCGAACCCTTCGGCGAATCCCGCGTCCAGATTGATTTGAAACGGTACGAGATTGAAGTCGGAATCTTCAAACAATCCGATACAGGGCATGATTTCATCCGCGATCTCCAACGACTTGCCGTTCTCGATGACCAGGATTTCCACATCGTACATGGCGACACGCGGACTGTCGACGATGACGTCATAGCGATATTCCGTATCCGAGAGTTTGTTCATGACGGCGAATATATCGAAATACTCCGAACTTCCCTGGAACTTGTCGTTGTTTAAAATCGCGGTATAGTAGGCGTCATACCGCTGAAGGTTGGCTTCATATTGCTTATCGGTGGCGGACTGGCATCCGACCGCGAGTAAGAGGACCAAACAGGCAGAAACGATCTTTTTCATAATTCACCTCCCGTGTATTATACCACAGTGAATTGCGTGTTCACAATGTGCGTCGAGGATGCTAAAATGGAACTTGAGGTGAACCGATGGACTCTCGCAGCCGCTTTGGACTCGTGCTGGTATTGATCGGGATATACTGGCTCATGGGTCGTTTTTTCCCGATCCTTTCACGCTTGACAGACGCCCTCTTTCCCTGGCCGTTTCTCATGATCGTGGTCGGCATCCTGCTTCTAGTTAAGAAAAGCAACCGGAATTAAACCGGTTGCGTTTTTTTGGCATCTTTCTTCGCTTTGATGACATCGGCGATGGCATTGGGAACCGTGATGACAACGCCGTTCATGCCATGGATTTCCATGTTTTTCTTATTCTTCTGTTTCATGGTCCGGATGCTTTTATAGCGCATGACTTCGGTCCCGTACATGAACTCGCGTTCGTTGGCATAGAGTGCGTAGGACGTATACATCCCGATGATTTCGGACATCAGCATCAACGCAAACAAAATCCCAAGGGCGACCTTCGTGAGTAGTTCTTCTTCCATGAAGAAAATCATGACCAGGGCGAACCCAAGCAAGCCCACATAGATCCAGACCCGTTTGACCGAGACTTTTTCGCGTTTGAGAGGATGTCCCGCATCGGCGGCTTTCGCCAAGATTTTACGTTGGTTATTCCATTCGAAGATCCGCATGCCCAAGACCAAGGCGCCGATCGCTCCGGCGAATATCGTTAAATAGATCGTATCCATGGTTATTCTCCCGCGTCATGTTCGATGACGAAATAATTCTTCTTCCCTTTACGGATGACGCTGAGTTGCCGACCGATCGCGTCTTCCTTTTTCAACACGTCTTCGATCGAGGTCATTTTGATCCCGTTGACGGTGATGGATCCGTTGACGATCCATTCACGCGCTTCGCGCTTCGACGAAGCGATCTTCCCTTCGACCAACACATCCACCAACAAGCGGTCTTCGTTTACCGCGATATGGGGCGCATCGGTCAATGCGAGCTGAAGTTCGTCGACGCCGAGCTTGCGCCATTCGCCGCTGAAGAGGACTTCACTGATCCGCAGAGCGGTTTCATACCCTTCATCACCATGGACGAGTTTCGTCAGTTCTTCGGCCAACGCCTTCTGCGCTTTCCGTAGATGGGGTTCGCTTGCCACCGACAAGGCAAATCGTTCGATCTCTTCGACCGTACAGAAACTCAGTCGTTTCATGAAGTCGATGATGTCCGCATCCGCGACATTGAGCCAATATTGGTAGAAATGGTAGGCGTCGGTCCGTTTGGGATCCAACCAGATGTTCGCGCCTTCCGATTTCCCGAACTTCGACCCGTCGGAATTGGTGATCAGAGGCGAGGTTACGCCGAACACCTTGGATTGATCCCCCATCTTCTTACGGATGAGTTCGGTGCCGCTGGTCAGATTGCCCCATTGGTCGCTCCCGCCGATCTGCATCTCGCAACGGTAGGTTTCATAGAGATGAAGCCAGTCGACCGCCTGAAGGATCGTATACGTGAATTCGGTGAACGAAATCCCGCTGTCCAGACGCGATGAGATCGTGTCTTTCGCGATCATGTAGTTGATGTTGAAGTGTTTACCGAAGTCGCGCAGGAAATCCAGGATGCTGACTTTACTGAGCCAATCGTAGTTGTTGACGGCGATGAGGGCGTTGTCCCCTTCGCTGCTTAAAAAGAGCGCCAGTTGTTTTTCGATGGCTTTCGCGTTGTTCAACACTTCTTCCAGCGAAATGAGTTTCCGCTCCGTGGTCGGACGCGGATCGCCGATCATGCCGGTCGCTCCGCCGCACAAGGCGATAGGCGTATGCCCTTGCTGTTGGTAACGCTTCAAAAGCAGGATTTGCTGAAGGCTGCCGATATGCAACGAATCGGCGGTCGGATCAAACCCGCAATAGAGCGTGATCGGTTTCTTCAACCGCTCCTTCAATCCTTCCAGGTCGGTAACATCCTTGACTAATCCACGCCATTGTAATTCTTCCAAAAAGTTCATGGTTTCTCTCCTTTTCAAATAAAAAGCGCCCTCGTCCAAGGGCGCAGGATCTGCACGGTACCACCTTAGTTGCCTTTCGGCCTCGAATCCGTAACGCGGATGGACGTCCCCGCTTTCAACGGGGAAGCTCCAAGGTGTATTCATGGAATCCGCAACGAGGGTTTTCACCGGCCACCCTCTCTCTTGGGATGCTTCTTCCACTACTTGTCCTCTTCAAAGCCATTCAATTATACCAAATCCAACCTTATCGTCAATTACTTCGTGGACTGACGCGGCGTGAACAGGTAACTCAGTTCGATCTCACGATCGTCGATGTCTTCCATATGCAACATCTTGGTCATCACACGCATCGCGACCGCGCCTAGGTCATAGGACGGGATCGCGAAACTGGACAACTGGGGACGAACCATGGCGTTGTACTTCGTGTCGATGACACAGACGACTTCAAGGTCTTGCGGGACTTTGATGCCGTTTTCACTCGCCGCGTTGGCTACCGCAAGGGCTTGGGAATCGCGATGGGCGATGATCAAGTCATGGGTATTGGTACGGAAGTAGTCTTTTAGGAAAACATAGGAAGAACGGTATTCGCGCGGGATTTCGATGAACTTGTCGAAAACCATGCCTTTGCGTTCGAATGCGCGTTGGGCGCCTTTGATCAGCTGTTCGACGGCGAACTTGTTCTTGCGGTCTTGGATGATCGCGATGTTCTTACGGCCTTTTTCAATGTATTGGGTCACCAATTCATAGACGGCTTTCTCCAAATCGACGTAAACGGAACAGATATTGTCGGTGGACATTTTGTTTCCGATCAGCACGATGGGGAAATTGTATTTCGTCAGAGAAGCCAATTCGTCGACCATCAGTTTGTCGTTGTAGATGACGACGCCGTCGACGCGCGATTTGATGATGGTTTCGACGATTTCGCCGATGTCCACGATCCCTTCGGTGGTCGTATGCAGCATGATGCTGTACTTGTAGATTTTCGCCACGTCCAATAGACCGTTGATGATCTGTCCGGTATAGGTGAAACTCGCTTCAGGGATGACCAGAGCGATCGTCGTCGTTTTCTGCAGCGCCAATCCTTGCGCGATGGCGTTTGGTTTATAACCGAGTTTCTCGATCGCGGCTTCGACGCGCAGACGCGTGTCTTCACGGACG
>Ga0154525_122_pt1 | contig 23096 bp, 23 predicted proteins | sample RifGroE2_FD_105668 | JGI IMG/M metagenome (GOLD analysis project Ga0154525, IMG submission 105668) | Firmicutes bacterium GWE2_51_13
TGTTTCGGTAGCCTTATTAGAGATCATTTGTTCAACCCAAAGTGTCTGACGCATTAACTGATAAAAAGGTTCATAGTAATAGATATCGTGAGAAGTTGACTGAAGTTGCCCTGAATGATCGATTAGGTTTTCATATCTTGATTTTCTTGTTTTTCTTGGATCGTCGGCTGCTTTATTTTCATTTCCAAACGCCTCGACGTACTTCCATTCAATTGGGAACAGGATCCTTCGGCCATCTTTGTGGACACCCAACATTAATGCGTAAACGGATGTACAGTTACTACCTCTTGTTGATGCTTTTATATTCAAATGATCAATATCACTTACACTTTCAAATTGGATGTAAGTAGGGCTAAACCGATCAGAATCTATAATCAGAACATTAATGATGTCAGGGTCGATATTCGATAATATTGAAAGTGCAGCGGACTTGTCATTGCGGATTGGAAAAAGATGATTTAGGCAAGCAACTTGTGATGAAAGGGTGTGATTCGTAAGGTGACCATTCCACAAGGCAATGGAGTTCTTACTAAAATACTCAAGGATAGCCGCTCCAAATGGAGCATACAGATTGTTGAGGTTGCTATTTAGTGTAACACTTTTAGAAAAGAGGTTAGAATTTTAAAGAGCTATTTTTGAAAATAGTTGCTTTAATAGACCTAAAAAGCATATGATTTCAGTAATGGAAACCGGGGCTTTTATAATATAAAGTTAGGACTTGTAACCGCATTCAAACTATGTTATTGTGTTCACAACAGGGGCCAAGGGGGTGGGGTATAAACATTAATTTTTGGTGAAAGTCTTTTTGTGTTATACTAAGAAACTTGGAGAATTAAAATGAAGAAATGCGAAGTATGTGGAGAACCGATCGCTGCTCACAAAGTAGTGGATTATCCATTTAGATTAGTTGACAAATACAAATGTCCCAAATGTAAAAGTGAATATGTATTCAAAGATAATTGGCTTCATATAGTTTTAGCGATTGCAATTTTCATTGCCTCTGGAGTTTTGCTCCAATATGCATTATTGTACGATTTGACAAAGACACTAGTTACTATAATTGTTACAACATATTTCACGTTTTTTGTTCATCTTTTTTTAAGATCTAAAATGGTTTTCACAAGTATAAAAATTCTTACTAATAATGATCAAATACTAGATGAAAATGAACACTTTATAAGGGTGGAATAGGTCGACTTTTGTAGAGCCGTAATTTTATAGTTGTATGCGAACAATAGGAAAAACTAATATCCAGCAACAATGAAGTGCATTGAAGAAATGATGTCTCATGTAGAGCAATTTTATAATATGATTCAGCAAATTGTCTCACCTCATAAAATTTCTCTGACTATACAAATGACTATACAACACTATGAAGATCTGAATTGATTGGAAGAAATTCAACTGAAATCGGGGAATTTGAAGGGAAGTAGAGAGGATAAGAAGGTAAAAAAAGCAGTATAAAATATCGTGTGGTTTTGAAAAACAGCGCTATAAAATTGAGTTTGGGTGAAAGAGAAGGAAACTCAAAAATCCTTCTCATATTTGCTCCGAATTTGCATTCGTATATTATAAGAGATTCAATCATGATCGCAGTTGAGGTATAAATGCATCCCTATCTTGAAGTTCCTTTTGGGTGTTAACTTAAAGGAGCACTATAAGATAAAGTGTGGTTTTGGAAAAGCACGCTATAAAATTCAGTGTGGGTGAAAGAGAAGGAGACTCAAAAATCCTTCTCTTTTTTCTTCGCGTTTGTGTCTCTTTTATCTGAGGAAATTCGACCCATGATCGCATACGATATTTTCGGATTCAATGCGAAAAGGACACGTTTCCTAAACCGGGTGAAGTTTTGCGAACCATGAATCAATGTGATATAGGCTCTTAGCTGACTGTTCACATTTTCAGCCAAAGCATTGGATTGCTTGCGATCGTTGTGAGGTCTTTGAAAAGAATTGATGATTTCCTCTCTCCAATGGATAAGCATTCGTGTGAACTCATCATATTCCACGATGTCGGAGGCTTGGAATTTTTCAATCAGATAATCCAACCAGAGACCCGCGTTTTCATAGGTGGCTTGATCATTAAACAATTGATAAGCAGTTTTCAGGTTAAAGGCGTCGAGAAGTTTATCCGAGATAGTGAAGATCATTTTTAGAATCTCCCGTTTCGTTAACCTACGCTGAAAATGATGATTGTATTCGGGTTTTTCATCCAAATCGACCTCCTTCTTGTCCAAGAGGAAGTGCCATCGTTTTAAGAGATAATAGGCATCACTGCCATAAAGGCTTTGATTCATGATGGTAATACGGATCTTCGAAAAAGCAAACGACAGGTTCTTAACCACATGGAAGGGGTCGACGGCGACGCGGCAGTTTCTAAATTGAAGGCGAGCGACCTCGTTATACGGCTCCCACATATCAATGGTAACGAACTTAACCTTGTCTCTCTGTTCCTTGGAATATTGACTGAAATGCTTATTCAAAGCGTATTTGGACCGTGAATTCAAGAGATCGACCAGGTATCTGTTCTCATTATCAATGAGGACGCATAAATAGGCCGAGTCATGATAAGCCATGTTTGAGTGGAGTTCATCAATCCCAAGGTTCTCGGGTAATGAAGGGGTTGGGATGACGACATAGCTATCCAGGTACAATTGAACAGTCGTAACGGAAACATGATTCAACGCAGCGATTCGCGTAAAACTGAGGTCGAGCTGCCCGAGTTGTTTCATCACACGATCCATTAAAGCGATACTATTTGAAAATCGAGCAAAAGAAAAAGGATTGGTTTCGAAAAAGGTTCGATGACAATCCTTACAGAGATAACGTCTTGCGTGGTAATGAATGATTCCGTCAAAGCCAATAAGATTTGGATGATGGATGTGCAATTCTTTGAGTCCGTGCGATATGGCGATTCCGCCACAATAAGGACAGGTCATCTTTTTCAACTTCAGACGAATATGATAATGAAAAGTGGTATCCTGTTTAAAAGTTTCAAGCAACTCAAGATCATCGCGATGAACATTAAATAAAGCTGTGATAAAATCGTGTTGTGGAATCATTGTATTCCTCCTTCGTGGTTCCTTTTGGGTGTTAACTTAAAGGTATCACGAAGTTTTCTATTCCCCACACTAAATCTTACAGACCGCCCACACTCAATTTTACAGAGCACCCACACCCACACTCAATTTTAAAGCGCCCTTAAAGGTATCACGAAGTTTTTTTCCCCACACTAAATTTTACAGAGCACCCACACACACTCAATTTTAAAGCGCCGTAAAAAAACATTCCAATCATCTGCTCCAGTGGTGGGTAAAGCCCTATTTCTAGGGCTTTTTGATGATTTCAAAATGTTTTGACCATACATTGACCCTACAAAATTATTCCATCGAGTAATTTGACTATGTAATCCTCTGCTTCTTGGAGTAAATGAGTATTGGCATTCAAGGTCTCTAAAATGACGATGGACCAACTCGCCTAGCTTTGATGCGAGTAATAGTTTACTCTTCCATAGGTCGTCACAAACTTACTGCTACACTCTTTACACAGTACACGATGTTTCCCACCCAGGAATCCCTACTTGATGATTCGAGGTTCATTCACTCCGCAGACAGAGCAAACAGGATAGTGCATGTTTTGGACAAATTGGTTGAATTGAATGAAGTTGAGGATCTCACGAATGAGTCGCTCCTTCTGTAAACCGACGAGTTGTCTAAAATGCTCAAGAATATCGTTGTTTGGCATAGTGAACCTCGTTGATTGGTCCATTATACCCTTGAAAATCCTCACTGGTGCGGGTCAATTCGACCTGCCCAAATTCAGGCCTTATTCTACTGAGTTACACCTGATTATTTAGTAGTTTGTTGGATATCTTCATCGTTAAATAAAAAGGAATTCTCATATTGAGAATTCCAAAAATGAAACAATAGGTTCTTTAGTTACTCGACTCTTGTCAAAACCAAAAATCGATATTAACTAGACTAATTCAATGTTGGTTTACCACGTTGAGTCAGAACTAAATGAATATATTGTCGAAATTGTTGATGGTTCAATATTTGAACTCTTTAGTCGAGAGCTTACAATTCTTCCAGTATAATAATAGCCTTCCTTGTAATACAAGTTGGCATAAACAAAATAAGAGAGGTTATCTGTATTTGGAATAATATAGGCATTCTGAGAGATTCTAGTAGTAGAGTACGGCTGGACAAAATCACCGTATACCGGAAGCAATGCCGTACTGTACTTGTGCATAATTCCATTTGCAGAGGCATTGGCTTTAGTGTCATAATCTGATGCAGCAGTCCAACCGCCCCAATTCGGCACTGTAACCACATCAGTTATCATGGCTGAAACACCTGTCGTGAACACAAATAATGCAAACATGAGTATTAAAATCCTATCAATAAAACGTTTACAATTTTTCATGGATTTCCCCACCTTTCAAAGGCATTATTACAAACAAAAAAGGTGAATGCAATAGTGCAAAGCAAAAAAAGAAGTAATTTTAGAATAATCCATGAACATAATTGAAATTGAAAATAGTAATGGTATTATAATAGAGATAGAGTGTTCTGGGGGGCAATACATGCGAGTTTTTGGGAAAATTGCAAATGATGATTTTTTGAGAATTTTAGTTCTGGTAATTACTTTGACTGTATCCGGGTTCATGATTATCTCTTTTGATCCATATAATAATTATGATATCAATTATGGGATCTCAGTTTTTTTTGGATTAATATCTATTAATCGGAATGTAGTCTTTACAATCGTCTATTTTATTGCATTGCCATTTGTTCAGTTGACATCAATCTACCTTAAATTTGAGAATAAATTTGATAACACTATTACAACAAGAATTTCATTAAGAAAATATTACTTTTATTGTATTAGAAAAATCGCGATGAACACGTTTATATTCACAACGTGTACATACTTAGCTTTATTATCAATGATCCACATATATTGGTCTAGTGTTTCGTTCGTGCCTCAGCATATATTTCCTTTATTTTCAGAAAACACGATACAAAATATAATGTTATTTTTAATCACCTCAACTATTGGAAACATATTGTTTTCGTTGTTTTTGTTTTCAATCATGTATTACTTTAAGGACAGGTACTCTTTTTCCTTGTTTCCTGTATTGCTCGTACTTTCATCAATAATTATTTGCATGTTCTTAACGTTTCTGCTATCTCCGCTAGTTTTTTTCATTAATGATGCTTCGCTAATCAAATCTCTAGCATTCTCACTGTCACCATTAAGTATAATTATGCCTGGTCTCCTATTCGAATCGTCAGGAATGTCCGAATTTATATTTGGAACATTTACTTATTCAATTCTCACCTTTCTATTCCTGAATTTGTCAAGCAAAAGGAGGCTGATAAATGGCTAAATTGTACCTAAGGAATTGTTTAAGTTTTTTGTTCTTGATTTATGTAGCTTCAATTATCCAAATGTACTATTTCTACTATAGTGCAAATGGAGTGCCACTTGATTATTGGATGATGCAATCAAACAATGTCCCCGTTTATGTGAATTCAGCTTTTCTGGTATTCTCAATTTACAATGTAAAAATCATTAAGAGAACTCACACAAGCGCGATTCTTAGATTAGGTGGAAGAAAGATTATACATGAATATATGAAGGTTTCAATTCTAAATATTGTAGTATATTTCGGTTCAGTATACCTGCCGATAATTCTACTTAATAGAAACTTTATACAAAATTTTCCTTCCTTCTACATGTATATCTTTAATTCATTATTCACATTTGCAATTTATGAGTTAATTTACATAAGGTTTATAATTACTTCTGAGGATAATGTCAGTATTCTCTTACCAATTCTCATTAATTTCGTTCAAAGATTCTTAACCATTACTATGTGATTAAGTAACTAGAGATACACAGAAAGGCCAACCAAATGATAAATATCAGGAATATTTCAAAGTCATTTAGCTCGAATCTTGTTCTTAATGACATTAGTCTAAAGATCTCATCTGGGGAGATTGTATACATTAAAGGAGTAAATGGATCTGGGAAATCAACGCTACTTAAAATAATCGCTGGAATTCTAGAGCCAGATACAGGAGATATTCAATTAGATGATGGTGTTTATATTGGTGCGCTAATTGAAAATCCAAGTTTTATTGAGAATGAAACGGCATTGTTTAACATGAAATTCTTATTTAACTTAAGAAACAAATTTGACATGAAAACAGTTGAGAATCTTTTCAATTATTTTGAAATTGACATCAAGGAAAAGAAATATATGAAAGACTTTAGCATTGGGATGAGACAGAAAGTCGGAATAATTCAAGCAATTATGGAAGATCAAAATCTAGTATTGTTTGATGAACCTACTCGAGGACTTGATGAAAAATCAACCGAAGTATTTGTAAATATTGTTCATGAAATGAAAAAGATGGATAAGACAATAGTCATTTGTGCACATGACGGTGTTAGTTTAATCGATTTTGACAGGAGATACTGGCTTGATGACGGAAAAATTAAAGAGATTAATGGAGTTTAATAAATACTATTTATTTGGCATTGTACTTGGGACAATTGTGTTACCGATTACGAAAATCACTTCCGTTTTCGAAATTCTATACACTTTCCCAATAACTTATTCTGTTTTTCCACAAGTATTCAGCACGTTATTTGTTTTACTTGATATCTTATTTATAAGTGACAAACTTTACTATTACTTAGTGCCAAGTATAGAAATCAGAATAAGAGGGAAAAATCTAGCATCTGTAATTTCTTTGAAGTTTTTTTATATCTTTAATTTATTGATGATAAAACTGATTATAATTTCACGCATTAACAAAATTGTCTACAATGTTAGATTATCTACTTTCAACACCATATTCTTAATTCTAGCATACTTCACTGTCATGAAAGTATTTAAAGTACTGAGATTTGAGTACAGAATAATCATGATATTCGCACTTATACTTGGACAAAGAGTTTTGTGTATATTGTTGTCATTCTAGTATAAAACTTCAAGTATAAAACTACAAGAAAATTTAGTAGGGGATCCGAGCACACCTTTTCATCTTGATAACGAACTAGATTTGACTGGAATATGTCGAGTTTTGTTGAGTCGCTATATTGTACTTGTGCATGCAAAATGAATATAGTGATGTAACTCAAGTGAATCACTTTGCATAATTAGGATTATGCAGAATTACTAAACGGCATGTAGGATCAAATCGGTTGGTCTATTGAATTTTATTGACTATACAAATGACTATACAAAGTACTCCTCATCTGAACTGTTTAGAAGGAAATGGAAGGATTTCGGGGGATTTGAAGGGAGATGTTGAATATAAGAAGGGAAAAAACCATTCCCATCATCCGCTCCAGTGGTGAGTAAAGCCCCATTTCTGGGGCTTTTTTGATGCTTTCATAGTGCTCTGACTATACAATGACTATAAAAATCGATAAAATATCGCTATTTTTATCCTGTTTCTTGAAGAATAAATGACTTTTAGACCCAAAAGTTCTAGATCATTAAGCATGTTGCACATGGATTTTTAATATGATAGTATATTATCAAGATACTCGGGGTGGGGGAGGTGAGATCACCAAATATATACAATCACAGAAATGAATTCTGTCTTTTGAATGTAAAAAGGAGGAGTTTTATGAACTTCAAGAAGAAGGCAGTAGTCATCGCAATCATGATTATGATCATTCCAATTATCAATGTTTTCGCAAATACTATTACTATAAACCATACGGCGGGTCAAGTACTTGGTGTTGTTAGCGGAAGTTCACACGGTACGAAGTACAAAGCGACCAAATTAACTGCATCAGGCTGCGCCAACTCAGCTGGAGAATACTCCGGATATGGAGCTTCGCAATGTGCATATTTGACTACCTCTAATACTGTATGGGTTACACCAGAACCAGGGTTTGGACATTATCATATGTATGTTGCGTTTTCAGGTATTCCAGATGATTTGCCTGCAGGTTCAAAATGGTCTCTAGATTACCTATATAATATCGGCCAGTTCCCAGTATACTATTAAATAATGATTTAGCACTTAGGGAGGAATATGTTGTGAAGAAAAAGCTAATTCTATCGACGATTGTACTTTGCTTCTCTCTTAGTTTTTATGCAATGCAACGATTCAATGGGAAACTTTGGACACAAGTCAATGGGATGCCTTCTTCAAATAAAATAGTCTTCACCATAAGTAGCAACAGCGAGTTCTCAAGAGCTGAACTGGTTAATCTACTCGTAAATGGAGCTAAGAAATTTGAAGTTGATTTAAAAACAGCATATTTCTCGAACGGAGTTTTAAGAGCTTATATGTTCCTTGTTGATCAAGAGAGCGCTTTTAGTCAAGTTCCATTGATTTTAACGTCTGAAGTTGACTTTGCTACTGTTGATCAAGATATATACCTTTCAACTGATAAGAAAGATCCGAATAGCTCCGGGTATCTTTACACGGTATTTCCATTAGGTGTATCCGTAGCAGAGTATCATTCATTCCACGACTTGATTTATGGAGATGCGCAACTTTTTGGTTGGTATAATGCTTCTTCCGTTAACATTGAAAATGCTAAAGCATTCACACAATACATTAAGGATTTATTACCTAATAATGTTCATATAGGGAGTGGCACATACAGCGAAACGAATGATGTGTCTTCTCGAAACGAAATTCTACTCATTTCGTTTTTACTTTTTGTCCTCTTGTTGCTCATGGAAGTATCGAAAAATATGAAGGAGATTTCGTTACGCAAATCATTTGGAGAAAAGATTGGGAAGATTATCTATGATTTGTTTACTCCATTTTTTCTTACTACTTTAATTAGTGCTATTTTGACATTTACATTTTCATATTGGATACTAATTCGCACCATAAATCGGTACACACAAGAATACATCATACAACTTGGTTTTTATTTTTTACTGGTTATCGGATTAACTCTCATATTATTGTCTGTTCTAAGTTTGGTCGTATTCTTTATTTCGCCGGTAAGTATCATCAAGAATCGGAGCATAAACCAATCAATCTCAAATTTCAATTTTGTACTTAAGATCGTCTTCATTGTTTTCCTATTTCCCCAATTACTTGGATATGCTCGAAATTCGATCGATCAATCATCTGGTTTAGTTGAGTATCTTAATTATATGGACATCATAAAATCAAACATAAATCGAAGTGGGCTTAATCCAAATGCTAGTATTGTCGGTAATCAAGAAGAACAAATTGAACAATCACTACAATATAATTATTTTGGTATTCAGAATAGTGATTTTTTCATTACTTATAACGAACAAGATCTTCCAGATGAAATGTTACCTGATTCAAGAAAATATGATAATTATATGTATATTCAAATGACAAAAGATTACTTTAAATACTATCCCCTGGAGATAAAAGAAATTGATCTTGAATCAATCAATGAGCCGATTCTGCTGGTTAGTCAGTTCAGAAGGAGAAACATTGGATTTACTTATAAATCAGTTTGTACTGAGTGTAAAATTATCGTTACTGAAACTGAATATAGAATCCCTGATTTTACCGCTATGTTCCATGCCAGTTATAGGAGTCCTTTACTTGTAATTTACCCATCAATTCAAGATGTTGTTAAGTTAACTGGAATTAAGTATATGCCATCCGGAGGATTTTACTATCATTCAATTAACTCGACTGAAGCGATTCTCAAACGTGATGAACTAACAAATCTCTTTGGGAACACTTGGATATTCACCAGTCAAGAGAGTTCGATTCGTCGAACCATTACTGAGTTATCGATCGCGACCTATTATTCCATCATTATCTTTCTACAGAGTTTAGCCGCCTTGATATTGATCATATTGCATGGTATCACCGTACTCTATGATCTCAATAGGAAAGAAATCGCTGTGCATTATCTAGTTGGGTATTCTTTCATTCAACGCAGCTCCTATATTGTGATTCAAGATGCAATATTGTTTATGCTGTTGGGAGGTTATCTTTTATTACAGAAATTCCACTTAATCGAAGCGGTTGTATATGCCTTGGGCATCGCTTTACTCAATCTTGTCCTCGCCTCGATTCATCTATTACGAAACGAAAAGAATCAAGCTATCGAATCCATCAAGAATGGGTAGGAGAAAAATACATGATACTGGTTGAAGCGAATTCAATAGTTAAATCATATGGAAGTCAGAAGGTACTAAATGGACTGTCCTTTAATGTGGAAACAAACGAAATAGTAGCGATCATGGGTAAGTCAGGGACAGGGAAGTCAACATTGTTAAACATCTTGGGACTTCTCGACAAACCAGATCATGGGGACTTGACGTTATTTGGCTTAATCAATGTCCGTCCATTTAGTTCAAAAGCTTCGAATATCCTGCGAAACAAAATCGGCTTTCTGTTTCAAAACTTCGCTCTTATCGACAATAAGACGGTCGAGTATAATATTGCACTTGCACTTAAGAATCGTCGAAAAATAAACAAAGCGGATGTAGTCGCAGGAGCGTTGAAAAAGGTTGGATTGGAAGGCTTTGAGAAAAAATACATCTATCAATGCTCAGGAGGTGAACAGCAACGGATCGCAGTCGCTCGACTACTACTAAAACCGTGCGAGCTGGTGTTGGCGGACGAACCGACCGGGAGTCTAGATTTGCAGAATCGCGATGAGATCATTCGTCTCTTGTTACTGTTGAAAGAAGTTGGCAAAACCGTGATCATTGTGACACATGATCCGACAGTTGCAAGTAGATGTGATCGAACAATATTTCTTTGAAAGCCGCTTCATCAGTTAGTTTTAGAGAACTATTTATGAATTGAGTGATGAATAACAGGAGAACACCAGGTACTCCTAATGACGGGTAAAACCATTCGTTTACTTTAGTAATTATCCAGTTACTGACTATACAATTGGCTATACAAAGTCGTATTGAATTCGTTTGAATGGAATGAATACGTAGAAATTCGGGCGGTTTAGAGGGTAATAGAGAGATAGAAAGAAAACCATTTCAATCCCATCATCCGCTCCAGTGGTGAGTAAAGCCCCATTTCTGGGGCTTTTTTGATGCTTTCTTGTACCTCTGACTTTACATTGACTATACAAACTTTTTTCGGTTCTAGAATAAATGTTGGGGTGAAGGTCCAAAACAAAAAATAAAGGACATAAGAAGATGTTTCCGATAAAATGTAATTGTCACACCACATTAAAAGGAAACACTCTTATGTCTATCAACGATAATATCATAAAACTCATGGAACTAAAAGGTGTCTCAGTCGTCGAACTCCAAACAGAAGGCGAAGCAAATTACATTCATCTTGAGATTCCGATACAAGGTCATGCTTGTCCCAGTTGTGGTACGAGTACACGCTATGTGCACGACTACCGTGAGCAGAAAGTTCTAGACGTTCCGCTCTACAATAAACCAACTTATCTCCTCTATCGAAAACGACGTTACCGCTGCCCAACCTGCGGTAAGCGATTCTTTGGAATAGGCCGAGTTTTGTTGAGTCGCTATATTTTACTTGTATGCTTACAAACTGAATATAATGATGCAACTCAAGTGGAATACTTTGCATAATTAGGATTATGCAGATCTACTAAACGACATGAAGGATCAAATCGGTTGGTCTATTGAATTTCATTGACCATTCACTCTGTGCCAACGCGAAGGTCTAATCCTTCACTCGGATCAAGGTTCACATTTACTTCTGGAGACTATATCGCATTCCTTCAGGAGCATTCAATCCTTCATAGCGTCTCCGCTCAAGGTAGCTGTGCAGACAACGTCCCCATCGAATCCTGGTTTAGTCTCCTCAAATGTGAATGCATCTATCTTCATCGACGTTTGACTCGTATTCGTGCGAAAGAACTTGTATCCAACTACGTTGATCACTATAATCATCGTAGACGCCAAAAACAAACAAAAGAGCTAGCCCCGATGGTTTTCAGGAAACTAGCTCTTCAATAGTGCTTTTCTACTCTGTCCGTTTTACGGGAACAAGTTCTTTCTGGGGCTTTTTTGATGCTTTTGTAAGGCTCTGACTATGCATTGACTATACAAAATTTCTCCGTTCAAGCCTATGCAAGTATTTAGTCGACCTTGTTTCTAGCGTCGTTGCTGATTCGAACTTCCCGTAAAATCAGAAACAATAGAATCGGTATTGAGACATAGAAGGCGATTTTTAGTAATTCATACAGCATGAATAGAAATACTGGAATTTCAGTCAGTTTCATTGTTTTCCCCCGATGATTCTTGAAAACATCATAGACTGTGAACATTCGAAAGACAATATTCAAATCTATTTTTCCAAGAAAACGGATGACAATTTCTGGTCGAAACTCGAATGATCAGACTGAAATCATCTTTTGAATGACGAAAAAGAGGGAAAGCACCAGCATGGTCGCGATGACTGCGACGCCTGTCCATTTCGGGTTTTTATCGAAGAGTTTCTTCAACTTCAGGACAAATACCCCGATGATCAGCAATAATCCACACAAAAGAAGGGTCCATATTCCGACACCGATACCAGCATCGCCGATGGTGAACCAACCCAGTTTCTTGTAATCGAGAAAGAAGTATGCGACCGGCATGATTCCGGTGATCGCGTAGGACGTGAAGAAGTAGATCGCATAGGCTAACGTGGGAAGCAGGCTCAGCCAAACATGCTTACCCTTGGAAACGAATTTTGGGTCGGTGATTAGAAAATCCAGAAGCGCCAAGATCGAGGTCAGGTTGTGTTGAAAGAAATTCGCCGTCGACGTAAGGAAGCGAAGCGACATCAACGGGGATAACAAAACGGCGAACACCAGGTAGGTCAATAGGATGTCGACCGTAAACATGAATTTTACATGGTACAGCCATTGGGGGATTTTCGATTCATCTTTCCATTTCAGGATGAGAATCAAGAAAACCAGACAGGTGATGCCGATCCAAAGATTGCTTTGAATCGTGAACGCTTTGAGGATCGGAAGAAGTCCTTTGTAGTTGGGTTCGAACATTTGAAAGAAGATCGCACCGATGCTTGAAAGAACAACACCGCACTTCAAAAGGATGCTGATTCTGGAAACGGCGATGGATTGTGTTTTTGTTTGCATGTCTTTCCTCTTGCCCCACACGTTCTCTTTATATTTTAGCACGAATCATTCCTAAATATTGACAAAAAGTGCATGCGTTTCAACGCTTGTTCGAGAAAATGAGGACGTCAACTTCCGATTCTGCTTGACACTGAAATCTATATGAGCGTCAATATTATTAAGGGTGTTCGTCAACATTGAATCGAGAGGTTCAACAAGGAGGTTATGATGGAAATTTCAAGTCGACCGCAAGTCGTGGATGTCATCGTCGTCGGGTCGGGATTCGCCGGTTTGAGCGTTGCGATCGAAGCGGCGTCGGGAAACGCCGAAGTGATCGTGCTGGAAAAGATGAAGGCGATCGGAGGGAATTCGATCATCAGCGATGGTGGGATCGCGGCCTGGGGGACAAAAGAACAACAAGACGCCGGTGTCATCGATACCGCGGAAAAGATGTTTGAAGATATGATGCGATCGGGAGAAGGATTGAATGATCCAAAAATCGTGCGTTTGGTATGCGACCGCGCGGCGGAAGCGTATGCTTGGTCCAAAGACGTGTTGGGTGTGAAGTACCAGCCTCGTGTCAATCTCTTCGGAGGGCACAGCGTCCCGCGTTGTTATACGCCTGAAGACATCTCGGGCGTATCGACGATCCTGCGAATGAAGGAGAAGTTGGCGTCCTTATCCGTACCGATTCATCTCGGCGTGTCCGTTGCTTCCCTGATCGTGGACGACCATCGTCGTGTCGTCGGCGTACGGGTGATCGACGGTTATTCGATGACTTCCCCGCATGAGGGGGAATATCGGGACATCCTGGCACGTAAAGGGGTCGTGATCGCTTCGGGGGGCTTTGGGGCGGATGTTTCGTTTCGCCAGCGACTCGACCCGAAACTGACCTCCGACATCCTTACGACCAACAAGCGCTCCGCGACATCCGAGCTCCTGCAAGCCTGCATGTCCATCGGCGCGAAGACGGCGAACCTGGACATCATCCAATGTATCCCCTGGACGACGCCGGATGAAAACGGTTATGGCAAGGGCGCTCTGTTCGGGGACTATATCGTTTCTTCCTACGGCGTATTGATCGATGTAAAGAGCGGAGAACGCTTTGTGGATGAGTTAGGCAATCGCAAGATCATCGCCGATCGATACTTCGAAAAGAAGCATGGTGTCGTCGGGATCGCCGATGATACGGCGGTGCGGGATGCAGGTTGGGATTTGGCGTCGGTGATCCAAAAGAAAATCGTACTGATCTTTGACGATTTAAAAACGCTTGCGGACCATTATGGAATCCCAAAAGATGCTCTCGTCAAAACGATGGAAGTTTATAACGAAGGACTGCGCAAAAGGGAAGACCCTTGTTTTCATAAATCCATCCAACCCTGGATGAATCCAATCCAAACCCCGCCTTTCTATGCGATGCGGATGTGTGTGAAAACACATTACACCTGCGGAGGCTTGGTGATCGATCCTTCGGGTCGTGTCCTTTCCAACGACGATACGATCATCGAAGGCTTGTATGCGGCCGGGGAAGTCACCGGATGCACGCACGGCGCCAATCGTTTGGGAAGTTGTTCCGTCACGGAATGCTTGGTCATGGGACGGATTGTCGGACAAACCCTTGCTTCTTCGATGAATGACTCCTGTAAGTAAAGGATTAAGAAGAACATTATCATGGCATGTGCGGTTTAAAAATGATAAAGTAGAAGTAATGAAGAAGAAGTAACCATCCATCATGAAAGAAAGGCAGGTCGATGTCATGAAAAAGAGAACGATCCTCAAAGCCGTTGGGGTATTGGGAGCCGCGGCGGCAGCCGGTGCGATTGCCTATAAGTCGTACCAAACCGAGCAGAAGATGAAGAATTACAATTTGAAACTGAAATTCAAAGGCGAGGTCATCAAACTTGACGCCGAGTTCGAATCGGATTCGATCGCCGTCAATTTCACCGGGCTGGAATTGGATTTCACGCAGGCGACCTTGAAGGATAACCGTGGCGAACTGAAACTCTATGCCGAATTCGCCGGGATCGACATCCTGGTCCCCGCCGAGTGGCATGTCGTCGCCACCGGGACCAACAATAAGTCCGGGGTCAACAATGCCTTCGTCGGGGATCCGATTGAAGGACAACCTGTGCTGAGCGTGGTCTATGACTTGAATTTCGCAGGTCTGAACATCCGTAAACCCGAAGCGGAAAGCGAATAATCCGAAGCCACAAACCGATGTCCGCGAGATGTCGGTTTTTTTGTTTTCATGGATGAATCGAAATGTATCACGGCATGTTTTTCTTACATCTTTTCTTTCGCATTATCATCATTTACATTCCCCCGATTCATTGACAGCGCTTACAGGCGTGAGTAAAGTAAAGGTAGACCAAAGGAGATGCCTATGAAAAACTATCCCGCAGAACCGTTTCGTATCAAAGTCGTCGAGATGATGAAGACGATGAGTCGTGAAGAACGCGAGGCTGCGATGATCGAAGCCGGCTACAACACGTTTTTAGTCAAGAGCGAAGATGTCTACATCGATTTACTGACCGATTCCGGAACGACCGCGATGAGCGATAAGCAATGGGCCGGGATGATGATTGGCGATGAGGCGTATGCCGGTAGCCGCAATTTCCTTCATCTCGATGCCACCGTGAAAGAATATTACGGGTTTAAACACATGGTGCCGACCCATCAGGGGAGAGGCGCGGAAAATCTCTTATCCCGTTTGAAAATCAAACAAGGGGACATCATCCCCGGGAATATGTATTTCACCACCACGCGTTACCATCAGGAAGCCAACGGAGGCATCTTCAAGGATGTCATCATCGACGAAGCGCATGATTCGCAGTCCGAACATCCTTTTAAAGGGAACATCGACCTGCGCAAACTCCAGGCGTTGATCGACGAATTCGGGGCGGAAAAGATTCCTTATGTCTGTTTGGCGGTCACCGTGAACCTGGCGGGAGGTCAACCCGTGTCGATGCAGAACATCCGCGAAGTCAGCGCCTTATGCAAAAAACATAAGATCGATATCTTCTTCGATGCGACGCGATGCGTCGAAAACGCATATTTCATCAAGAAACGCGAAGAAGGATACCGTAATGTGTCCATCAAAGAGATCCTACAAGAAATGATGAGTTACGGCGATGGTTGCACCATGTCCGGTAAGAAAGACTGCATGGTCAACATCGGCGGGTTCTTGGCCATGAACGACGATGAGTTGTTCGCAAGAGTCAAAGAACTGGTCGTCGTGTTTGAAGGCATGCCTTCCTACGGCGGCATGGCCGGCAGGGACATGGAAGCCATGGCGATCGGGATCAAGGAATCGGTCGTCTACGCCTACATCGCCCATCGCGTCGAACAGGTCGCCTATCTCGGGGATCGTTTGATGGAAGCCGGCGTTCCGATCGTTCGTCCGGTCGGCGGACACGCGGTGTTCCTGGATGCCCGTTTATTCCTTCCGCATCTCACCCAAGACCAACTGCCGGCCCAAACCTTGGCGGCACATCTCTATATCGAATCCGGTGTCCGTTCCATGGAACGTGGCATCGTCTCCGCCGGTCGCGACAAGAAAACCGGGGATCACCATCGTCCCAAACTTGAACTGGTACGCTTAACGATCCCGCGCCGCGTCTATACCTATGCGCACATGGATGTCGTGGCGGATGCGGTCATCGACCTCTATCATCACCGCGACGAAATCACAGGGCTTGAATTCGTCTACGAACCCCCGATGCTGCGTTTCTTCAACGCACGCTTCAAACCGATCGAAGCGAAATAAAGGCGAATCGACATCTATGGCACGACGGATCGGACAAGGAACCATCAAAACGGTCATCGCAGAAAATCAAGATGAAACCATCTTGGTTTTTCGTGTAAGCCGATCCCATAAGGAGAAGAACGCATGAACATCAGCATCGAACAATTACGCTACGCGACTTATTTCGCGCCTCGAGGACGCATCCGACTGCAGAATCTGGGGAACCAGATCAGCCAAAAATACCTTCAACCCAACGATAAACTCATCGGGGTCATCGGGGATGCGGGTAGCGGGAAATCGCTTTGCATCAAAGGCATGTTCCCAGGGCTTGAACTCACCAACGACGACGACGGCATCAACGTCAGACCCTCGCCGTTGATGCGCGACTACCAGAATGCGAATTTCAAGGCACACACCTATCATATCGACGTCCGCTTCGAGCTGGCGTTCACCCAGATGTACGAATTGATCGATGCGGTCAAAGCGGCGTTGAAAGAGAATTGCCGGGTGGTGGTCGAACATTTCGACCTCGTCTATCCTTCGATCGGGAAAAACGGCGACATCCTGATCGGCATCGGCGAAGAAGTCATCGTCGTCCGTCCGAACCTGTTCGGACCGGAACCCGAGGATGTCCGCAACACCGTCTTTAAGTCATTGCGTTATCGTCGTATGGCGCATAGCGCGGAAGATTTGTTGGTCCACATCCTTGAAAACGAATATCACTTGGTATGCGACGGGCATGGGGATGTGAAACACGGATTCATCCTATCCTTCACCAAAAAACCGCGGATATCTTTGGCGGTGTTGGAGAAGAAAGTCAAACAACTGATCAAGAAGGATCTTTCGATCACCTACCTCGATCCCACCCACATCAAGATCGGGACCGACATCGTCCAATACTGCACCGGACCGCGGACTCATGTGACCCATACCGCGCAAATCGAGAATTTCAGGTTATTGGACGAATATGTCTATGATGAACAGAGGGAGTGCTACGACATGGTCGGGATGGTCACGGAAGAAACGATCCGCGACATCCACAGCATCAACCATTTCGGGGAGTAAGGAGAACCATGGAAAAAACAACGGTCGTGATCGGCGTCATCGGCGCCGACGTGCATGCGGTAGGGAATCGGATCATCGAATATGCGATGAACCAAGCCGGGTTCAACGTCGTGAACCTGGGGGTCATGGTGAGCCAGAAGGAATTCGTCGACGCCGCCATCGAAACCAATGCGAAAGCCATCATCGTCTCCAGCCTCTACGGACACGGCGAACTGGATTGCCGGGGCTTAGGCGATGCGTGTAAGGAAGCCGGGCTCGACGTCCTCCTTTATGTCGGGGGGAATCTGGTGGTCGGCAAAAGCGACTTCGAGGTCGTGGAGGAGAAGTTCAAGAAAATGGGGTTCGACCGGGTCTATCCGCCCGGTAGCGATATCGAACAAGGGATCCGCGATTTGACGGCGGACCTGAAAAACAAAGCGTAATATGCCGACGTATCTCCTATTCGACGTCGGATCGACCTATACGAAAGGCTGCATCGTCGACATCAATCAAGAAAGAATCCTCGCCCAAGCGAGCGCTTTGACCACCGCGACGACGGATATTTCAATCGGCATCCAAGCGGTCAAAGACCGGATGAAAGACGTGCTATCAACGGTCAAGATCGACCAGACCCTGGTCTGCAGTTCCGCCAAGGGGGGGCTGAAGATGATCGCGGTCGGGTTGGTCCCCGACTTGACGTTGAAAGCCGCGACCTTGGCCTGTTTTAGCGCCGGGGCGAAAGTCATCCAAGCGTTTTCGTTTATGCTGAATGATCAAGAAATCAAACAAATCGAAGATTCCGGTTGCGATCTTCTTTTATTGACGGGTGGAACCGACGGTGGGAACCGCGACGTCGTGCTTCATAACGCTTCCAAACTATCAAAACTGAACCGTAAGTTCCCCGTCGTCTATGCGGGAAACAAATCCTGTCAGGATGAAGTCAAAGATATCTTGACCAAGTGTGGGTTTGAAGTGACTTGTTGTCCCAACGTCATGCCGGTCTACGGTGTGTTGGAAGTCGAGGAATGTCGCGACAAGATCCGCGATCTCTTCCTCTCTACGATCGTCAAAGCCAAAGGGTTGAGCGAACTGAATTCACTCATCAAGGAGATCGTCCTCCCGACCCCTTATAGCGTAATGGAAGCACTGAAACTACTTTCCAGCGGGACAAAGAACGAAAACGGGATCGGCGACCTGATGGCCGTCGATATCGGTGGTGCGACCACCGACGTCTACAGTATGAACAAACAGTTCGTCGTGAAAGACAACGTGGGATACAAAGGGCTCAAGGAACCGCTGCAGAAACGAAGCGTGGAAGGGGATTTGGGCGTACGATTCAACGCGCATAGCGTCTATGAATTGAAATCGGATGAAGTCGACGATGACGGGATGAAGGACTATGTCCAAAAGATCGAAGAAGGCAAGATCGATTCCTTCGACACGGAAAAAGATTCCCGACTCGCCGCCTGGTGTTGCGAGATCGCATGTCAACGCCATGCCGGTCGGATGGAAACCTCGTATACCCCGATGGGGGTCGGCTATTACCAATCCGGTAAAGACCTGCGCGATGTGCGCATCCTGATCGGGATCGGCGGACCGATCCTTCATTCAAAAACCCCGGAGAAGATCCTGAAGAATGCGATATCACAGGCGTCGCACCCTGAAGTCCTCTTGCCGCTTCAAATCGATGCCTATCTGGATCGAAACTATGTGGTGAGCTGCCTTGGATTACTGGCAAGCCGGCATCCCGATGTTGTCTTACGTCTACTCAAGAGAAATGTGGAGAAACTCAACGATGAATAACGGAAAAATTCCAACCCGCGCGTTCTTGGAAATGCGCAAGGAAGTCTTGAATCAATGGATCACGGGGAAAGAAGTCGTCCTGGACGAAGCCATCGCCTACCAAGCCTCGATCCAGGCGGAGAAGCGCTTTAGCGCACGCTTGGCGAAAGCGATCGTGGAGAAAGAAACCTTGGTGCAACCCCGTGCCGGCGTCGCACTCCCGGCCGAACACATCAAACTGCTCAAGCACCTGCAGGACGAAGGGACGGCGGATCTTTTACCGACGACCATCGACAGTTATACGCGACACAACCGCTATCACGAAGCGCAGACCGGCATCGATGAAAGCGTGCGTACAGGTAAATCGCTCCTAAACGGCTTCCCGGCCGTCAACCATGGCGTATCCGTTTGCCGCAACATCGTCGAAAGCCTGAATGTTCCGCTACAAGTCCGCCACGGAACCCCCGATGCAAGATTGCTGGCCGAAATCACCCTGGCGGGAGGATTCACCTCCTTCGAAGGCGGGGGGATCTCCTATAATATCCCTTACGGAAAAAACAATTCCCTGGAAAAAACGATCACGGATTGGCAATATGTCGACCGCTTGGTCGGCTACTATGAAGAAAAGGGGATACGCATCAACCGCGAACCCTTCGGACCCTTGACGGGCACGTTGGTCCCGCCTTGCATTTCACACAGCGTCGCGATTCTGGAAAGCCTTTTGGCGGCACAACAGGGATGCAAATGCATCACCGTGGGATATGGACAATGCGGGAACCAGAACCAGGACATCGCCGCAATCCGCACGCTTGAAAAACTGACGAAAGAATACCTCGGCCGTTTCGGTTACCGTGATGTCGTCGTATCGACCGTCTTCCACCAATGGATGGGTGGATTCCCGCAAGACGAAGCCAAAGCCTACGCGGTCATCGGCTGGGGCGCCGCGACCGCCGTCTTGTCCGGTGCCACCAAAGTCATCGTCAAATCCCCGCATGAAGCGTTCGGCGTACCGACCGCGGAAGCCAACGCCAACGGATTGAAAACCTCCAAACAACTCACCGTGATGCTGAAAGACCAGATCGCCGTCGAAACGCCGTTATTGGTCGCCGAGATGGACATCATCGAAAAAGAAACCCGCAGTATCCTTGAAGCGGTGTTGAAACTCGGAAACAACGATTTCGGCCTAAGCGCACTCCGTGGTTTTGAAGCCGGCTTGATCGACGTCCCGTTCGCCCCGGCACAATGCAACGCCAACAAAGCCCTTCCCGCCCGCGACAACAACGGGGCGATCCGTTTCTTGGATTTCGGTAATCTTCCGTTCGACGAAGACATCAAAGCGTTCCATCGCCAAAAACTACAAGAAAGAGCCGACGTCGAGCGTCGCGACGTCAGTTTCCAAATGGTCATCGACGACATTTACGCCGTAAGCAAGGGACGTCTCGTCGGACGTCCGAGATAGGGGAAATCATGAAAATCATCGATGTTGTCACAAGCCGGGGAAGAACGGGGTTCTTCTTCGATGACCAAAAAGCCATTAAAAAAGGAGCGAAATCCGACGGGAATTTCTATTTGGGGAATCCCGTGACGTCAGGTTTTACAAGCATTCGCCAAGCCGGCGAATCGCTGACCATTTTGCTTATCTTGGAAGACGGACAAGTCGCGATGGGGGATTGCTGCGCCGTGCAGTATAGCGGATGCGGAGGGCGCGACCCCTTGTTTTTGGCGAAGGAATTCGAACCGGTCGTGGAACAAGGATTGAAACCCTTGTTGGTCGGACGGGAACTGCTTTCATTCAAAGAGTTGGCGAAAGAATTCGATTCCTTCATTTATGAGGGGAGACTGATCCATACCGCGCTTCGCTACGGCATCACCCAGGCGCTGCTGGACGCGGTCGCCAAAGCGAACCATACGCAGATGGCCAACATCGTCGCGAAGGAATACGGGACCACCGTCAGCGAAACCCTCATTCCGATCTTCAGCCAAAGCGGGGACAACCGCTATGACAACGTCGACAAGATGATCATCAAGGGAAGCCAGGTTCTACCGCACGCCCTCATCAACAACGTCGAGAAGAAACTCGGTCTCAACGGTGAAATCCTGCTTGACTATGTCGGTTGGCTAAGAAAACGAATCGACGAGTTCAAAACGGATGAATCCTACCATCCCGTCCTCCATATCGATGTCTACGGTACCTTCGGTGCGATCTTCGGTCGGGATTATGAGAAGATGTGCGACTATATCGCGACACTACGGGAAGCCAGCGGAACGTATCGGCTCAGAATCGAAGGCCCGGTGGATTTCGACGACCGTGAAGCCACGATGGTCGGACTCAGGGGAATCACGGCGATGCTCGATCGAAAAGGGATCGACGTGGAAATCGTCGCCGATGAATGGTGCAACACCCTCGAGGACATCAAGTATTTCGCCGACAACCGTGCCGGACACATGGTCCAAATCAAAACGCCGGATTTGGGCGGGGTGCAGAACATCGTGGAAGCCGTGCTTTATTGTAAAGAAAAAGGCATCGGCGCCTATCAAGGCGGGACATGTAACGAAACCGACATCAGTGCGAAAGCCTGCGTCCACATCGCCATGGCGACCTCGCCGGTCCAAATCCTGGCGAAACCCGGGATGGGCGTGGACGAAGCCTACATGATCGTATACAACGAAATGCAGCGGATTTTGGCATTGAACGCAGCCTTGAAAAAAAGATAGAATGAGTCATCCCAAGAACTTCTTGGGATTTCCTTTCTCAATTTCCACGTCAAATAGTGTATGATAAATAGGATAAACGAGGTGAACCGATGAAAACCCCATTTCTAGTCAGATTGATAACCCGGATGAATTACGGCGCATTCATCGAAACATGGAAAAGCGTCAAGAAAAAGTCGAAGAAGAACGGCATATTTCTCTTCTTTGACATGATTTATTGCGGACTTGTCTACCAAAGCGGATATATCGAATATGATATTTTCCAATTCTATCGACTCAATGCCAAACAACGTGATTCCTACATCACGCGCGGAAGATTGAATACCATGATCCGTCGGTTGAATGATCCCAAAAACTGGAATCAACTCGCAAACAAAGCGGATTTCGATGAGAAGTTCAAGGATTTCATCCACCGTGATTTTTTAGATCTGCGAAACGCGACGGTCGAGGATGTTTGGAAGTTCGTCGAAGGCCGCGAGTATATCATCGGTAAGGTGCTCAACGGAAGTTGCGGTAAAGGGATCCATAAACTTAAGATCTCGGACTACCATGATGCACAATCGTTGTTTGACGATCTTCATAACAAAAACATCGGGTTGATCGAGGAATTGGTCATCCAACATCCCGTGCTTGCGGCCATCCATCCATTTTCGGTCAACACGTTGCGTGTCATGACCATCGTGGTCGACGATGTCGTCCACATCCCCTGTGTCTACCTGCGTATCGGTAACGGAAAGCACGTGGATAATCTGAACAGCGGC
>Ga0154525_107_pt3 | contig 16548 bp, 13 predicted proteins | sample RifGroE2_FD_105668 | JGI IMG/M metagenome (GOLD analysis project Ga0154525, IMG submission 105668) | Firmicutes bacterium GWE2_51_13
GAGAATCAGACCGATGATCGATCCGACGACCCAGTAACTCTGGTCAAGAAGCGAAATCAAGACATAATACCGTATCCGATCGCTACGATCCATATCGAGCTTCTGCTGGGTCAATGCGAAAGTTTCATCGGTCAGGGCATAGACGAGGTACGCCTTCCATCCCTTGACTTCGCGATATTCCTCGATCAGCGGAAGACCATAGAAAAGATGCCTGAAGTTCACCAACAAGGTCAAGAGGACCACCGTAAGGAAAGCCGGCGCATGGTTCAGCAAACGCACCGTCACGAACTGCATGGATCCGGCGAAGATCACGAAATCCATGGCGATCGTTTCGAAAGCGGAGACCCCCGCGTCGCCGGCATAGACGCCGTACGCCGCGCCGACCACCAGGTAACCCATCATGACAGGCACGCTATCGATGAAAGCCCGTTTGAATATCTTCATGCAAGGTCCCCCTTTTCGTTGAATTTTACCACAGACCGTCGTTTGATTCATCATTTATCTATACAATGAAAGCAACTTAAGCTATAATGATAACGATAAAGAAGCGGTTTGAAGAAATCATCTCGTTGCCAATTCTTTTCCAACATGGAAAACCGAGGTTTTGATATGAGAATAAACTACGATACCATCGTGAAGGATACCGACCCGTCTCTACGGAATAAATCGGTGACTGTTCCGATTCCAATGATGAAAAAAGACATCGCATTGGGGAAATCCCTCTTGCGTTACGTACGCGATTCACGCGATGAAGAGAAGGCGGAGAAATTCAATTTGAAGCCGGCGGTCGGAATCGCGGCGCCTCAGATCGGGGTGCACCGGGCTTTGATTTGCGTATCGGTCGATGAAGAAGTCGGGGATGAGGTCGAAACCATCGAAATGGTCTTGGCGAACCCCAAGATCATTTCCCACTCCGTACAAAAAGCCGCGCTGAAATTCGGCGAGGGCTGTTTATCCGTCGAAGGTGAACATCAGGGTTATGTTTACCGTAGCGCACGCATCAAAGTGCGCGCTTTCGACGTAATGAATCAAGAAGAGGTCGAATTCCGAGCCAACGGCTATCTTGCGATCGTCCTTCAACATGAAATCGATCATCTGGGCGGCGTGCTCTTCTATGATCACATCAACGCAGAAAATCCCTGGGAAATCAAAGAAAACGCAATCATCATCGATTAGCGTGCGATAAAGGAGTCTTTATGAAAAAAACGAATACGAATTTGAGCATCGTGAACACGGTGCAGACGGAGTCTGAGGAAAAACGATATAACCGGGCCACCGACACCCTAGTTTATGCGCTTGGCGGATTGGGAGAAGTCGGTAAAAATATGTATTGCATGGAACATGACGATGAGATCATCATCATCGACTGCGGGATCCGTTTCCCGGAAGAGAACCTGTTGGGCGTGGACTATGTCATCCCCGACTATTCTTACCTTGTCCGCAATCAACATAAGATCGCCGCGCTGATCATCACCCACGGTCACGAAGACCACATCGGGGGGATCCCCTTCCTGATGCAGTCGGTCAAGATCGATACGATCTACGCCCCGCGATTCGCAGCCGCGCTGATCAACCGTAAACTGGAAGAGAGACGGATGCAGAGCCAGGTCAAGATCAAACTGATCGACGATACGTCCAGGGTCGAAACGAAACATTTCAAAGTGGGCTTTTTCAACACCGTCCACTCCATACCGGACAGCCTGGGTGTTTTAATCAACACCCCCAACGGAAGGATCGTCGAAACCGGCGACTTTAAGTTCGACTTGACACCGGTCGGATCCAATTCCGACTACCAGGTCATGGCGTACATCGGTCAAATCGGCGTCACCCTGCTGATGAGCGATTCCACCAACTCGGGCGTCAGCGGCTTCTCGATCTCCGAGAAGAAGGTCGCGGCTTCCCTGTTGGCGATCACGCGCAAAGCGCAGGGACGGATGATCGTGGCGACCTTCGCCTCCAACGTCTACCGTACGCGCCAAATCATCGAAGCGGCCATCACCTGCGGACGTAAAGTCGTCGTCTTCGGACGTTCGATGGAAAACGTCGTGCAGATCGGCAAGAAACTCGGCCATATCCCCTTCGGCGACGAACATTTCCTTGAGCCCGAACAACTTTCGCATACCCCCGCCAACAAGGTCTGCATCCTTTGCACCGGTTCGCAGGGCGAACCCTTGGCCGCCTTGTCGCGGATCGCCAACGGCACCCATCGTTTCATCAAGATCATCCCGGGCGATACCGTCGTCTTCTCCAGCAGTCCGATCCCGGGCAACGCGCTCAGCGTGTCCAGCGTCGTCAACCGCCTGACCCGCGCCGGTGCCAACGTCTTGACCAACAGCCCTCTCAACTCGATCCATACCACCGGGCATGCGTCGCAGGAAGAACAGAAACTGATGCTTCAGTTGATCAAGCCGAAGTTCTTCATGCCGATGCACGGCGAATACAAGATGCTGAAGCAACATGCGTCCTATGCGGAAGAAACCGGCGTCAAACCGGAAAACATCTTCATCTGCGCCAACGGGGACGCGGTCGTCCTACGCAACGAGGAAGTCTTCCTCTCCGACACCCGCATCCAGACCGACGACATCTATGTCGACGGCAACGATGCGACCGGATTGAGCACATCCGTCCTGCGCGACCGCAAGATCCTTGGAGACAACGGCTTGGTCTCCGTCATCGTGACGATCGATTCGAGATACAACAAGATTCTCTGTCGTCCTTCGATCGTTTCCAGAGGTTTCGTCTTCATCAAGGAAAACCAAACCCTACTGAAGGAAGCCGAAATGATCGTTTATGAAGCATTGAAGAAAACGATGCAAAACAAGACGACCTTCGGTGATTTGAAGAACGCGATCCGCGGATCGCTGGAACCGTACTTGTATCAGAAAACACGTCGAAACCCGATCGTCGTACCCGTCATCCTCAACCAAAAGGCGGCGATGGCCGGCTACGCTAAAAACAAGTAAACGAAAACCGGAATCCCATGGACTCCGGTTTTTTATTTCGATTCAGTTTCTGATTTCGATGGACCCGAACATCGCCGAGTAATTGACGTAGATGGTCTTCGTAGCGGTGGGATCGTCGACGCAACGGTTCTCGAACCCTCCCAACATCGGGGTTCCGGTGGCGACGACTCGGACATCCTTGGGTAGAAGGCACTCGATCCCGCCGAACACGGCATTAAGCGTCAACGTTGCTTCGTTGCCTGTGAAACGGACGCTTCTGAAATCCATATCCGCCGAACCCAGCATCGCGGTGACTTCGCAGGTCGAAAACGCTTCGTCGACGACGCGTTCATCCAACCCGCCCAGAAACGCGGTATAGGTCTTCTTGGCGCTCTCGTTGCGAGGATTCGTATCGCGACCCAGGTTGATGTGGATCGGCTCTTTGGGGAAACGGATTTCCGGGACACGACGTCCAAACAACAAGGCCAAACCCAAAGCGATGACGATTGCCGGCAGGATCATGAATTGCGGGTCGTTCCCCATCAGGTAACCGAAGGCATGCGCCAGATAGACACCGCCGATGATCAGAAGGAACGTCCCCCAGACGGTAATGCGTCGATGTTCGACCATCGAGGCTAATCCTAGTAGGATCAAGGCGCTTGGCCAGAGGTAGTTGATTAAATTGGTAAAGTCGTTGATTTGAAAAACCTTGAAATTCGCAAGCAGGATCAAGATGCCCCCTGCGATTAAAACCAAACCGAACAATCGTTTCATAGCGGAATCCTCCTGCATTTATTATAGACGATTCAACGGTGCATGCAATCCGTTTCTTCCCTTTTTGCGTGAACACCGTTATAATTACGATTACGGAAGGAGGAAGAAACATGCGCAAGAAACTCATCCTCATCGGGATCCTCGCGACCTTGATCATCGCCGGATACCTGCTTTGGCTGGATGCCACCGTTTGGTCGATCCATCGCTATCCCGTGAAATCGTATGTCGTCCAGAACGAACAGCTTCCTTCAACCTTCGCGAATGTCCGGATCGTCTTCATCAGCGACCTGCACGCTTTCGCCGAGGGCAGGACGGATGATTTCGAAACCGTCTTGACGAAAATCAACGCATTGGCCCCCGACATCGTGATCTTCGGAGGCGACCTCGTCGATGAGTCGGCGGTCACGCTCAGAGAGGACCAACTCAACGAACTCTCCAACTTCCTGAAACTGATGGACGCGCCGTTGGGTAAGTTCGCCGTGTTGGGACTGCAGGATATGGCACGGGAAAGCGTCCTGACTTCCCTCTATACGCAAAGCGATGTGGAACTTCTCGATCAGAAAGTGGTCGAAATCTATAACGGTTCGGGGAAAAGCATCCGCTTGGCCGGCATTCTACCGGATCTCTCACTGCTCGACCTTTCTTTCCTCGGCACCTCGAGTGAATCGTACACCGTGCTGGTTTCCGCCTTGCCGGATGTCGCGGATCGCTTGGGCGGCGTCGATGCCGATTTGATCCTGAGCGGATCGACCCATGGCGGACAGGTGAGACTTCCGTTCTTCGGACCGCTTTACACCAGCGGTGAAATGAACTATGTTTCCGGAAGACATCAGGTCGGCGGTTCGACCTTGATCGTATCCAAAGGATTGGGCACGACCGAATTCCACGCTCGATTCTTGGCCGATCCCGACATCCTGTCGATCCGGCTGATCCCATAAAAAAGAGACGTTCCTCGCGGAACGTTTTATTTTAGGAAATTCAAGACAAGGTTCGCGGTCGCCGGGTTGCTGGCGGTCGGGATGTTGGCAAGGACGGACAGGCGCAAGAGGGCTTTCACATCGGGGTCGTGGGGCATCGAAGCCAAGGGGTCCCAGAAGAAGATCAAGACGTCGATCTTGCCTTCCGCGATCTTGGCGCCGATCTGCTGGTCGCCGCCTTTGGGTCCGCTTAGAAAAGCGAAGACGTCCAGTCCGGTCTCTTCACTGATCTTGGTGGCGGTGGTGCGTGTCCCGCAGAGATCGTGTTGTTTCAAGATCTCCATATGGTTTTGCGCCCACGTCACCAAATCTTCTTTACAATGGTCATGTGCGATCAAGGCGATGGTTTTTTTCATGGGTTTCCTCTTCGTCTATACGACGATGTTGACGAGCTTGTCTTTGACGACGATGATTTTGCGGATCGGCTTGTTTTCGATATAGGGTTTCAACGCATCCAGGACAAGGGCTTGCGCTTCTAGTTCTTTCTCGTTGGTCCCGATCGCCACGACGATCTTCGCCCGCAGTTTCCCGTTGACTTGGATGACGACTTCGATCTCGTCTTCCACCAACATCGCTTCGTCATAGGTCGGCCAGGGTTCGTAGGCGATCGTGTGATCGGCGCCCAGGTATGCCCAGAGTTCTTCCCCCAGATGCGGGGCGAAGGCGCTGAAGAGTTTCACGAAGCCCTTCGCGTAGTCCAGATAGATCGATTCCGCCTTGAAACAATCGTTGATGAAGATCATCATCTGCGAAACCGCCGTGTTGAAGTTCAACGTTTCGATGTCATGGGTGACTTTCTTCACGGTGAAATGGTAGGATTTATCCAACGAATGATCATTGACTTCGCTGAGTTTGTTGAGTTCGGTGAAACAGCGGTGGACGCGGTCGAGCCACTTCCGTGTCCCGTCCAAACCGGTCGGGTTCCACGGGAGCGCGGCTTCCAGCGGACCCATGAACATTTCATAGACGCGCAGTGAATCCGCCCCGTGGCTTTCGACGATATCGTCGGGATTGATGACATTGCCTCTGGATTTCGACATTTTCTCGCCGTTTTCACCCAGAATCATGCCTTGGTGGAAGAGTTTGGCGAAGGGTTCCTTCGTTTCGACCAAGCCGCAATCATAGAGGACTTTGTGCCAGAAACGGGCGTAAAGCAGATGCAGCACCGCATGTTCGGCGCCTCCGACATAGAGGTCGACCGGCAGCCAATGCTTCAAAAGCCTCGGGTCGGCGATCGCATCCTTGTTTTTCGGATCGATGAACCGCATATAGTACCAGCACGACCCCGCCCATTGCGGCATCGTGTTGGTTTCGCGTCTGCCTTTAACCCCGTCGATTTCCACGTCCAGCCAATCCTTCGCATGCGATAGCGGGCTTTCGCCGGTGGTCGAAGGTCGATAGTCGGCGACTTCGGGCAGTTCCAAGGGGAGTTCTTGAATGTCGACCGTCCGTTGCGTCCCGTCTTCCATCGTGATGACGGGGATCGGTTCACCCCAGTAGCGTTGGCGCGAAAACAACCAGTCACGCAGTTTATAGGTGACTTTGGCTTCTCCCAAGCCATTCTCTTTCAGCCAATTGTTCATGGTGGCCAAAGCGTCTTCTTTGTTCATGCCGTCGATGAACCCGGAATTGATGTGGAGTCCGTCGCCGGTATACGCTTCGACATCGATGTTTCCGCCTTCCAACACCGGGATGATGTCCAGGTTGAACTTCTTGGCGAATTCATAGTCGCGTTCGTCATGGGCAGGAACGGCCATGATGGCACCCGTCCCATAGGCGGCAAGCACGTAGTCGGCGATCCAGATCGGCACTTTCTTCTGGTTGACCGGGTTGATCGCATAGGCCCCCGTGAACACGCCGCTCTTGTCTTTGTTCAAGTCGGTCCGTTGGAGGTCGGATTTGGTCGCGCACGCCGCGACGTAGGCGTCGACTTCCGCTTTACGGTCGAGCGTCGTGATTTGGGAGACGAAAGGATGTTCGGGCGCCAGGACGCAATACGTCGCCCCGAACAGGGTGTCGCTGCGCGTGGTGAACACGGTGAATTCTTTTTGATGCCCGTCGACTTTGAATTCGACATAGGCCCCGACCGATTTCCCGATCCAGTTGATTTGCATCTCTTTGGTGGATTGGGGCCATTCGACCAATTCCAAATCCTCCAGCAAGCGTTCCGCATACTGCGTGATACGCAATACCCATTGGCGCATCGGGACGCGATACACCGGGAAATCCCCGCGTTCGCTCTTGCCGTCGATGACTTCTTCGTTGGCCAACACGGTTCCTAAGTCCGGACACCAGTTGACGGGGATTTCATCCACGTACGCCAAGCCGCGATTGAACAGTTGGGTGAAGATCCACTGCGTCCACTTGTAGTAGTCGGGGTCGGTGGTGGAAATCTCACGGTCCCAGTCATAGGAAAGACCCAGCGATTTGATCTGGTTTTTAAACGTTTCGATGTTCTTCTTGGTGAATCCGGCCGGATGGTTCCCCGTATTCAGAGCGAATTGTTCGGCAGGAAGTCCAAAGGCATCCCAGCCCATCGGGTGGAGCACATTGAACCCTTGCATCCGTTTCATGCGGGCGATGATGTCCGTGGCGGTATACCCTTCCGGATGACCGACATGCAGACCGTTCCCCGAGGGATACGGGAACATGTCCAAGACATAGAATTTGGGTTTCGAGAAATCCCAGACATCGGTCTTGAAGACCTTGTTTTCTTCCCAAACCTGTTGCCATTTCTTCTCTGCGCTGCGATGGTTGTACATAGTTGTCCTCCTCAATAAAAAAACGCCCCATCTAAGGACGTTTGACGCGGTACCACCTTAGTTCACGGAATACATTCCGTGCCCTTGACACCGATAACGGGGTGATCCGAAGAAGTTGCGACCCTTCTTAGCTCAAAGCCGAGTTCAAGTTTCCGTCACGCCCTCTTACACCAACCGAAGGCTCTCTTTGGATCCGAAACACCTTACTATTGCTTCTCTTCGCTACAAGAAAAGGTTACTCTGAAACGTCCTAAAAGTCAAGCGCGTATGACGGAATGGAAAACGCGCCGTATTAGGGTACCGCCGCGTTTTCCATCGTGTTCGATCCGTCTGGTTTCATGGCTTGATCGCTAACGATCCCACGTTTTTCATGGCGAAAGCCACCCGGACTTGCGCATCCACGGTTCTTCCCTTGTCGTCGCACAACACCGTCGACCCGTCGAGCACTCGCGAGCCAAACGCCGTGGCGTTGGGGAACGCTTCCACGTTCCCCCAAAGATAGGGGGTCGGCAGAAAGCCGCTCGCGAAAATCGCATACAACCCTTCGGGGGTATACGGTTCGTCGATGGATTTCTCGATCCCTTCCAGGACGATGTTCGCTTCGTCGACGAAGTTTTTTGTCCTGGCAACGATTTCTTCTTCGAATCGTCCCTGATCCGCTTTCTTCGCATTCTTCAACGTACGGTAATGCCGGATCGCGCCCAACGTGATTTTGATGCTTTCGTCGATGACCGGCGGGGTCGCCAGATAAAGCGCCTCGCTATAACTGACGACATGGACGATGTTTGGGCTAGAGTTGTCGTCGGGTTCGATGTCATCCATCAGCATGCTTACGCTTGCCAGTTGGATTTTCGCCAGGGTTTCATCCGGAGCGAAATAGTCCAACCCGGCACGGGGTTGAAGATAGATGTGGAACGAGTCGTCGGACAAGGGGCGGATCAACTGTAGGATCGCACGGGCTTTGGCGAGATCGACGATCCCCCAGGTGGATCGCGGCGTATTCAGCATGACCTGAAGGATGAAATCGTTGATGCCGTAATACTTCGCCGTTCTGGCGGCAAGGACGGCGGATACGATGTAGGTGACGTCGTCGGAACCCCGAAACGCGAAATGATGCGGGGTATTGGGCTCGAACGGTTTCTTCGTGGACGCGATATAGCGCAACGTCTCGCAATGTTGCTTCAAATTGGTTAATAGATCGTTCTCCCCCCTGCCGTCGAGTTGGTTGAACCACCACAGCGACAGGGCGTGCCAAGCGATGTTGAGGGTTTCTTCGTGGACGACGGCCAATCGGTCGACGTTCTTGGTCCCGGAGTACGTACGGACCAACATCGGTCGGCAAGCCTCGTAGATCCTTTCGTACTCATTGGGCGTTTGGATCGGAACGCCTCCGCCATTGGGCAGACCGCTCCAGTCCTCGTTGAATCTTGACTGTGTCAACTGCGACGATCCGATGGAACAGATGTCCAGGTACCCGGTCTTCGCCAATCGGCGGCACCATTCTTCAAATTCCGCAACGGCTTCTTCACGATGTTGTTTATACGGTCCGACATGCGCCCGCGTCAGCGGGAGATCCGACCTTTTCCGATGATCGGCTAGACGATCGACAAGACGGTCCTGGCGATTCCCGAAACCGGGATAATCCCCTTTGATACTCGGTTCAACCTCTTCATACTTCTTCGATTCGATGTACTCGCGTGCGATGTCCATCAAAAACGCGTCATACCGGCTTCCGACCTGCAAATTCAAGGGGATCTGGTCCTTGGGGACGTCCATGCGCAGGAGCGTTTCCATGAACCCTTCCGAACCGATGAAGGTGACCACGTCTTGTCCATGATCTTTTTTGATGCGGCGGCAACTTTCGGGTAGTCCGGCGAAATAAACGTTTACGATCGTTCCGCCTTCGCGTACGAAAAGCCGCTTCGTGTGAAGCGTATCGATGATCCGATGCATGATTTTCTGCGCGTCGTCTGGGTCGAGGCGATAACTGATGCCCAAATGCGTAATCCGGTTCGTCCCGATCCATTCCATGAAGACGTCTTGATTCTTCAGGGAATGAAGGTCGTTGGCCGCGATACTGACATCACGGTTCGCGACGACGACCGTCTCGCCGCATTCCGATAAAAAGCCTTTGATCGCATTGATCCCTAACGTATGCGCATCGAGCGCAGGTTTGACGAGTCCGTAGATTTTTTTCAATCGGCGACCTCCTTGGCGATCGGTTGATGCATGTTGAAGAATTCTTCAACATCCCATCGGCCGATTTCCCGAAAGTCGATCCCGTAGAGGCTGTTCGCCAAATCCAATACGAGTTGAAGATACTTGTGCGGGGTGTTGGCCAATTTGGCGAGTTCCAAGATCGGAACGATCCCGGTCGGGATGTCCTCGAAAATATATCGGGTGTTAATATCGTCAGGCGAAGAGATTTCGTTGTATTGCGTCGTTTCCTGGAGCGATCCATACAGGTTTTCACTTGCGACCCCATACACGTCGCTTAACCATTGCTGGGCAGTGTGCAGCGGATACCCGAAATATTCCGCCAACTGAACCCTCTCAAGATCGAGCTTCTCCAAAAATTTCGCGATGGTCGGGGTGATCCCTTCTTTGTAATGCAGATAGGTTTCTTCACATTCGATGCGCCCGATGTTCATCAACGAAGCGAACGGATGGAAAATCATCCCGATGTTCGCCAACGACGTGACGACGACGGATTCCGCCGGTCTCATCATGGGGAACGAGTGGATCAGATCGTCATAGACGCTCATCGTGTGTTCCGGGGTCAACGCCGCCACTTGGACAAGTTTTTTCCTGGCGAAGACTTGACTGACCCCCGGGCGCACTTTCCGTGACGTCAGTGTGAACGTATCGGTTTCCGCGATGGGCAGGTCGATTTCCAGTCCCGCTTCCCGTAGGTATTTCGTGAACATGAACGCACCTAACGTGCGTCCGGGATTGATGACGATCTTGTGGTTCGGTTTAAGGTATTTCGCCATCTTGGAGGCGATGTCCTGATGGGCATGCGCCGGGATACAGACCATGATGACATCGGATCGATCCAGAGCGTCCTTCAGGTTCGAAGTGGCATAGACACCTTTCACCATCGTATTGATCATCCCTTGAAGTTCGATACCGCCATAGGATTTAATCTGGTCGATGACGATTTTCGTCCGATTGTAGAGAACGGTCGTATTCCCCAAATACTGTAGGTACGCGGCCAGCGCCTGCCCGCCATGCCCGGCACCGATGACACAATAATTGATGTTTTTTCTTTTTTGCATCTTTCGATCCTCCGATTTACGTTTAAACGGTTTTCATCCCATATCTTTCCATCGTCGATTTCACGATGGTGTCGAGAAACGAAGCGCGATCGAATCCATGCTGAATCGCCATATACCCCATGTATCCGATATGCGCCGTTTGCGGAGTCGACGAATCGGGCAAGTTCAATCCCGCGAACGTATTCACCTCAAGAAAATAGGGCACGTCGTTTTGATCCAACATCATGTCCACCCTCCCGTAATCCGCGATATCCAGCACGTTGTAGGCAGTCAGCGCCATCCTCTTCACGTTTTCTTCAACATCTTTCGGTAAAAGCATCGGGCACGTGATGATTTCCTGGTCGAGCATTTTATGTTCGAAGGTGTTGGTCCTTCCGTAGGTATAGCGGATCTCCAGCAAGGGCAATACGATCGGATGGCTATAACCGATGATTCCGACCGTCAATTCCCTTCCGACGATAAACTCTTCGATCAATGCGGGCTGTCCGATGCCTTCCGTGATCTTCTTGACGACTTCGAACAGTTGGTCGTACTTCGCGATGATGTTGGAATCGTCGATCCCCGAACTGCCTCTTCCACTAAGCGGTTTGACGAACAGAGGATAGTCCAACGTGATTTTCGGGATGTCCTCCTTCGAGTAGGCGATTTGGAACTTCGGCGTATTCACCCCGTAATAGGAGGCGATGATCTTGCGCGATACTTTATCCATCCCTACGATGTTGGACTTCGAACCTGAGTAAGGGATGTTGAAGGTCTCAAGAAACAGGATTTCGTCATAGCTGGAAGCATTGAAGACGAGATCGATGTTCTCGCTCTTCATCACCCCGCCCATTTTGATCGGATCCTTTTCCCACTGGATCAAAACGGCGTCATATCCCGCCTTGATCAACCCTTCTTGATGCATTTTCGCTTCTTCATAGGCATCGTCGACGATTTTTTCGGCACTGATTTTCTTCTGGAACTCGATATTCCGGTTTGTTCTCCAGAACACTCCGATTTTCATGGCTATATCCTCCTTTGATCAACCGAATCGAATCAAAACTAACAACGAATGGCGAAATATTGTTTGTGGGGAATCCACGGCGATGTGCGGTCAGCGATCCCTTCGGCAACGTGAATCCCCTCCGACAATGAATCGGTTTTTGGATGATTCCGTCGCCTTCGAATCGATTTCGATCCAATTTCGACGAACATTCAGACACAAAACACGTCATTGCGGTCAATATAAAGAAGGGCGATCCCAACTGACGAAGTTTGCAAATCAACCCTGCCTCTCCAAATTTTATTTTTCCCGATTAGCTAACTGAATTGTATCAAAAAGAAAGTAAACTGACAACTTTATAACAACTTATGTTGTCAATTATGAAATATCTTTCATCTGACACGCCTCAACCTGCCTTTTGACACTCGGTAAAAGGATGCATTGTTCGAAGTAGGGTTCATAGAATCGTTTCTTCTTGCACTTCCGCTTCGGACGCATTCCGCATTCTGCACGGTAGATCCGATGTCACGGAGCCTTTCTTTCGGTTGGATGGGTCGATTCGACTGTACTAAAGATGGGATTGGCTGTACAAACGGAAATCAAGGCGGAATTTGTGGTAAAATACGAAAGTAAGAGGTATCTCATGAAAATCGGAACGAATCAAATTTGTATCAATCCGACACGGCCGATGGTCCCTGTCGGATTCATGACGCAAGTACGTAATGTGTCCCAAGTCCGCGGCGACTTGATCGCGCGGATGGTTTTGATTGAAGACGGGCAGGTCCATTGGCTCAGCATCACATTGGATAATCTAGGTGTGAGCCAAGCGTTCTTCCACAAAGTCGAAGAGAAGATGAAAACGATCATCGGTGAGTGCGAATTGACGGTTTCCTGCACACATACCCATTTCGCCCCATCCTTGGCGAATGCGATGGGTTTGTTTGAGGAGAATCCAGCCTATGTCGACTTCGTCCTCGAGCGATTGGTCCATTGTCTTCGCAACCTAAAAATGATCGATGTTTTCAATCCTCGGATCGGGTATAAATCGGAGCGCTTCACGGAAGTCGGACGCAACCGGATCAGCGGGAAAAGCGACGACGATGTCATCGCGACCGTCGTCAGTCTATTCGATGGCGACAAGCGGTTGATCAACTTCCTGCACTACAATTGCCATCCCACCATTTCGGCCGAAGACGCCGCATACTTCAGCGCGGATTATGTTTCCATCGCGATCGAGCAATTGACCGCCAAGTACCCCAATGAGTTCACTTTGTTCTTCCAAGGGGCCGCCGGGGATGTCAGCACCCGGTTTACCCGGCAGCAAAAATCATACAACGAAACCATACGTCTTGGCCGTCTACTCGGGATGAAGTTCCTGGATCTGCGCGAGCATGTGGAAGTGACCGAAGCGTTCACGCTGAAAACAAGATCCAGGACGGTCGACCTGCACCACGAAATCAAGAAAATCGAAGACGTGGATACGTCGGCGATGAGTGAAAAAGAAATCCGCGAGTTGGAAGCCGGAAAGAAAATGATCCAGGTCATGCATACAAAACAAAATCAGTTCGCAAGCCAGGCACCCTTCACCGATATCAAGATCGGTCCGTTGCGTTTCTGTTTCCTTCCCTTCGAACTCTTTTCCGGTTACCTTCGCTTCTGCAATCCTTTTACCTTGATCGTCGGCTATTCGCAAGGCTATGTCTGCTATGTCACTTTACCCGATAATACGGAGGTCAGTTATGAATCGTTGATGGAAACCATCACGGAGCCGGATAAGCAGCGCATCGTATCCTTCTTGGAGGATCAAACGTGATGAATCCGTTTCCTTTTTCCGACGACAATAAACGCTATCATACGTTCAACTACTATCTACGACACCGTTTCAAAGAAAAGGTTTTTAAAGTCGGATTGGACGCCGGGTTCACCTGCCCCAACCGGGATGGGAAAGCGGGATTCGGAGGATGCACGTTCTGTAATGCGATCGGATCGGGGGATTTTGGCGGATCGCGCCTTGACCCTTTGGATGTCCAGTTCGAACAAGGGGTTTCGATGATGAGGAAGAAATGGCCGCATGGGAAAGCCATCGCCTATTTCCAATCCTTCACCAATACCTACGCGTCGCTCGCAGAAATCCAAGCCAAATTCCAACCGATCTTCCAGAGGGATGATGTGTTGGCGATGGCCATCGCCACACGCCCCGATGCGTTGGAAGACGATGTCTTGACCTATCTCGACCATTTGGCTGATAAAAAGGAAATCTGGCTTGAACTGGGTCTTCAAAGCATCCATGACGAAACCGCGAAAAGCGTCAACCGCGGACATGATTTCAGGAAGTTCATGGAATCTTTCCAGCGGGTGCGCAAGACGAAACTGAAGATCGCCGTACATCTTCTAAACGGACTACCGGGCGAAACGCCGCAGATGATGATCGAGAGCGCGAGGGTCGTCGGTTCGCTTCATCCCGACGCCGTGAAAATCCACATGCTGAACGTACTGGAAAACACGAAGCTTGCGGAACAATATAAACAAAACCCGTTCCCTTTGCTGACGATGGACGAGTATACCGATCTTGTCATCGCACAGCTTGAAGTTTTACCGCAGGAAACCGTCATCCAACGTTTGACCGGGGATGGCGATCCAAAGGATCTCATCGAACCGAAATGGACCATGAAAAAAACGATCGTACTCAATACGATCGATCAGAAAATGGCGCGTTTGAATACGATGCAAGGGGCGAAGTATCAGGAATCGAACTAAAAAAGCCGTCTGGTTCTCCTAGACGGCTTTCGTTTCATTTACAGTTTATTTCGCTTGGAGTTGAGTGAGATGTTCAACAAACGCCGTCAGGTCGCGCCGATGGATCAAGGCACCGACCGGGCTGTTGGCCGTGGTGAGTTTCCCGAGCACTTCATGCGGAAACAACCATTCGACGGTTTGAATCAGGATCGTCTCTTCTTCGGTCCGTTGCGTCAGACCGCTATCATCCAACAGTTGAGCGCTAAAGAACACGCTGCAGGTCATCCTTTCGATCAGGTGGTATTCATCGATCACCATGCCGATCAACTGGAATTGATTTGCCTTGAACCCCAGTTCCTCCGCCACTTCGCGCTGCGCCGCGTCGAGGAAGGTTTCCCCCTCTTCCACCCCGCCACCCGCCGACTCGAGATGATCACGCAGACCGAATCCGTCCTCGCCGACGATACGCAGAAAAGCGTACTTCCCTTCATGGTTTCTCAGGAAGACACGCGACGTATACCTCAGTTGTGTGATGCCTTGATCCTCGTAATAAGGGTCGTCGTAAACAGCGAGTAGTTTCATCGTTCTCCTCTAAAGGAAAAGGCGTCCGAAGACGCCTTTTTGTGTTGAGTGGTCGATCTCAATTTGGGGGGAAACTGTTGCAACCATTATGGGTGGGGGAAGTGTTGGTTGCTTCAGAAGAAATCAAGCCACTTGGGTCTTAACCCATCTATATAATATAGGATAAGTGAAAAAACGTCAAGATTTGTAATTCATGAAAAGATGAAAGCCATTTCACATTCATAAAGGAAAAAAGACCCGAAGGTCTTTTTTTCTATTCAAGAGAAAGGGGAGGTTAACTACACCTATAGAATAAGATAGTTTTGTCAGAGAACTATGCGTTATCTGTGTGAAAATATGTGAAAGGATATCGATTTAATGCATAAGTGCATCGATACTGAAACAACAACCCAGGATCGCCCTTTACGATCATGAAAAAAGACCCGAAGGTCTTTTTTTCTATTCAAGAGAAAGGGGAGAGATTAACTACACCTATAGGATAACAACTCTTTACCTTTGAAATATGCGTTCTTCGTGTGAAACGATGTGAGAATCCGATAAATCCGATGAATACCCATAAAAAGAAAAAAGGGGGGGAAACCTTTTTTCTTTTAACTAAAGGGGAAAGATTCTGTACGGTTCAAAAGGGGATATTATTTAGGAGAAGAGGATTCCGCACAGGCAAGTTTTCCTTGCATAGACAATATAGCAATCAATCATGGATTTAGTATCATTGAAATGTGTTAAAATGTGTGAAAATAGATCGAGGAGAAGAAGGATGAACATCAAGGTTGGCATTCCGGTACGAATGTTTGAAGGGAAATATGCGGTCAATCCGGATTATATCGTCGCATTGAGGAAAGCGGGGGCGGATCCCGTCGTCCTCCTTCCGGAAGATAAGCTAGGTTTGGCACGGAAGTTGGATGGACTCGATGGAATCCTCATCCCCGGGGGGACGGATGTGGATCCCGTACTTTATGGAGAAACCAACCAAGGCAGCGAAGGGATCAGCGAGATCATCGATGCCTTGGACATCGACCTGGTTACCTTGGCCCATTCCCGCGGATTGCCGATCCTGGGGATTTGCCGCGGTCTGCAAGTGATGAATGTCGCCTTGGGCGGATCGCTCTTTCAGGACATCCCGACGATGATCCCTGAAGCGCATGCGCACTCCCATGCGACGCATCTTGTTTCGATCCACCCGGCAAGTCAAATGGCGGGTCATTTCGGCGGCGAAATCACCGTCAACAGCTACCACCATCAAGCCATCAAACGACTCTCTACCCTTCTTCGTTGCGTCGCCCTGTCGGATGACGGGATCATCGAAGCCGTCGAAGGCGAAGGGTTGACGGCGGTCCAGTGGCATCCGGAGAGGATGATCGACCGGAAAGAACAGTTCGCGTTGTTCGAGCAATTCGTAGAAACATGTAAAAAGCCCTGACGTGAAGAAGTCAACGATTTGTAGACAGTTAGAAAAAGCATTTTTGCCCCCGTTCAATCATAAATTGAGCGGGGCTTTTATGTTTTAGTTTATGA
>Ga0154525_108_pt9 | contig 14189 bp, 18 predicted proteins | sample RifGroE2_FD_105668 | JGI IMG/M metagenome (GOLD analysis project Ga0154525, IMG submission 105668) | Firmicutes bacterium GWE2_51_13
ACCCCCGCTTCGAAGGCTTCAAGCAGGCTCTCTTCCTCATCCTTGGCCGTCAACATCATCAAAACGGCTTCGTTGCCATCCCTACGTAACTGTTCGACCAGTTCGATCCCGTTCATCAGCGGCATCATCCAGTCGATGACGATCACATCGAAAACATCCTTCGCAGCGGCTTCGTAGGCTTGTTTCCCGTTTTCACACAATACAAAGTCGTAGCCGGCGGTTTTCAAGTCGTATCCGACCAAACGCCGGATATTGCTTTCATCGTCGACGAAGAGGATTTTCGCCATGTCATTCACACTCCTTATAACGGTCGATGATTTTCTGGACCAAGGGATGTCGTACGACATCCAGGCTGGTCAGTTCGACGAAACATAATTCCTTGATTTCTTTGAGTAAGGCATGCGCGACGATCAGACCGGAATTACCCGTCTTGAGGTCGACCTGGGTGACGTCGCCGGTGACGACCATTTTCGAATGGAACCCCATCCGTGTCAGGAACATCTTCATCTGGACGTTGGTGGTGTTCTGCGCTTCATCGAGGATGATGAACGCGTCTTCCAGCGTACGGCCCCGCATGTAGGCCAAGGGAGCGATTTCGATAATCCCCTTCTCAAGGTACTTGTCGACCTGTTCGACGCCGAGCATGTCATGCAGGGAGTCATACAGCGGTCTGAGATAGGGATCCACTTTTTCTTTCAAATCGCCGGGTAAAAAGCCGAGGTTCTCGCCCGCTTCCACGGCAGGGCGGGTCAGGATGATCTTCTTCACTTCCCCTTGTTTGAGAAGTTGGACGGCATAGACGACGGAAAGATAGGTTTTCCCCGTCCCCGCCGGACCGATCGCAAACACGATGTCGTGTTTATGCATCGCGTCGACGAAATGCTTCTGGCCCATGGTTTTAGGGAAAATCAGTTTCCCGGCCGCCGTACGACCGATCGGCTTGGCCGTCAGGTCGGCGATCCGGACCGCCTTCTTGCTTTTGATGAGTTTCGAAAGATAGATGACGTCCCGCTCGTCGATGCTCTGTGCATCGCGGATCATCGCAAGCAACGATTCCAGGGTCGCAAGGATCTGACGACACAAGGTTTCATCTTCGTTTCCGATGATGAGGGTATCGTTGCGTAGAACCAATTCGGTATCGAAGACCTGACTGAGGATGGCGATGTTTTTGTCTTGTTGGCCGAAAAGCTCTTTCGACTCCTCCATACTCATCGCAGGTAATGGGAAAATGCATTGTTTATCCAAGGAAGTACCTCCTTATCTCTATTTTAACCGAATCAAGTAAAAAAAAATAGAAGCGGTTGCTTCTATTTCGAACGGCGTGCTTTACGAGCGGCTTCCGACTTCAATTTACGACGGACGCCCGGTTTAACATAAAACTCTCTTTTGCGAGCCTCAGCAAGGGTTCCATTGCGCGAAACTTGACGTTTGAAACGACGCAGCGCCTCGTCTAAAACTTCATTTTCTTTGAGTACGATTCTTGGCATTCTAACCCTCCCTCCTGATACAAGCACTGTAATTATAACAAATGCTTGAAAAAATGCAAGAACAACCAAACGTTATTCGGATTATTTCAACGAGATGCCGGATTAATAGCCGGATTTAATCTTTTCGCCGGCGACCAGTTGCACACCGCTGGAGGTTCCGATGCGATCCGCACCGGCATCGATCATGGCTTGCATGTCTTCCAAACTACGTACGCCGCCGGCGGCTTTCACCAATGCCTTCCCATCGACGCTCGCTTTCATCAATGCAACATCATGGACAGTCGCACCCGAGGTGGAGAAGCCCGTCGACGTCTTGACGAAATGCGCCCCCGCGGCGACGGAAGTCTTACAGGCCAACACCTTTTCTTCGTCGCTTAACAAACAGGCTTCGATGATGACTTTGACGGTTTTGCCTTGGGCGGCTGCCACGACTGCGCGGATGTCGTTTTCAACCAACGCGAGATTACGGTCGATCAGTGCGCCGATGTTGACGACCATGTCGAATTCATCCGCGCCATCCTGTAAGGCGATCGATGTCTCGAACGCTTTAGCTTGGGTGGACGTCGCGCCTAGAGGAAATCCGATGACGGTGCAGACTTTGACGTCGGATCCCGCCAAAAGACCCGCGCAGGTCTTAACCCAGGTCGGATTGACGCATACGCTTGCGAAGCGGTAGGTCCGGGCTTCTTCGCATAGCTTTTCGATCTGCGCCAGTGTGCTATTCTGTTTGAGTAAAGTATGATCGATGTATTGATTGAGACTCATAGGTTCTCCTCCTTGTTTAGTATGACGTCGCGCAGGATTTCACGCGCGGCCGTATGGTCGCCGACCCAGTCTTCCCGTCCGAATTCACGGTACATGTAGGTCTCGTTTCCCTTGGCCAGTATCAGGACCGTATCGCCCGCATTGGCCATTTCCAGTGCTTGGCGGATCGCATCGTAGCGGTCCTCGACGATCGAATAATTGGACTTCGTGATCCCTTTGGCGATTTGTTCCGCGATCGCATGCGGGATCTCGTTGCGCGGGTCTTCTTCCGTCAAGATAATCATATCACAGAAACGGTCCGCGATTTCACCCAGGATGGGACGCTTCTTCGTATCCCTCTTCCCCGCCGCCCCGAACACGGCCAGGATGCGGTTACCTTTGGGGGTGATGTCATCGGCGAATTTGAAGATCTTTTCGAACCCGTCGGGGGTATGCGCATAATCGACGATGACCTGGAAATTCTGCCCTTCTTCGATCCGTTCCATCCTTCCGTCGACGGCATCGATGTTTTTCGCAAACGCGAGGATCTCTTCCATCTTCATCCCGTTTTCATGACAGGCGGCGATGACCGCGAGTAAATTGTAGACGTTGAACATCGCGACCATGTTGGTTTCGACGGGATAACTCTGGTCGTAACATTGCAAGGTGAACAGGGTACGGTCGAAGAGGATCTGAACGTTTTTCGCCATGTAGGTCGCCGGATTCAGGATGCCGTAGGTGACGAGTTTCGCTTCGCAGCTTTGCGCCAAGCGTTTCCCGTAAGGGTCGTCCACATTGATGATGGCGGTTTTGTCCTTGCCGATCAGATTGAACAGGCGCGATTTGGCTAGGAAATAGTTCTCCATCGTCCCGTGGTAATCAAGGTGGTCGTGGGTCAGGTTCGTGAAGATGGCGGTATCGAAATCGACGGCGTTGACGCGGCCTTGTTCCAACCCTTGGCTGGACACTTCAAGCGTCACCGCTTCCATCCCGCAATCGACCATCTTGCCCAGGATTTCATGGATCTGCGTGATTTCCGGCGTGGTCAAGAGCGGAAGCGTCTTGTTGCATCCGTACTCGATCGAGATCGTCCCGATATAGCCGGTCGGTTTATAGTGGTCGAAGATGTTCTTGATGGTCAATGCGATCGTCGATTTCCCGTTGGTCCCCGTCACCCCGATCACGCACATTTTCGAACTGGGTTTCCCATAGAAAATGTCGGCGATCTTGTTGAGGACGTCGACGACGTTGTCGACTTTGATATAGACGATGTTTTCAAGATAGTGCTCGATCGGATCGCTGTGGACGACGCAGATCGCCCCATTGGATACCGCTTGGCCGATGAACTGGTGGCCGTCGTTTTTTAGTCCCTTAAGGCAAAAGAAAATGGCGTTGGGCAGGACGGCGCGTGAATCCATCATCAGATTTTCGATCGGGAGGTCTTTCGCCCCTTCGAATAAACTAGCCAGTGAAATCATGTTACTTCTCCCTTCCGATCAAGATGCCGTCTTTCATATCGAGGATCTCGATACTAAGCATGTCTTTTTCCGCATGTTCTTTGCCGAGTGTCGTAATCACCGGCAGATACTCGCTGCTGTGTCCGAACCATCCGTTTTCGTTTTCATGTTCAAGTAGGACATCGACGCTTTTCCCGACAAATCCCTGCAGATACGCGCGGTTCAAGCGCTGTGAGCACTGTTGCGCGGCTTGTACGCGCTGTTTCTTGCATTGCGGCGTCGTATGCCCCTCCAGTTTCGCCGCATCCGTATATTCACGCTTCGAATACGGGAAGACATGCATGAAGGAGAAACGGGCGTCCATCATCGTTTGCAGGGTCGTCAGGAATTCCTCTTCGCTTTCCTGCGGGAAACCGACGATCAAGTCGGTGGAGATGGAGATCCCGGGGATTTCCTGACGGATCCGATTGATTGCATCCAGGAATTCTTTGACCGTATACGGCCGGTTCATGCGTCGCAACGTCTGGTCGCACCCCGACTGGATGGGGATGTGCAGATGCCGGGCGATTCTAGGTTCTTTCTTCATCAATGCGATGAATCCATCGGTGATTTCGGTCACTTCGATGCTGGAGATGCGGATCCTGTGCAGTTTCGGCGCGTTGTGCAGGATTTCCCGGATGACCGTGGTCAAATCGGATCCATGTTCTTTACCGTATCGTCCGGTATGGATCCCCGCCAAGACGATTTCCGGATGGTTCTCGCTGAGGACCACAGCCTGTTCGACGACGCTGCGGGGATCGAGCGAGCGTTCCCTGCCGCGTGCATAGGGGATGATGCAGTAGCTGCAAAACTGGTCGCAACCATCCTGGACTTTAAGGAAGGCACGGGTTTGGTGTTGGAAATGGTTGACTTTCAATTCTTCAAAGCCGTCGACTGCGCTCAACTCGGTTTGATACCCGATCCCTTTGGAATGCAGCGCGTCGCGGATTGTCGAAGCGAGTTTGTTTTTTCCGCCCGCCCCGATCAGAACGTCGATTCCCAGTTGCTTCTTCAAATCTTCCTGATGCGTCTGGACATAACATCCGACCACGCAGATCAAGGCTTCGGGGTTGCTGCGTTGCGCCTGGCTGATTTTCTGGCGGCTCTTGGATGTCGCGGTATTGGTGACGGAGCAGGTATTGATGATGTAGACATCGGCCTTGGACTTGAAGTCCACTTCCTGATAGCCCAGTCCGATCAGACTTTCCGTATAACTCTCGGATTCAAAGGCGTTCACCTTGCATCCCAACGTGGCGATGGCGAATGTGGTCATTTCTTCTTTCCTTCCGCAGCATAGTTCTTCTTAAGATACTCGCCGATCCTTACTTTGGTCTTGGCGTCGACCAGGTTCGAATCCAACAGCGCCCGGATCAACCCGACTTCGTCGTCTCTCAAAATCGCTTCGCCCATCCGCAATAAACCCTCGCGGGTCGCTTTATTCTGCGGTGTTTTGGAGAGTGGAAATGCGACAAGCCGAAACTGGTCGTCAAGGCTGAACAGACAATGCATGGGTTCATAAAAAAACACCAGACGATTCTCGTTTTGGCTGATATTCATCCAATCGACGAATCCGCTCGACCATAACGCAATGCCGCGGTTCTCAAGCGGCAACACTTTGTCCGCGAACTGGCGATAGAGCTTGAAATATTGAGGAAGTTCGAAAATGGCGATTTGACGGTCGTAAAGCGAATTCAACAGATCGTCGAAGAACGGGATCCAAATCATCGACTCTTGTCCGACCATGCCGGGGGACTCCGATTTGATCGATTCCAGATCAAGGTTCGCCAAACGGTTGCGCTCCTGGAAATTCAGCGACTCCCACATTTCGAAGAGTTGATTGCGGGTCGCATCGAAGCTTTTCTCGAAGTTTTCTTTGGTTTGGATCCCGCGATAAAGAATGCGGGTACGAAAATACGAAAAGTCGTCATTCACCGAGAACGGCAGACGATATTCATCGAATTTCGTTTTCATCGTTTTCACAAACGCCTGGTCTTCACTTGAATTCTTGAAGGTGAGTCCGTTTGCTTTACGCAAGATCGCAATCAATTTGTTCATGTTAGGTTTTACTTTCAATCAGGGTCAACGCGACGATCGCGGCGGTTTCCGCGCGTAAAATCCGTTTTCCCAGTCCGACCGGGGCGAACCCGAGTTCTTGGAATTTTTTGATTTCCTGGGTGGTGAATCCGCCTTCGCTTCCGATCAAAATCGAAACGCTCGACGGAATCGCTTCGACATCCTTGAGTTGCGACGTACCGCCGGATTCAAGTTCGTAAGCGACCAGATTCATTTCACTCAGGTATTCTTTCAAGCGCGTCGCGTCGATCACGTCGCAAACTTCGGGGATGACGTTGCGTCGGCTTTGTTCGGCGGCTTCCCGTACGATCTTGCGCCAACGTTCCAGTTTCTTGCCATCGGTTTTCGCGTCGTATTTTACCACATTCCGGCCTGAGATGAAAGGTACGATGCGAAAAACCCCGCATTCGGTGGCTTTTTGGAGGAAGACGTCCCATTTATCCCCTTTGATGAGGGATTGGATGACGGTGACCTTCACCGTCATCTCGGTGTTTTCATCGCGAAGATCGATCAATTCCGCATAGGCGCCTTGTTCTTTCAGATCCAGCGATGCGATGAAAACACGTCCTTCGCGATCGACGATCCTGAACAACTGACCGGTTTGGCTTCTGAGCACTTTCCGTTGGTGATGCTCGGTTTCTGCGTCCAGTCGGATCCGATCGCCCAGATGCAAGGCCGCATCGTGGAAATACTGCTGCATTATTCCATCACTCCCTCTTCGGAGAGACGGCGTAATTGTTTGACTTCAAAAGGTTTCAAACGTCGGTATTCACCCGGTTTCATGTCGTTGACATGGATGAACGCGAATTTCTTGCGATGCAGACGGGTGACTTCATAGCCCAACGCCTCGACCATGCGTTTGATTTGGCGGTTCTTACCCTCTTGGATCGTCAACTCGAACTCCGTGGCCTTGCGTGCCAGATCCTTGCGTGTGATCCAGACTTTCGCAGGTAAGGTGACCGTCCCGTCATCCAGTTCGATCCCGGCTTCCAAGTGTTTGATCTGCGGTGTCGTCAGCACGCCGTTGATCCGGACTTCGTAGAGTTTGGAGAGGTGGAAACGCGGATGGGTCATCGCATTGGCGAATTCCCCGTCGTTGGTCAACAACAAAACCCCCGTCGTATCATAGTCCAACCGACCGACCGGAAAAATGCGCTGCGGGACGTCGCTCATCAGACTGACCACCGTCTGACGGTCATGTTCGTCGTTAAGGGTGCAGATGACTTTCTTGGGCTTATACATCAGGTAATAGACTTTATCCTCGCCGTCCACTTTTTTACCGTCGACGCGCACTTCGCTGCCTTTTTTCACTTTGAACCCTAAAACGTCGATCACCGTGCCATCGACGGTGACCCGGCCTTCAAGGATCAATTCTTCCGCTTTACGGCGGGAAGCGATCCCGGCCTGGGCGATGATTTTCTGTAATCGTTCCATGTCGGCTCCTTACTCGAAGAGTTGTTGTTCGCTCATCTGCGTCTCTTCGTATTGCGGTAAATGCGGCAGTTCATCCAAACTGATTAATTTAAACAGATCGAGGAATTCGTTGGTGATTTCATAGAGTATGGGACGTCCGGCCGATTCGGCCCGTCCCGCTTCGCGTACGAGATCCTGCGCCATCAGTTTCTTCAGCATCATATCGCAGCCGACGCCGCGGATTTCTTCGATCTCGATCCGTGTCACCGGTTGTTTATAGGCGATGATCGCCAAGGTTTCAAGCGCGCTCTGAGAAAGCGTGCGTGTTTTCGACAAGGTCAGAATCCGTTGGATATACTCACGGACAAAAGGTTTCGAGATGAATTTATAAGAATTGTTGAAAACGGAGAGTTCAAAGCCCCGTTTTTCATCCTTGTATGTGTTCGCCATATCGTCGAGGATTTCCTTGACCGTTTCGCTGGGCAGATTCACCGCGTCCGACAACTGGGCAAGACTTGCGCCTTCATCCCCGAAAACGAAAAGGATTCCTTCCAACACCGCTTCAATCGTCATAGCCATCGTACCCGCTCCTTCGAAACCAGATTTCGTCGTCTTCGATCGTGAAGATCAATTCCTGAATCCGCAACATATCCAACACCGCCAAAAACGTGACGATGACCAAATGCACTTCCAGACAATCCGCCGTCAAGTCGCTGAAGGAAAAAGGCTCGGGCAAATGCTCGATGATCGAACGCAACTGGTTGGTGCGCTGGTCGATCGAAAGTTCGCGCTGCGTAATCCTTACCTCGGTGTTGCTGACGGTGTGGAAACGTTGTAGACATCGTTTCATCGCCTTGATCAGGTCGTAGGAATCGGCCTGCAGGAAATTGAGGTTTTCTTCCTCGGCCATCCGCAATACTTCCCGGTCGATCGGTTTGGCGATCTGCATCGACCTTTCCTCGAACCGGATCTGCAAGGTTTCCGTGACTTCCTTGAATTTTTGGTATTCGATCAAACGACGCACCAGTTCTTCCCGGGTGTCTTTTTGATATTCTTCCGCATCCAGGTTGGACTCGTCGCGCGGCAGGCACTTCCTGGACTTGTACTCCGTCAGACTCGCCAATTCCACTAGGAATTCACTTGCGACTTCCAGATGCATTTTTTCCATCGTATGGACGAACGCGATGTACTGGTCGATCAAAACGTCCACGTCCAAGGCGAAGAGGTCCAGTTTTTTTTCTTTAATCAAATGCAACATCAAATCGAGGGGACCCTCGAACACCGTGCTGTTTACCGTAAAGGACATTTTCTCACCTTGGGATATTATACCAAAATCCGTCGTCAAGCGAAAGGGCGAAAGAAAGTTCACCTTTCCGTAGACGTAGGACTCTCAATCCTAACATGCGGCGGGCATACAAAAGAGAGGTTTCCCTCCCTAGAGTTTCGCATAAATCAGCGCTTGCCGTTTTGCCTGCTCGCGTGTGATTTCAAACGATGCATAGAGTTCGTCAAGCCATTTCGAGGACAAGGGGAGATCGTGATGGATGGACACCAGCGAATCGTTGAGTTCAACCTTTTGTCCGACTTTCTTGTTGAGGACAAGACCGACGGCAGGGTTGATGACGTCTTCCTTGGTCGCCCGTCCCGCCCCGAGTTCCATCGCCAACGTTCCAAGGTCCATCGCCTTGATGCTGCGGATATACCCTTCTTCCTTGGCGACGAGTTCGGTGACGAATCGTGCTGAAGCGAGTTTCTCGGGCTGCCGGACCGCGTCCGCATCCCCGCCTTGCGCCTTCACGAACGCGACGAACTTTTCAAACGCGCTACCGTCTTCGATCGTCGATCGAAGCAGACTTTTCGCCTTCTCTTCCGTATCGGCGATCTTGGCTTGCTGAAGCATGATCGCTCCGGCTTCCAACACCAACGCCGTGAAATCCTCGGGACCCTCGCCATGCAGGGTATCGATCGCTTCTTTCACTTCAAGGGCGTTGCCGATCGCGTTGCCCAACGGTTCGTTCATGTCCGAGATGATCGCGCGGGTATTGCGGCCCATCCCGTTTCCGATCGAGATCATCGCCTTGGCCAGTTCGATCGCACGCTGGGGCGTCTGCATGAACGCCCCGTCGCCGTATTTCACATCCAACAGGATCGCATCCGACCCGGCCGCCAGTTTCTTCGACATGATCGACGATGCGATCAGCGGGATCGCGGGTACGGTGCCCGTCACATCGCGCAGTGCATAGAGTTTCTTATCCGCGGGTACCAATTGCGCCGATTGGCCGATGATGGCCAATCCGATTTCATTGACTTGTTTGATGAATTGTTCTTCGGTCAGTTCCACATGGAAACCGGGGATCGATTCGAGTTTATCGATCGTACCGCCCGTATGGCCAAGCCCTCTCCCCGACATTTTCGCGACTTTCGCACCGGCCGCGGCGACCATCGGTCCCAACACCAAACTGGTCTTGTCGCCGACGCCCCCCGTACTGTGCTTATCGACCTTGATGCCCTGGATCCTGCTAAGGTCGAACACATCCCCGCTGTTCATCATCGCCATCGTCAAGGCGACCGTTTCTTCCGCATTCATCCCGTTAAGGACGATCGCCATCAGTAAAGAACTGACTTGATAATCCGGGACTTCCCCCTTCACGTAATGGTCGATCCAAAATAGAATTTCTTCTTTCGTCAATGCCATTCGATCGCGTTTTTTTTCGATCAGATCTACGAATCGCATATTACCCTTCTTTCTTATCCATCATCGCTTGGATTTGCTGTTTGATTTTGTCCGCCACTTCCTGTGTCGTCATCTCACCGTATTCTTCGAATAACATCGGTTTCCCGACGCTAACCCCGACGACGAACCGGTTTCCACCGGGTTCGTCCAGTACTTTATAGCTATCGATCAAAGCGATCGGGACGATCGGGCATTTCGCGAGAAAGGCGGGTTTTAGGGCACCCGCTTTGAATTCACCCATTTCGGCTTTCTTCGAACGGGTCCCCTCCGGGAAGATCAACACGTTTCTGCCCTTTTTCATGACTTCCGCGGTCTCACGAACCATCCGGATCGAATCCTTCGCGCTATCCCTGTCGAACAGCACCATTTCCATGACTTTATACCAGCGGCCTAAAATGGGGATTTTCGCACCTTGGACTTTGCCGACCGCGGTGAACGGGACGTCGATCGCCCCGAACAAAACAAACGCATCCATGCTGCCCTGATGGTTGCAAACAAGAAGATTCCCGTCTTCCTTGGGGAAGTTGTCCTGTCCTTTGACTTCAAGACGAGTTCTGGTCATCCTAAGCAACATGAACGCCCATTGTCGGGCGACTTCAAACCGCAAGCCGAAATCCTTCTTTCTCACCCGAATGGCCGAAATATAGGCCGCCGGGAGGAAAAGGAACATTTTCATCCATAATTTCGCTTTTTTCCACTCTTTATGCATCGTTTACCTTCCTTCGCAGGATTTTCACCGAAAATCCATCATGTTTTTCGATCGATTCGACCTCGAATGCGGATTCATCGAATGTCGGGAACTTCGTATCCGCCTCGAAAACCCCCTCGACAAGCGAGATCACCAGTTTCATGCAATAAGGCAGGGCTTGGGCATAGATCCGCGACCCTCCGCAAATGAAGATTTCCTCTGGCGAGTCCATGTTTTGTTTAAGAAAGGATTGGAAATCGAAAACCCCTTCGACCCCGGGATACTTCTCTTCGATGGATAAATCATGGGTCACGACGAGATTCCGCCGTTTTGGCAAGGGTTTCCCGATGGCGACGAATGTGGTCTTCCCCATGACGATCGCATGGTTCAGCGTCCGCGCCTTAAACTGCTTCAAGTCTTCCGGCAGATGCCATGGCATCCATCCGTTCTTACCGATGTTGCGTTCTTCATCCATCGCGACGATCAATGTGAACATTACACGCTGACCTGCGCTTTGATGAGGGGATGGGGGTCGTAGTTTTCCAGGATGAAATCCTCATAGCGGAAATCTTCGATCGATTCGACCTTGCGTGCGAAGCGCAAGGTGGGTAACGATTTGGGTTCGCGTGTAAGTTGGAGCCGCACTTGTTCGAAATGGTCGTTGTAGATGTGGACGTCGCCGAAGGTATGGACGAATTCCCCGGCTTCATAACCGCAGACATGGGCGATCATCATCGTGAACAAAGCATAGGAAGCGATGTTGAAGGGTACGCCCAGAAAGACGTCCGCGCTTCGCTGATAAAGCTGACAAGAAAGTTTCTTACGATCGGAAGAAACATAGAACTGCATCATCATGTGGCAAGGCGGCAAGGCCATGTTTTCCAGTTCCGCCGGATTCCAGGCGCTGATGATGTGGCGGCGGGAAAACGGATTCCTCTTGAGACCGTCGATGAGAACGGACAATTGGTCGACACCGTTGAAATCGCGCCATTGTTTCCCGTAAACCGGTCCCAATTCGCCGAACTCCGATGCGAAAACTTCGTCTTCTTTGATTTTGGCGACGAACTCTTCCAAGGTCTCTCCTTGATATCTCGCACTCTTCGTATATCTCGCATACGGCCATTCGTTCCAGATACGCACGTTCTCCAAGACCAACGGACGGATGTTCGTGCTCCCTTGGATGAACCATAACAGTTCGACCGCTAGCGATTTGAAATGGACTTTCTTCGTCGTCAACAGCGGAAAGCCCTCGCCCAGGTCGAAGCGCATCTGATATCCGAAGATCGAACGTGTCCCGGTCGATGTCCGGTCCTGTCGATCGCTTCCGTTCGTTAGGATCGTTTCCAGTAATTCCAAGTATTGTTTCATAGGCACCTCTCGCGAACATTATACAATACATGCGTGAAAGAGAAAACGGTTTGCATTGTTTTATGGTCGACCCAACCATGTTTACCCAATCCAAAACAAAAAGGAGCGGACGCTCCTTTGGGTTCAACTGCCTTGTTTCGAAGTCAAGAACGAAACTTTCTCTGCGACCACTTCGCAGTAATAGAACTTCGAATGATCCTTCGTATCGAAATTCCCCGCCTGCAACCGCCCTTTGACCCCGATGATCGATCCGACTTCGCATTGCGCGATCGCCGTTTCCGCGATCCCCCGCCACAACGTACACAGAAACAAGTCGCGCTCGTATTCCCCCTGGCTGTTTCTGAAATTACGATCCACTTCGATCAGCATCTGGGCAAGTTTGATTCCGCTCGCCGTTTCCTTGACTTCGGGCATTTGGGCTACCCTTCCCACCAAAACCACTTGATTCAACATAGTTCCTCCTTATTTCGGTAGCGCTATTATGCACAGAAAGACGGAGGATGGCAAATCGGCGAATTTGTCGAAATCGATGAAAAAAGACATGTTTGCCTAGGCGGAACATGTCTTTTTTGCAAGTTTACCCTTTTTCGACGATCGCATATGCGATCGCATATTCCTTTTCATGCGCGATCGAAAGATGGACCACGTACCCTTCCAACCGGCAGAAAGGTTTGCCGTTCTCATCCGACTGGATTTCAATCCGGGTGATGGTCGTCGGAGTATCCAAGGCTTTCACGATGGCTTCCTTGGCGGCGAACCTTCCGGCGAGCCATTCGATGATACGTATCGGGGGAAGTTGCTGATAGATGGCAAGTTCGCCTTGCGTCAAGATCCGCCGTGCTAACCGATCCGGATCTTCCTTGAATCGCCGAAGTTCGACGATGTCGCAACCGATGCCCGCGATCATGCTTTCTTACTCCGGACGCTGACGATGCTTGAATGCGCGGAGTCGAATACCCCGCCGATTTCCTTCAGGTCGTCGACTTCGATTTGATTGACGCAATCAAGCGTTGCGAAATAATCCAGTCCCAACAAAACGCAGCGCGCAAAGGAGACCGCCATGTCGTCGGGGTTGTTTAGACTACGTATGGCTTGACCGAAGTATCGCTTCTTCAAGTTCTCGAAATACGGGGCGACCGTGGCGAAATCCGTCGACAAGCCTTCGTTGACCAAGGCGACCAGATCCTCTTCCGATTCTTTCTCCCCGTAGAACATCACGAATCCGTATTCATCGGTCACATCGACTTCATAGCCGAAGTAGTCGTTGATCCGGTTGGAATCCAACCAATTCTGATAGAGGGGGTTATAGGAAGAGAAAAGCAGTTCAAGATAGATGCGGATCATCCACTCCTGGACCAGGCGGTCCATGCGCGTCCCTTGCGCCGGATTGAACTTGAAACTATAGGTGATTTTCTTCGCTTGGATGTCCATCGCGAAACTATGGTGTTTCTTGGCGACTTTCAGTTCTTCCATGTCGATCAGTCGGCGACGTGCCTCGAAGTCCGGAAAAGTCTTTCCGGCTTGGTTGGCTTTCACCAAATCCAGGATTTTTTCGCTTTCTTGGCCCGAGACGATGACCAGGACGCTGTTTGAAGGGTGGTAGTTGGCTTCATAGAGGTCGTAGAGCTCGGCTTTCGTGATCGCCTTGACGCTCTCTTCGCTCCCCCCGATATCGATCCGGACGGGATGGGTCTTAAAGAGCGAGCGGTAGGTTTCATACATCAGACGCGCTTCCGGCATCTGCATGTACATGCGCAGTTCCTGAATGATGATGCCCTTTTCCTTTTCGACGGATTCATCGGTGATCGAAAGGTTCTGGACGAAATCCAAGAGGAGTTCCAGCGGTTGGGAGAAATCCGCTTCGCCGGTCGAGAAATAATAACAGGTTTCATTGTAGGAGGTGAACGCGTTCACGTTGGCCGACATCGCGCTGAAAGCCTCCATGATGTCCGCCCCGTTGTTGCTTTCAAAGAGTTTGTGTTCGAGGAAATGCGCGACCCCCGCGTTGCTTTCGATGATTTCGCCGTCGGGTTTCTGTTGGCGGATATCCAACGATCCAAACGGAACCATGTAGACGGCGGTCGACGAGATGAATCCGGGCTTGTGGATGAAAAAGACCTTCAGTCCGTTGGCAAGCGTCGTTTCCGTGACTTTCTCGTTGAGTTTTTTGTTTTCGTAGGTGATCA
>Ga0154525_114_pt3 | contig 13075 bp, 13 predicted proteins | sample RifGroE2_FD_105668 | JGI IMG/M metagenome (GOLD analysis project Ga0154525, IMG submission 105668) | Firmicutes bacterium GWE2_51_13
CAAGGATATAAGAAGATCGTCATGGAAGACTTGATCGCGTTTCGACGTTCGCGCGAATCGATCGTCAAACGGGCGTCCTCGGCGAACATGCCGACCCGCTACGGCGAATTCACGATCATCGGGTATGAGAACACCCTCACCAAGGAACATCATGTCGCGCTGGTCAAAGGCGATGTGAGCGATGGGGAACCGGTTTTGATCCGGGTCCACAGCGAATGCTTGACGGGCGATGCGTTTGGGTCCCTGCGTTGCGATTGCGGCCAGCAATTCGATGCGGCGATGAAGATGATCGCCAAGGAAGGACGCGGCATCCTACTCTACATGCGGCAAGAGGGAAGAGGGATCGGATTGATCAACAAGATCCGTGCCTACAACCTCCAAGACCAAGGCTTGGATACGGTCGAAGCCAACTTAGCTTTGGGGTTTAGCGCCGATCTGCGGGATTACGGCATCGGTGCCCAAATCCTGGCAGACCTTAACGCAAAGAAACTTCGGCTCATGACCAACAATCCCCGAAAACTCGTGGGCTTGTCGGGCTACGGCATCGAGATCGTCCAACGCATCCCCATCCAACTCAACCACAACGACAAGAACGAGCATTATTTGAAAACCAAACAAGAGAAACTCAGCCACATGCTGAAGTTCGAGGAATGACATGGCCATTGAACATCCGTCCTATCAAGTGATTCTAAGCGAGAATTCGTTTGAACTCCGTTCCTACGAGCCCTTGATCGTCGCGATCACCGATGAAGACGACCTGCGCGGAAACACCGGTTTCGGTGAAGTTTTCGACTACATCCAGGGCAACAATGCGCAACGAAAGAAAATCGCGATGACGGTCCCCGTCATCAATGAACTGAAGCCGACGAACATGACGACGGCGTTCGTGATGCCGAAAGCCTATGCGATGACCGACTTACCCCAACCGGGCGGGAGACGACTTACGCTGAAGGAAGTACCCAGACGAAAGGTTGCGGCCATCTCGTTCTCAGGCAACGTATCCTCGATGCGTATCCAGGAAAAGAAAAACGAGTTGCTGGATTGGATCGATACGAAAGGGTGGGTCGGTATCGGAAGCATCGAGCTTGCCCGCTATAATCCGCCGTTCATCCCAGGGTTCTTGAAACGCAACGAACTCTGGATCGAAGTACAAACCGATTAACCGAAAGAGACGAAAACCGTCTCTTTTTTTATAAGTTGTCCTCGATTTGTCCTAACAAGTTATGAACCTTTTGTTTCATTGACAGCCGTTACTCGGCAGGTGGTGGGAACTGATGTCGGATTTTGGATACTTCATCCCAAGAAATCGACAGATGTAAGCGTATTCGATTGTTATAATGTAAAGATTACGTTAAAATATAGATAAGAAATCGTTAAGAAAACGATTTTAGGAGGAACATGAATAAAGTACTGAAGTTTTTACTCGTCTCTATGCTGCTCGTTTCCATGTTGGTCGGCTGCGCACCAAAATCGGTAGGCGGAGGTAAACTCGTCGTTTATTCCCCGAATTCGGATGGCGAAATCGAAGGCATCCTGATGTATTTCGGAGACAAGTATGACATCGAAATCGAACTGCAATCGATGGGTACCGGAGAAGTATTGTCGAAACTGGCTGCCGAAAAGGAAAACCCGCAAGCCGACGTCATGTTTGGCGGGATGAACTTGGGTGTCTACAACAACAATAAGGATTTGTTCCAGGAATATGTCGCCAAAGGCGATGACAAACTGCCTGAAGGCTATCGCAACAAGACCGGATTCTTCACCAACTATCTATTGTCCGGAAGCAACCTGCTTGTCAACACCGATCTCGAAGCCGAACTGGGCTTGGACATCAAAGGCTATGAAGACTTGCTCGATCCGAAACTCAAAGGCCGCATCGCCGCCGGCGACCCGACCAAATCTTCCAGCGCATGGGCTCAACTCTCCAATATCCTTCTCGTCATGGGTGGATATGACAGCAAGAAAGCATGGGATTATGTCGAAGACTTGGCTGAACAACTCGATGGCAAAATGCTGGGATCCTCTTCCCAAGTCTACAAAGGCGTTTCCGCCGGTGAATATGTCGTCGGTTTGACCTATGAAGACCCGTCGGTTTCCTTGATCGCCGATGGGGCGAAGAATCTGCGTGTCGTTTATCCTGAAGAAGGCGCCGTATGGTTGCCTGCCGCTTCCGCGATCGTCGCGGGTGCTGAAAACCTCGACAATGCGAAGTTGTTCATGGATTTCTTGATCACCGACGAATGCCAGACCATCATCGCCGGATTGACCAATCGTCCGGTTAATACGACGATCGTTCAAACCAACGAATTCATGAAGCCGTTCTCGGAAATCAACCTCGTATTCGAAGACATCGAATATGTCGCATCGAAGAAGACCGAATATCAAGCGTTCTGGACGGAAATCTGGGCGGATTCTAACAAATAATCTAAAAAAGTCGGGAGACATGAGACATGAGTGTGAACATCAAGATTCGCAACGCCGTGAAGCGTTACGGAAACAACACCATCATCTCGGATCTATCATTGGATATCAAGGAGGGTGAATTTTTTACCCTCCTTGGTCCATCCGGATGCGGGAAGACGACCTTACTACGAATGATCGCCGGGTTTAATACGATCGAAGGCGGCGATTTTTACTTTAGCGATAAGCGGATCAATGATTTGGACCCTGCCAAACGGAACATCGGGATGGTTTTCCAGAACTATGCGATTTTCCCGCATTTGACCGTGAAGAAAAACGTCGCGTTCGGTTTACAGAATCGTAAGCAAAGCAAAGAACATATCGAAATCGAAACGGAGAAATTCCTGCAACTGATGCAGATCGCGCAGTTCAAGGATCGCATGCCCGAGAAGTTATCCGGCGGACAGCAACAACGCGTCGCTTTGGCCCGTGCGTTGGTCATTCAACCGGATGTCTTGTTGATGGATGAACCGTTAAGCAATCTTGACGCGAAGCTTCGCGTCGACATGCGGACGGTCATCAAAAGCATCCAACACAATGTCGGGATCACGACCGTATATGTAACCCATGACCAAGAAGAAGCGATGGCGGTCAGCGACCGCATCGCCATCATGAAAGATGGTTTCATCCAACATGTCGGTACGCCCAAAGACATCTATCAACGACCTGCGAACTTGTTCGTAGCCTCGTTCATCGGTCGCACCAATCTTTTGGATGCGACGTTGAAAATCGAAAACAACACGACGTATCTTGTCTTTTTAAGCGGATACAAAGTTTTATTGGATAATGTGACGGATGAAAACCGGCATGATCAGAAAGTCTTGGTCTCCATTCGGCCGGAAGAGTTCGTCATTACGGAAGATCAGGAAAAAGGGATCCCCGTCGTGATCGAAGATAGCGTCTTCCTTGGGTTGAACACGCACTACCAAGTCAAGTTCGACGATGGGAAGAATGCGGAAATCGTACAGGAATCGCGGATCGACAGCATCATCCCGCCGGGAGAGAAAATCCATCTGACGATCAAGACCGAAAAGATCAACGTGTTCAACGAAGACGGAAGCAAAAACATCCTGAAGGGCGTCAACAACGATTCCGATCGACAATCCGGTGAATAGTATGAAAAAGAAACGCGTCGTTGATATTTGGACCTTCATGTCCGTATCGATTCTATTGATGTATTTCGTTTTCCTGCTGTATCCTCTCTATATGATCCTGAACAGTTCGTTCACCGGACCCGACGGGGGATTCTCGCTGCATTGGTTCAATCAGTTTTTCAGTCAAAGCTACTATCTGTCGACCTTGACCAACAGTTTCAGCGTGACGATCTGGACGACGATCCTGACCTTGATCATCGGCTACATCCTCGCTTATTTCTACAATATGTTTGAAATCAAGGGAAAAGGATTCCTTCAAGTGTTGATCATCCTCAGTTCGATGTCGGCACCGTTCATCGGAGCCTATGCCTGGATCCAATTGTTGGGAAGGGCAGGGATCATCACCGTCGCCGTCAAGAACATCTTCGGATTCACGATGCCCAACATCTATGGGTTCAACGGGATACTCTTGGTTTTGACCCTTCAATTGTTCCCGCTGGTTTTCCTGTATATTTCGGGAGCGTTGAAGAAAGTGGACAATTCCTTGTTGGAAGCGTCCGCGAACATGGGGGTCAGCGGCATCCGCCGTTTCTTCAAGATCATCGTCCCCTTGACCATGCCGACGATTTTCGCCGCCGGGTTGCTTGTCTTCATGCGTGCTTTCGCGGACTTCGGTACGCCGTTGTTGATCGGGGAGGGCTATCGGGTCTTCCCGGTGGAAATCTACAATCAGTTCATGGGGGAAGTCGGACGCAACTATAACTTCGCGGCGACGATCAGCGTCATCGCGATCTTAATCACCACCGTGATCTTCGTCGGCCAGAAATTCATCGCCGACCGTTTCTCCTTCACGATGAATTCATTGAATACGATCGAACGTAAAAAAGCGAAAGGGATTTTCAACATCTTCATCCATTTCTATTCCTATTCAGTCGTTTTATTATCTTTCCTACCTCAGATCCTCATCGTTTATCAATCCTTCCAAAACACGTCCGGAAAGCTCTTCGCCCCCGGATTCTCATTGAACAGTTACATCTTCGCACTGAACCGCATGAAACGTGCGATTCCCAATACCTTCTATATCGGCGGCATCGCGCTGGCGATCACGATCATTTTGGCGATCTTCATCGCCTACCTGGTCGTACGCCGTAAGAACGCCATCAACAATGTCATCGATACGATGTCCATGATCCCCTACATCATCCCGGGATCCGTCGTCGGGATCGGCTTGGTCATGGCGTTCAACCGTAAACCGATCGTGTTGACGGGAACGGTCATCATCATGGTCATCGCATTGGTCATCCGAAGGATCCCGTATACGATCCGATCCTCGGTAGCCATTCTCCAGCAAATCCCGATCACCATCGAAGAAGCTTCCATCAGTCTGGGGGCTTCGAAGATGAAGACATTCTTCAAGATCACGGTCCCGATGATGTCCAGCGGCGTCATCGCCGGGGCGATCCTCAGTTGGGTGACGATCATCACGGAATTGGCGACGGCGATCATCCTCTACAACGCCTCGACGATCACCTTGACGTTATCGATCTATTCCTTCGTCTCCCGCGGCAACTACGGGTATGCGGCCGCCTTAGCCACCGTGTTGTCCGCATTGACGACCGTTTCGCTTTTAATTTATATGAAGTTCACCAAGTCGGGCGAAATCACACTGTAGTGGATTCGCTGAATCGGATGCGAACTTTACATTCAGACAACGAAAACACCGGATTTCTCCGGTGTTTTTTACTCGATCAGTTGGAAATCTTGAATCGTCAATCCAAACATGCTTTCCGGATTCTGTACGGTCGTCAAGTTGAACAAGGTGGTCGCATAGATCGAACCGTCATAATCATAACGGATGAACCGGAAACGAAGCACCCATCGGGTCGGTTGGATGTCGACGCTGATGAACTCCGCCTTGCCGACCGGTCCGCCGATGCCGTACCATCCGCAATCGACGCGATCCCCGATGAGTTCGAATTCGGTGAATCCATCCAGGTCGAAGGCGTCCTTCATGATTTTCTGTGCATCTTCCAATGCTAGAGTCGTCGTCGTTTCATCGAAGTCATACCCGTCATATTCCGTCTTACCGTTCATCTCATTGGTAAAGGTAGAGATGAAATAGGGTGCGGTTTGAATGTTGATGGCGTCTTCGCGCAGGATATCGTAGGACGTCGCTGCCAAGATCGCCACATAGGCTTGTTGGTCGGTCGTCAATAGGTCGGCGTACGACTGGTTCTCATCCAATGCATCATCCAGCTTTTGGATCAAATCGTTTCTTACCTGAGCTTGCGCGAAGGGATAAGCATCAAGGTCATCCACCAAACCTTCCGCCGTATCGACTCGTGCATATTCGTCGATCACGGTCTCAAAGAAATTGACCGCACGGTCTTCATCCTTCACATCCTGAATCAAATCCAAGGCTTCCTCGTAGTTTTTATCGATGATCGCGGTTTCGATCGATTGGTAAAGTTGTTCGATTTTCTCTTCTTCCGTCATTTCCGGAACTTTGGCGACACATCCGGTCAACAGAACTAAAAGTACGAGTCCGATTTTTAGGTATTTCATATCGTTCCTCCCTTTGTTTTTTATCATATCACAACTCTTTGGGATTCGTATGGGATTCAAAAAAGAAAAACCGGAGGGAAATCCGGTCGATCCGATTATTTTATCGCAGCTAATTTCTCTTTTTCGAGTTGCCCCTTGGCATAGGTACAGGTCGCCGTGATATTCCATCCGTTTTCCGCCGCAAAGGTTTCCAGGGCATCCAACAGTTTTCGACCCCATCCTTGACCTTTATGGTTTTCAGACACTTCCGTATGCGTAATCGTCAAGACCGGTTCGGTCAACGTGGTTTCCATCTTCACTACATAGGTTTCGATGGAATCCCCGAAATAGAAGATTCCCTTGTCGTGTTTGAGTTCCATTCGCCACCTGCTTTCCTTTGTTACCTTAAGGATAACCAAAATCTCAATGAAATGCATCTCATATACAAAGAATGTGATCCGATTCGATGTTTTCGATTCAAGAGCGAAGACATGGTATAATCGAAGTATGCAAAAAACAAGCACGGATCGAAAAATGAAACGCGAGAACCCCTTCCTTTTCCAAGGGGACCTTCAACGTGAAGGATACTTCGAAGGTTGGTATTACAAGCAAGTCAACGCGATGCGGGATCAAACCATCAGCGTCATCTTCGGTGTGAGCGTAACGTCTTCCGACCCCCATGCATTCGTACAGATTTTGCTGACCAAACCGGTCAGAACCTATTATTTCCATTACCCGATCGAATCCTTCCGACAAGTCGGCGACCGGTTTTGGATCGGCAACAATCAATTCAGCCAACGTCAGGTCCATCTGGAATTAAGACAGGACGGATTCGAATGCATCGGTACCTTGGATTATCAATCGACGACACCACTGAAGAGAACGCGATACATGCCCTCGATCATGGGCCCTTTCGCTTATCTCGACCACATGGAATGCAATCACGGCGTCGTGAGTATGAATCATCGCGTCAACGGACGCTTAAGCATCAACGATGAGTTCTGGTTGTTCTCACGCGATACAGGCTACATCGAGAAAGATTGGGGAAAGTCGTTCCCCAAACGCTACATCTGGATGCAGGGCAACAATTTCAAGACAAGCGAAGCCAGCGTGATGATCAGCGTCGCCCACATCCCGTTTCTGGGGTTGAGTTTCGAGGGGATCATCGCGGAGATTTCACTGCCGAACCGATCGATTCGGATCGCCACCTATCTCGGTGCACGACGCGAATCCTTGGTTCATACCCAAAACGGATTTACGCTTACACTTCGACAGGGGAAACTACGCATCCTCATCGAAGCGAAAATGGATCAGGTCGGGGAGTTGAAGTCACCGAAACACGGTGTGATGAAAGATACGATCAAAGAAGGATTGGGTGGAACGATCAACGTGACGTTACAGCGTCGAAACAAGACGATCTGGGAAGATCGATCGACCCATTGCGGAATCGAAATCGAAGGATATAAGTAAAAGAAACCCTGCGGTTTCTTTTTAATTGTCATAATATTGTGCGAGGAATCCAAGCAAGACATCGTTGAACCCGGGATCGGTTTCATGCGGACAATGACCTTGGTTTTCGAAAACATGGACGCTCAAGTTCGTCGCGATCGGTCGGATCACGTCCAGACTTGAAGGCGGTACCCAGGAATCGTCTTCACCCCAAACCACCAAGAGGGGCGTATCCGGATACTTCCATTGCTGGATTTGGATGTTTTCGGCGGTCTTCACAAAATCCAACAGCGCGGGGATCGATTTGTTTACTTGCAGCGGCTCAAGATAGCCTTGCGCTTCTTCTTGACTCGCTTCACGGGCATAGGCCGATGACAATAAGGTTTGGATCGAATCGGGTTGCAGAGCGAAGTATCGAAGGTAGACTTCCATCCATCGTCCGATCGGCGAATCCAACAAGAACGGAAGATTCATCCCTTCCTGTGTCACCGCCCCGTCGATCATCACCATGGTTTTTACCCGTCGGTCCTCTTGATTACTCATCGCCAGGATCGTCGACGCCCCCATCGAATGACCGACCAAGGTCCAAGGTCCATCCTCCGATAAACTCTCATCCACGACATCCAACAATTCCCACAACCATTTCGCACGATTCACTTGGGTGTGCTTCAACCCGCGTCGACGGTCGCTGTAGCCAAAAGCCGGAAGATCGATCGCGACGACCAGATAACCGTCGTCGACCAAGGCATCGACGTTGTTTCGATAACTGAAGGTCGACGCCGCCAATCCATGGACAAGCAACACCTTGCCTTTGATCGTCTCGGGGGCAACGACGCGATAATGGATCTTCACGTTGTCAGACGATGAAAAGAACCGACTATTCGGATAGGGAAGGTCAGGGAGTTCATTGGAGGTGGAAATCGGGATGAAATAGGGAAGGATCATCAAGACAAGCAACAGTCCCAAAAAGAAACGCGTTATTTTTCGAAGCATAGGTTTTCCTACCTCCTATTCGCGGTTGGCGATCGTTTCCTGCATTTTTCGCACCTGGGATTCCGTCAACGTATAGGAACGTAGACTTAATCCCGCAAAGAAGAAACTCAACATACTCCCGATCGACATGATCAAGCCCAACGAAACAAGGGTGGAAGGCAACTGTTGGGGAAGATTGGCATCGAATCGGATCACGTCCAGCAAGATCCCGACGATGAAGATGGTGATGGCTTGGGATGTTTTGTAGAATAAGGTCAAACTTCCGAAGTAGACGCCTTCCTCGCGTTTTCCGGAAGAAAGTTCATCCAAATCGATCGTGTCGGCGACCATCGATAACGGCAAGGTAAAGAGGGCGCCTGTCCCGAAACCGGCGAAGAGCGCAAAGGGAAGAAAGTAAACGATCTGGTTGGCGATGGCGAGACGGAAGGGGATCAGAAATCCGAAATACACCCCGCCGACCATGCAGATCGCCAAACCCAGCAACATGGCGGGTTTCTTGTCGATCTTCTTTGAAATGTACGCCCATGCGGGTTGGGAGAGGATGCTGATGGAGAATTGAATCCCCAAGATGATCGCGATGTTCTGGCTGGTGAACCCGAAGGAATACGTAAAGACATGCAAGCCCAGGTTACTTAAAAGGGCGGAGGAAATGTTGTTGAACATATAGCACCAGGCCACGGCTTGGAAGGCTTTGTTTCTAAACGTGGAAAGTAAGGATTTAAACAGGAACACGACCTTATTCCCCTCGATGTCCGCGATGATCTTGCGGTTCAGGATGGGGATGTATTTCTTCGTCGCGAAGAAGCTCCAGATCGCAAACACGAAGACCAGGATCGCCGAAGCGAAGCCGATGTTACGATAGGACTGCGGATTCAATTGACCGCTGGGATAGCCCGGAGCGGGTCTGAAGAAGAAATACATGCCGGCGACCGAGACCAAGGCAAGTCCAAGCAGGAAGAACACGGTTTTGATCCCTTGGATCATCGTACGCTCGTTGTAGTCGTTGGACAATTCCGCCCCGAGCGCCGTATAAGGCGTGACGTAGATCGTCATGAAGGTTTTAAAGAGAATGATATAGAAGAAAATCAACAAGAACTTGAGATTCGTATCCATATCCGACCGGATGCCCCAAATCAGATAGAGGGTCGCGGAAATCCCGATCGAACCGATCAAAAGATAAAGGTGTCGTCGTCCAAACCGCTTCGAGCGGGTGATGTCAGAGACATAACCCATGACCGGATCGGTGATTGCATCCCAGAACACGCTCATCCCTACGGCCAATCCGGCCAAACTGCCGGGGATGCCAAGGATCGCGGTGGAAAAGAAAACGAGGTAGGAACCGATGACTTGCATCGCGACGCCGACGCCGAGGTTGCCGGCACCGTAGCCGATTTTATCGATGAGCGGTATCTTGTGGACGGGGGAGGGTTGCTTCATGTGGGAGACCTCGCAATTCTAGATGCATTATACCATTTCAAACGGAATTTTCGATTCAATCTACACGCGCTTGCATAGATATTGCGTAAAACAAGTCATCGTTCGGATAAAAAAATCGATTGACGAACGCACTTTTGCTTGTTAAAGTAATCTCATAGTTTTATGTAGGGCGAAACAAATCATATCGCACGAAGCGGGAGGACAAAACGATGGAAAGAGTCTTTAATTTTAGCGCAGGCCCGTCGACGTTGCCGGAGGTCGTTTTACGTAAAGCGGCATCGGAAATGTTGAACACCCATGGAACGGGGATGTCCGTCATGGAGATGAGTCATCGATCGAGTGCCTACGAGTCCATCCACAACAAAGCCCTGCAAGATTTGCGGGACCTGTTGGCGATTCCTCAAAACTATAAGATCCTCTTCCTCCAAGGCGGGGGAACACTGCAGTTCGCGATGGTTCCGCTCAACCTTCTTCGCAATTCCAAGAAAGCGGACTACATCGACTCCGGCGAATGGTCGAAGAAAGCCATCAAGGAAGCCAAGAAATTCGGCGATATCCGTGTCATCGCCAGTTCGGAAGCCGATACCTATTCACACATCCCCGAATTCGACGCAGCGGATGTCCGCGAAGATGCCGACTACGTTTATTTCGTCAGCAACAATACGATCTATGGAACCCGTTTTGCGCAGTTGCCGGATTTCAAAGAGAAAATACTCGTCAGCGACATGAGTTCGGACATCCTGTCGCGTCCTTTCGACGTCTCCAAGTTCGGTTTGATTTTCGCCGGAGCGCAGAAAAACATGGGGATCGCCGGATTGACCGTGGTGATCATACGCGAAGACCTGTTGGGTTTCGCCGATCCGAAAACCCCGGTCATGTTGGACTATGCCGCCATCGCGAAAGACAATTCACTCATGAACACCCCTCCGACCTATGCGATCTATATGGCGGGTCTGCTGTTTGAATGGTTGAAGGATCTAGGCGGTTTGGATGCGATGCATGCCCTGAACCAAAAGAAAGCGAAACTTCTCTATGACGCCATCGACCAAAGCGATTTCTTTCAAGGAACGGTAAAGACCGAAGACCGCTCCCTCATGAATATCACCTTTCGATCCCCTTCACCGGAAGCCGACAAAGCCTTCATCGCGTTTTGCGAATCGAGGGGGTTGGTGAATCTAAAAGGGTATCGCACCGTCGGCGGCATGCGCGCCAGCATCTACAACGCGATGCCGATCGAAGGGGTGGAAGCCTTGGTGGAAGCGATGTCTTTGTTTGAAACCCAATGGAAAGCGCAATAGGGAACCCCATGTACAAAATCAAAACCATCAATGAAATCGCGACGGAAGGGTTGGACCTTCTGACGCCCAACTTTAGAATTGACAAAGGCGAGGAGGTCGACGGCATTCTTGTCCGCAGTGCGGTGATGCACGAGATGAACCTGAACCCTTCCGTCAAAGCCGTCGCACGGGCCGGCGTCGGCGTCAACAATATCCCGTTGGAAGAGTATGCGCAAAAAGGGATCGTCGTGTTCAACACCCCCGGCGCGAACGCCAACGGCGTCAAAGAAATCGTCATCGCCGGATTGATGCTGGCGTCGCGCGACATCGTCGGTTCAATCGACTGGGTGAAGACCCTCGCGGATCAAGGGGAAAACATCCCCAAGAAAGTGGAGAGCGGAAAATCGGCCTTCACCGGACCGGAAATCAAAGGGAAGACCTTGGGGGTCGTCGGCTTGGGTGCGGTCGGCGTCTTGGTCGCCAACGCTGCGAATTCGCTGGGCATGACCGTCCTTGGCTTCGACCCGTATATATCCGTCACATCCGCCTGGGGACTCTCCCGCAGCGTTAAGCGCGCCGTCTCCTATGACGAACTATATGAGAAATGCGATTATCTGACCTTACATGTCCCTTTGGTCGATGCGACACGGAATCTGATCAACAATGCAACGATCGATAAGATGAAAGACGGGGTGCGGATCTTGAATTTCGCACGCTCCGAATTGGTCGACGACGACGCCATGAAGGCTGCGCTAAGCCGTAAAAAGGTCGCAAGATACATCACCGATTTCCCCAACGCGACGACCTTGACGATGGAAAACTGCATCTCGATCCCCCATCTCGGGGCTTCGACACCGGAATCCGAAATCAATTGCGCCATCATGGCGGTACATCAGATGATGGATTACCTGGAGAACGGCAACATCAAGAATTCCGTCAACTACCCTGAATGCGACATGGGGGTATGCCGCAACGATGCACGCATCACGATCAACCATAAAAACATCCCCAACATGGTCAGCCAAATCACGTCGGTCATGGGAACCCACAACATCAACATCGCGACGATGCAGAACATGTCGAAGAAGGCGTGGGCTTATACGGTCTTGGATCTTGAAGGGGAAGTCACCCCGGAAATCGTGACTTCGCTTCAAGCCATCGAAGGCGTCGTACGCGTCAGAGTCCTATAAACAAAAAATCCCGCGAGGGATTTTTACTTTGTCTTCAGGGATGGACGTGAGGGAAGCAGAAACATCGGGACCATCGTGATGAACGACAGTCCAAATCCGACCATGGCGACGATGAAGTACCAATCGATGTAGTCCGAAGAAGAACCGGCGATATCGATGACGCCGCGCAGGCACATCCCCATGACCAGGATGGCGACGCTGGTATTGAATAGATTCACGAACAAGCGATGGAAGCGACGATGGGTGAGATTACGGACATGACTCAGGATGTAATAAAGCAACGCCGCCCCCAAGGTCACCAGCCACATGCTTCCCATGTAACTCGATTTCACCCCGTGGGAGAATAATCCGTAAACGAAGTTAAACAAAGCCAAGAAGATCGTCAGCAGCAGATAGACCGCGACGGTTTTTACCGGTTTCTTCATATCAGTTTTTCACGATATAGATGATATCGCTGACGCCCCTTTCCCCGAACGACGAACCATCGGTCGTCGGACGGTTGATGACTTTCCCGTTATACCACATCGTGGCGGAACCGCCGCCATCCAGATTATAGGCCATGATGGCGCCGCGATCCTTGAAGACCTGGGCCAACTGCGGCAAGGTCATCCCGTCGCTGTTCTCGGTACGT
>Ga0154525_101_pt1 | contig 11921 bp, 13 predicted proteins | sample RifGroE2_FD_105668 | JGI IMG/M metagenome (GOLD analysis project Ga0154525, IMG submission 105668) | Firmicutes bacterium GWE2_51_13
AGACCGTCGACAACAACCTTCAAAGAATCCGCAAGAAACTGGCGTCCATGTTTGACTAGAACAGGGCATATTGAGTGATCGATCCATGTGTTTTGAAACATCTTGATATTAAAACTAAGCCTCATTATTAGGTAAATCAAAAGCACTAATCAATTCAATTTGGCTAGTGCTCTTTTACTATCGTCTGTTTTAGGAGATAAGTTCAATCGGAAGGTGTTTTCGTTAGGCTTTAATGTAGGCGTAGCCCAGGGTCTGCAGTTTCGCAAGTTGTCCGACCCCCGACTCGACGGAGAGGATGCCCTCGATGAGATCGGCTTCACCGATGTGGTGCGACTTCATCGCGTTGCGGCACGCCGTGACATCCACGTCTTTCGCGATCAGTTCAAGCAAATCGTCGTAATGGTCGCTCATCGGCGTACAAAGCAGGATGGCCGGTCCGTTGATCACCAACGCGACCCGCGATACCGTTACGCTTTCATCCGCGATGAGGTTCAGGATGTTCTTGAAGGTCATTTCGGCTTTTATTTTCTGACTTAAATGGAAGACGACAGATACTTCGACTTTTTCCGGATCGATCATGGTTTCACCTCGATTTCGATCAACAATTCGGTATGGTCCCCGCGTTCGCGTTTCCGTGCGACCGTGATGTCCCCGACGCGATGGTTGGCAAGATAGTTCTTCATCCGCTCGGTCGCCGACTTGGGCAGATACCCGACGGTCTTGTTGAACGGGGTCAGGACCTCGATCTTCTTCTCGACGCTGTCATAGGCGAGTTGGAGCCGATCGGTCGCGTTGAGGTGCTCGATCAGAGAGGGGCGGTAGGTGCCGTCGCTGTTGAACTCGTCGGTCTTGATGACGTGGAGACGCCAGCCATGGGGTTTCGGGAAACTGAAAAACGAAGGTTTCCGCGGTGCTTCACTGAAGTCGCGCGGTTTCTTGAGATAGAAGTAGAGCAGGGTGGAAACAGCGAGAAACAAAACGAGATACGGTAAAAAATCAGACATGAGTGACCTCTTTTCTCATCTTGATGATATACGGCGGTAAACCGATGTCGATATTGAGGGGCGCATAGAACTCGACGCCTTGGTGGTGAAGGGTTTCGACGCGCTCGCGTAAGGATTTATTCATGGGAAACAAAAGGGCGTCGGAATGAAGGATGCATGAGATGCGGCGGAACATCCCCCGACTTTTTAAACTGTTGGCGAGATAATCCAGGGTGTCGCGCAACTCTTCCAGACTTTTCGGATTGAAACGGATATGCCCGATCTTACGGTCGCGCGCAAGGATCTCGCTAAGATCTTTCACGAAATCCCGGTTGGTCTCGATCCAATCCAGGGTCAAGAGCGAATCGTGGGCGACATAGTCATGGGCTTCATAGATTTTCGGCACGAACTCCTGTTCGCTGAACACGCGGAAAAGATGCAGGATCCGCTCCTCGGATTCGATCCTCGTCCAACGATAGATTTCACTCAACTCGACGCCGCCTTCTTCCTTAAACTCGCGTCGCAGCGCCTGCAACACCGTTTCACCGTCTTCGACCTTGCCTCCCGGCATTTCCCATTTTCCCGCATACGGATCCGACATCCGTCGACCGACCAGAAGCTTGCCTTCCGGATTGGTCAGGATACCGATCGCGACTTCGATCTTCTTCGCCATGGCATCACCTCTGTCTACAGTATACTCAATCCATTGCCTTTGGTCGATACCTGCTTTACAATGAAGGAAAGAAAGTGGTGAAAACGATGAAGGTCGCCTTCCTTTATGATTTCGATAAGACATTGTCGCCCAAGGATATGCAGGAATACGGGTTCATCGAGGCGATCGGGTTTGACGACGCGGGCCGTTTCTGGTCGTTGGTCGACCAGACGGCCAAAGAAGAAAAGATGGATCGCATCATGGCGTATCTGTATGAAATGGTACGACAGGCGAAACTTCATGACGTCGCATTGACGCGTGAGTTTTTGGCGGATTTCGGGAAGAACGTCGTGTTGTATCCCGGAGTCGAGACCTGGTTCAGCTCGATCAACGCGTATGCGTCGTTTTTAGACATCGAACTCGAACACTACATCGTGTCGTCCGGACTCAAGGAAATCATCGAGAAAACGCCGATCGCGAATGAATTCAATGCAATCTATGCCTGCGAGTTCCTCTATGGCGAAGACAAGGTCGCAGTGTGGCCGAAACTATCGATCAACTATACCAACAAGATGCAGTTCATCTTCCGTGTCAATAAAGGGATCTTGGACATCTTCAACGACGTCGACCTCAACTCGTTCACACCCGAGAAGGATCGTCCCGTCCCTCTGACCCGCATGGTTTATTTCGGGGATGGTTTGACGGATGTCCCCAGCATGAAACTGGTGAAGACCAACGGAGGACATTCGATCTCCGTCTATACGAAGAAGACGAAAGAAGCGTCGATCGAACTGGCGAAACACGAGCGGGTCGATTTCATCGCACCCGCCGATTACTCGGACGACGGGGAACTGATGGCGATCGCGAAGAACATCCTGAGCCATCTTTTCGAGGCGGATAAACTGGAAAATAAGAAATGGAAAGAGGAAACAGGAAATGATTGAGGAAAAAAGCAATTCGGAGCGCTTCTTGTCGGCGTTTTCGACCATCGAGAACGAGATGGAGCGACGCGTACGATCCGACCGATACATCAGTTACGCGGAGATGACACGCCGCATGGCCAAGATGGACCGCACCTATGCGCGCTATCAGAAATACCTGGAGGAATTCGGTGATTTACGCAATGCGATCGTACACGAGCGGATCGACGGGGAAGTCATCGCCGAACCGCACATGAAGCTGGTGTTGGAGATCGAACAGATCGCGAAACTGCTGACCTCGCCCGAGAAGGCGAAAGACGTGTTTCAACGCACCGTGAAAGTATTGCTGAAAGACGAGAAATTGGGGGATGCGATGCGGAAGATGATGAACGACCACTTCTCGAAACTGCCGGTTTACGATGAAGGGAATAAATTCGTGGGTATCTTGACCAGCGACGCGATCACCTATTACCTGGCGAAACACATCGGGGAAGTCGAGAAATGCATCCCGGACGTCAAGGTCATGGATGTCCTTTCTTCCGACGATAAATCCCGTGAAGTCAGCTTCATGCCCGTCAATACGACCCTTGTCAGCATCGTCAACGAGTTCGAACGGGCGCTTTCATTGGGTAAGAAACTCAACGCGGTGATCTTGACGCAAGACGGCGCGCTCAATCAAAAACCGTTGGGGATCATCACGATCGCCGACTTGCCGGTCATCTACGAAAGAATCAATAAGAATCTACTCTAGGGAGGGGACCATGTTTCGTCGTTATCTGAATCTTCCCAAGGAAGCCTACATCGCGACCTTGGCGACCGCCGTCAATAATTTAGGGAACGTCACCGCTCCCTTTTTAACGCTGATCCTATCGGTTCGACTGGGCTTCTCGTTACCGCTGACCGCTTCGATTCTTTCCGCGAAAACGATCCTGCAGATGGTCGGGGTCGCATCGGGAGGGATCTTCAGCGATCGTTTCTCGCGCAAAGCGGTGATCCGCCTGGCCGGATCCACCGCCGTCCTTACCTATCTCCTCATGGCGCTCTTCGCATCCAACCCCTGGATCGTCCTTTCCCTGCTCGCCCTCAATTCAGTGGCGCAGGCGTCGCTGGACCCTGCACTGAACGCCTTGTTGATGGATGTCATCCCGGCTCAACATCAACGGGATACATCCGCATTGAAGTATTTCGGACTCAACCTCGGCTTTTCCGTAGGGCCGCTCTTGGCGGCCGCGCTATACAAGAACAGTCTGCCGCTCTTGTTTGCGATCGACGGGTTGACCCTGGGGGTCGCGATCCTTCTGAGTCTGAAATACATCCCTGAAATCTACGCCAAGAAAACGGAGAAGAAAGCGAAGTTCATTGTTGACGATCTTCTTGAAAACAGGGCGTTGGTCGGCTTCAGCATCGCGATCGTCCTGGTCTTCGTCGTCTTCTTCCAGTACAATTTCGGCTTACCTTTGGCCGTGAAATCCGCAGTGCCTGAAAGCGGAGATCTGCTTTACGGGTCGCTGATGTCGCTCAACGCCGTCGTGGTCGTCCTGTTTACCTTTCTTTTGAATCATCTGCTTCGCCGCCACAAGACGAAGCACGTCTTGGTTTTAGGAACGTTGTTTTATGCCTTCGGGTTCGGGATCTACGGATTCGCCGACGGTGCGCTCTTGTTTCTGTTGGGGACCTTCGTGTGGACCTTGGGCGAGATCCTGGTCAGTACCGCGGTCAACCCGATGATCTATGAATTGACCGAGCCTTCCAAGCGGGGGCGTGCCAGCGCCCTGTTTCCCTTGATCCGGCGGATCGCCGCCGTGATCTCCCCTTTGGCGGGAGGGTGGGCGTTGGCGAACTTCGGATTCACCGGACTTTGGATCGGTTGCGTCCTGGTTTCCCTGATCGCCGCGATCCTATTGAAAAACGCGCTTTCGTCTTGCGACTAAAGCGTTTTTATTCTATAATTAGTTAATCGATTAAGTAATGGAGGGAACATGGAAGAAAACAAACTCAGTCGCTCGTTTCGCACCTTGACACGTCTGCATCGCGCGATCATCGCGACCTATCTGGAAACGTACGGCTTGTATCCGGGGCAACCCCGCTTGTTGTTTTTCATCGACCGGCAACCGGGATGTACGGTGTCGCAACTGGTTGAAGAGACCGGGCAGACCAAGGAAGCGATCAGCGTCAGCGTCAAACGCCTGGAAGAAGCGGGGTATCTGCATAAGGAAATCAACCCGATGGATAAACGGGAGAAGTTTTTGTATCTGAGCGAAAAAGGGAAGACGACGGCCGATGTCATCCACAACGAATTCCACCGCATCAACGAAGCGATGTTCGAGCCGTTGAACGAAGAAGAGAAAGAACACTTGGATGAAATGTTTCGGAAAATGAGCGATCGTCTGCATGCGTTCCGCACGGAGAATCCGCGATGAAACGATGGTTCGTCTACTTTAAGAAAGAAGTGCCTTTGGCGCTTTTGGGGACGTTTTTGACCGGTACGGTCGTCTTGATCGAACTCACGCAACCCCGTCTGATGGCTCGGATCGTCGACGTCGCGATTCCGGCCCAAGATCTCGGTATGATCACGGACCTTGGCGTACGCATGGCGCTCTTGGCCTTGGGCGGCGCTTTTCTTGGCATCGGTGGTGTCGTCTGCGCCGCGATCAGCGCCAGCGGATTTGCGGAAACGTTACGTCACGTCGTCATGGAAAAGATCCAACGGTTTTCCGCCAAGGAAATGGACTCCTTTTCCGTGTCCTCCCTGATCACGCGGACGACCAACGACATCAACTATATCCAAAGCACGATGCTGCAGAGTTTGCGCATGTTGGTGCGGGCGCCGATGATGTTGGTGACGGCCGTGGTCATGGCTTATTTCACAAACAAGACCTTAAGCATCGTCATCTTTTTTGCGGTCATCCTTTTAAGCGTCCTGCTGTATCTCCTCTTATCCAAAGGCTATCCACTGTTCGTGGGGATGCAGAAGGCGATGGATAAGATGAACAAGAACCTGCAGGAAGGGCTGATCAACCTACGGGTCATCAAGTCGTTCGTGGCGGAAGAGCGTGAAAACGACCGTTTCGCCATCACCAACGAATCGCTGATGAAGGCGGCGAAGAAAGCCAATTCGCTGATGGCGCTGTTGAATCCGACCATGATGGTCGTCCTACAAACCTCGACGCTCATCGTCATGGGGTTCGGTTCGAAGTTGATCTTGATCGACGGGACCTTGAAACTCGGCGAACTCCTGGTGTTCATCAACTATATGGTCTTCACGCTCAATTCGATGATGATGCTTTCGATGACCCTGACGATGTTCTCGCGTTCGAAAGCTTCTTTCGTCCGGATCGCCGAGATCCTGGACAAAACCCCCGAAATCCGCAATCCCGAGGTCACCAAAGAACCCGTCGAGATCCGCGGCGGACTTTCGTTTCGCAACGTGTCGTTCAAGTATCAATCCGCCTCCAATGAATACGACTTGGAGAACCTCAGTTTCGATGTCCTCCCCGGCGAGCATGTGGGGATCATCGGATCGACCGGCAGCGGAAAGACGACCTTGATCCGCTGTCTTACACGGCTTTTGGATATCGACGAAGGCGAGATCCTGTTGGATGGTGTTTCCATCCATGCGTTCGACCTGAAGAAACTCCGCAGTTCGATTTCGGTCATTCCGCAAAAGAACGTCCTGTTCAGCGGGACGATCGCCGAGAACCTGCGATGGGGGAACCGCGATGCGAAGGACGAAGCGTTGTGGCTGGCCTTGAATGCCTCCGGCATCGCGCCGTTTGTGCGCAACTCGCAGAACCAGCTCGATACGGTCATCCAACAAGGCGGGGCGAATTTCTCCGGCGGGCAGAAACAACGGTTCTGCATCGCCCGCGCTTTGGTGAAGGATTCACCCATCCTTGTCTTCGACGATTCGATGAGCGCCTTGGATTCGGCGACCGAAACCTGGGTCAAATCACAACTCGACGCCCATTATTCCCACAAGACGATCGTGATGATCGCCCAGAAAATCTCGACCATCAAGGACTATGACCGCATCCTGGTCATGGACGACGGGAAAGTCGTCGGTTACGACACGCATGCCAATTTGCTTGAAAACAATACGGTCTATCAGGAAATCGTGGCGTCGCAGGCGCAGAAGGAGGGTTTCGCATGAGCAACGTCAACGGAACCCGGCATACAGGCGTCATGCCCGGAAGAGGGGTCAACCTCTCGGGAAGCAAGCCGAAATCGGTCAAATCGACCCTGCGCGAACTCCTGAATTATCTTGGGAAAAGCAAGAAGCATCTCTTGATCGTCTTCAGTGCGAGTTTGATCGGCACCTTGTGCGGATTGGCTTCGACCTATGCCATCCGTCCTTTACTCAACGCCCTTGAGGCTACGCTGAACCAAGAAATCAGCGTCGCGCGTTTCTTCAACCAACTCGCCGTCTTTCTAAGTGTCCTTGGCGGCATCTACCTGATCCAGGTCCTGATGAGTTGGCTGCAATCCCAACTCATGGTCCAGATCTCGCAGAACACCGTCCATCGTTTACGCAAAGACCTCTACGACCGAATGCTTCACATGCCGGTCGGCTATCATGACAAGCGGACCCATGGGGAAATCATGAGCCACTTCACCAACGACATCGACCTGCTCAGCGATTCGATCACCAATTCGATGTCGTCGCTGGTCAGCAGCAGTTCGATGCTGGCGGGGACGATTCTGATGATGATCTATCTGTCCTGGCAACTGGCGATCATCACCTTGGTCGCGCTTCCGATCTTCACCTTCCTCATCAACCGCATCGTTTCGATGAGCCGTAAGTATTTCCGCCGTCAACAAGAAGCGATTTCGAAATTGAACGGATTCGTGGAAGAAACGATGGAAGGCCAACAAGTCAATCTTCTCTTCGGCCATGAAAACGACGCCCTTGAAACCTTCGACCGACTCAACAAAAACTATCGCACGCATGCCATGCGCGCCCAGTCGTGGTCAGGCTTGATGATCCCCTTCATGATGAACCTCAACGCGGTGAACTACGCCCTGATCGCCTCGGTCGGCGGCTATCTCAGCGTCACGGCGGGATTAAGCGTCGGGACCCTGGGCGCTTTCGTGAATAGCACCCGACAGTTCAGCCGTCCCCTCAATGAAATCGCGATGCAGTACACATCCATCCAGGCCGGACTGGCCGCCGCGGAGCGCATCTTCGGCGTTTTGAAACAACCGATCGAAACCGATGAACCCGCTGCGATCGAACTGAAGGAATCCGAGGGTTTCGTACGCTTCGAAAACGTCGACTTCGCCTATGATCCGCAAAAACCCGTCTTGCATGAAGTCTCGTTCTATGCGAAACCCGGTCAGAAAATCGCGATCGTCGGATCGACGGGAGCGGGGAAGACGACCATCACCAACCTCATCTCCCGCTTCTACGACATCCCCAACGGAAACATCACCATCGACAACCATAACATCAAAGAATACACACGGTCATCCTTAAGGAAACAAATGGCGATGGTCCTGCAGGACACCCATCTCTTCGAAGGGACGATCCTGGACAATATCCGCTATGGTAAACCCGGCGCCAGCGACGAAGCTTGCATCGAGGCGGCGAAACTCGCCTATGCCCATTCCTTCATCCACCGTCTTCCCGAGGGTTATCAAACCCGCCTTCGTTTCGACGGATCCGAACTTTCCCAAGGCCAACGACAATTGTTGAACATCGCGCGGGCCGTCCTCGCCGACCCCAAGATCTTGATCCTGGACGAAGCGACCTCGTCCATCGACACCCGTACCGAATCCAACATCGAAAAGGGGATGGACCGCCTCATGGAAGGAAGGACGACCTTCGTCATCGCCCATCGGCTTTCCACCGTACGTCATGCCAACGCCATCTTGGTTTTGGAGAACGGAGTCATCCTGGAACGGGGAGACCATGCGGAATTGATGCGCCAGAACGGAAGATATGCATCTCTTGTAAGAGGCCAAAGCGAATTGACCTAGGTCGAATTCGCTTTTTTAGTTATTTTCTGGTTAGATTTCGGTACACCACGGGAAAAAATTGCATCTTAACCTACACTCTATTTACTTTAGTGATAAAATGAACTTAGTCTAGAAGGCAAGATCGCCCCTCTTCATCAAGCAATAATCAAATCGTACCAATATTCACAAATCATACAAACGATTGTGTACGATAAGATAAAAGTATTTCGAATTAGGGCGAAAATTGCGATATCCATCGCCTGAAATGAGTTGTAGTTGAAAATGAGAAAGAGTATTATAATTGTAGATAACCTGGGAGGAAGTCGAAAATATGTTAAGGAAAGGAAAAGGATTGACGCTCGTCGAGATCATCGTCGCACTTGCCGTTTTCGCAATCGTCGTTGCGAGCCTTTTACCCGCATTCATTTTCGTCGCACGCCTCAATGTCGTTTCCAAATCCGGGGTGGATGCAACCGCCGTGGCCCAGTTGGAAGCGGAGCGGTTCTATGCCTATTCAAGGAACTATACCTACGCCGAAACCTTGGCGCTTACGGATGTAACGAATGATTATACAATCGTGACGGTCGATACCGTTACGACGTTAACCCGCACCGATGCGGATGTGGAAGTGACGATCACGATGACCAACGGTTCCCCCGCTGCGGGTATGGTCCAATTCAACGTCCTGGTCGAACTGGTTCACAATACCCAAAACGCCTTACCGGAACAAGTCGATACCATCTTATTATTCATGTTGACGTGAGGTGGTAGCTATGAAAAAGAGTAAAGGCTTTACATTAATTGAAGTCATCGTCGTTGTAGCCATCATCGGATTATTCTTGTCCGGTGTCTTTGCCATATTCGACATCGGAGTGAAGATGTTCGCCAAAGATCAGACCCAAGTCGCCAACCAAGAATCGATCCGTACCGTCATGACCTCGATCGAGAAGAAGATCCGTAAAGCGAATCATGCAAGTCAACCGCTATACGAGAATATCGACGGGTGTTTGATCATTCGTAGTTCAACGAGGACCGACACCTATTGCCTAACCAGTGGGAACATTACTTTAAATGGAAGTGCGATCATCAACCGTGTTTCAGTATTCGATGTGGATGTCAGTAATTCCAATTATACCGTTTCGATTACGATTTCCAGTGTTCCCGACTCGATGGGTCAGGTGAATACGCTCGATGCGACATTCAGCGCAAGACAAGGAAGGTGATCCTATGCGCAACTTAGTGTTAAAAACAAGACTGAATAATCGAGGCATGGCGTTGGTAACCGTGCTCATGGTTATGCTTGTCCTTTCAATTTTGTCCACAGGGGTTATCGTCATCGCGGTAGCCAATTTCGACCAAACCTCAACGACCGTCGAACATAGCCAAGCATATTATGTCGCGGAAGCCGGAGTGAATTATCAGGTGAAGCGATTTGAGAATTTAACCGCAACGATGGTTGCGGCGGATTATGATACAACCGAAATCATCGATGCGGTCGATGACATGATTGACGATGATGCCGAATTCGGCCACTCTTTCACAACCACAGGTGGAATGCCAGGCTCTTTCAACTCAACGATTTCTCGCAACGGGAACTACATGTATATCTCATCCACGGGAACCGTTGGTGGAGTCACTCGTACATTGACAAAACGTCTACGTATGCCTGGTTTGATTATTGATAAGGCAATACTGACTCAAGGATATTTGGGTATTAATGCGACCGATGTTTTCTTGGGTGCATCCGGAACCTATGGACCGGTACAGACATTGACAGCAGAAGAAGATTCCGTCAGTATCGATAAATTAGGAAAAGTTAGCGAAGTCTATATCCCGACGCCTGAACCTCCACTTACCTTTGTGGACGTCATCGAGAATTGTACGATGATCGGGACGCTAGAAGATATGACTTGTCAGACCGGTGCGTATCAGTACAAGGTATTCTATGACGACAGTGTTGATACGTTGCCTCCGATTGTTCTTCCTACAGTCCCGAATACGACTTTGAAACTTCAAACGTATACTTTCTCAGGTAAGAGCCCGTTGGTTTCTAGTACTGGAAACATTCTGATTAATTCAACAACTGCCATTGGAGCAACCTATGACCTTGCGGGGGCAAATACTCCGGACACGAAGTTCTATGTTCCTTCATTCAGAGTTGAAAGCACGGTAGCGGATTTTGCGATCGATGTTGGGAATAAGGATATTGAATTGGTTGTGGATAGTTTCTACCTTTCGGGTGAGTTCAAAGTTATCGGTACGGGATCATTGACTGTGTTTGTGGATTATGATGACTTGATTCTGAATTGTAAGAACAAGGTCTGTGGCGTTAAAGGAGATACAGCGACCCCGACCGTTGCGGATAAATTCATTCTTGTTGTTCGGGGTGATCCGACTGATGAAATCGACTTCACTGCTGGACAAAACCAGTCAAGTTTCTACCTAAGTGTTATAACCAACGTTTCAATGGATATCACTTTGTATGGTAATGGACATTTCTACGGATTCATCGCCACAACCAGTGAAGCGGTTAAGTTGAATGGTACGGGAAATGCAGATCCCAAATCATCGTTGTTGCTTTATGCTCCCAATGCAACAGTTACTGTCGATGGTTCAATTAACATGGATGGCGCATTGATTGCTGAATCTTATTCGAGTAATGGACAAGCTGTCATGCGATTCAATCCGGACTTCACGAGTCCTCCGTTTGATTTTCTAGATCCGTTTGCATCCTTCCAATATGAGCCGACGATTGAACAGTAATTGATTGAAAGGGGGAATAGAAGTGAGAACCTATCGTTATGTTGCCGTCGACATCAATGGCAAACAGATAAAGGATGTCATGAATGTCGAGTCGCCAGAGCAACTCATGTCTGAAATCAAGGGGAAATCTTTGTATTGTGTGAGTTATGAAGAAATTCCCGAAATGGAAACGAAAACCGGCAAGCTCAAATTAAAGAGCTTGGTGGTTTTCTGTAGGCAGCTCGGTACGATGCTGACAGCCGGTATCCCTGTGACCCAGGCATTGGACATGATCCAATCGAAAGCGGATTCCAAAAAAGCGAAGAAAGTTTTTGCGAATGTTTATGAGGAGGTCCAGAAAGGGAACTCTCTTTCTCACGCCATGCAGTTACAGGAAGGGTTATTCCCATCCCTTTTAGTCAACATGGTCATGGCCGGTGAAGCTGGTGGTACGTTGGATATTTCGGTAGCCAGAATGGCGGATCATTTCGATAAAGAACATAAATTAAACAATAAAGTCAAAGGAGCGATGACCTACCCGATCATCTTGCTTGTCGTTGCACTTGCGGTTGTATTGATCCTTGTCACGTTCGTACTTCCGACGATCACACAGATGTTCGATGAGAAGTCGATGCCTTGGACGACGAAGATGTTGCTTGGATTTAGTGG
>Ga0154525_114_pt1 | contig 11267 bp, 13 predicted proteins | sample RifGroE2_FD_105668 | JGI IMG/M metagenome (GOLD analysis project Ga0154525, IMG submission 105668) | Firmicutes bacterium GWE2_51_13
TGGATGAAGAAAAGTGAGTATCAGCAGCGTTTACCCCACTTTGCCCGTGATTTGTGTCTCGCGGAGAAAAGTCAACGGACCATCGAGAAATATGTCTGTGATGTCCAAAAATTCGTTGACTTCATCCCGGAAAACGAAGAGATCACCAAGGAACATGTCTTAGCCTACAAGGAGAAGATCTGTTCGGGTCAATACAAATCAAATAGCATTAACACGTATATCGTCATTCTCAATCGCTTCCATCGCTGGGCTGAGAAACCGGAGCTCTCCGTCAAGGAAATCAAGACGCAACAGAAATCCAGTCTCTCCGACGTGGTCAGCCGCGCAGATGCCAAACGTCTGTTACGAGTCGCCAAGCAGCGCAAACGAGATGACATCTACTTGATTCTGAAGATCTTTATGACGACAGGGATTCGCATCAGTGAATTGGAATACTTCACCGTAGCGAATATCCAGAAGCACCACTTCAAAGCGTTTAACAAAGGCAAAGAGCGCGAGATCCTGTTAACCCAAGAGCTCGCTCGTGAATTACGAAAATACTGTAAAGATCATCAAATCCGAGAGGGCAAGATCTTTACCTTAAGCACCCCAACGATTTGGCGACAGATGAAACAGACGGCCAGTGAAGCAAAAGTGTCCTTGGAGAAAGTCCATGCCCATAGCTTCCGTCATCTGTTCGCCAAAGAGTTTATGGAGCAATACAACAACGTCCTGGATCTAGCTGACATCTTAGGCCATAGCTCGCTAGAAACGACCCGGATTTATACTCGATCCTCCTTGGACGAAAAGAGAAAAAAACTCGAAAATATGAACCCTCGTAAAAAATGACGGGGCAAAGGAGCAAACCGCATGAACTTCAATGAATTCGTACCCCTCGATGTTGAACTTTTCAACAACCGCAAAATCAAACAGTTACGTAAAATGCCGGAGGGAAACTCAATGGTCGCTTTCTGGATCCAGCTACTTTGCTTGGCTGGAAGTACGCAAGATAATGGTGAAATCTACCTTGCATTGGATCGTCCGTATTCGATCAAGGAACTCGCAATTGAAGTGGAATTTTCGGAAGATTTTATTGAAAAAACGCTGAAAATATTTGAAGAATTTCAAATGATTTCGCGAGAAAATTCGAAAATCTGTATAAAAAACTGGAATTTTTACAAGTCGATCAGCGAGCTTGAATAGCATATGAGCGATGTGATATGGATCAAGCTTTACATCGACTTGTTTGAGAATGTCAAAATCAAGAACTTGGATGCATTGCCCAAAGCGGATACCTACTTTCGGATCTGGATCAATCTGCTGATACTCGCCGGAAAGACCAATAATAAAGGCTATATTTACTTTTCAGAAGATCGTCCGCATACAAATCAATCCCTTGCGATCGTAATGAATCGGTCAAAAAAAGTCGTTGCGGAGGCAATTTCCCTCTTTGAAGAGTTCAAAATGATCGAAATTGAAAACGGATTTATCAAGATTATCAACTGGTCAAAGTACCAAAGTCTGGATAAGTTGGACGCCATTCGTGAGAATAATCGAAATGCGAAGCGTCGGCAACGGAGTAAACAGGCTGCAAATGTCACTGACAATGTCACTGACATGTCATCGAAAAGTCGCACATGTCATGATACAGAATTAGAATTAGATTTAGAATTAGAAAAAGATAAAGAAAAAGATAAAGTAAAGATAAGACAAAACAAAGAGAAAGATAAAGAGAAAACAAAGAAGTTTACTGTACATTCGCGCGCGAAGGAAGAACGAGATGATGTCCATGAACCCCTTAGCGAATCATCTGGAAGAACGACCCTCCACTAACTCCTTACCGAGTCTCCAGTCCAAAGTCGATCGCTACAACGAAGAAGTCGGAACCCTCCAAGGGAACGATTGTCCGATCTGTAGAAACAAGGGCTATATCATGATCCTGGATGATGGCTATACCGCTCTGAAGAAATGCGAATGTCTGAAGACACGTCAAAGCAAGAAACTCATCGAGAAGAGCGGACTCAGGCACCTCATCCAGGAATACACCTTTGAGAAATTCGTTGATCAGGAAACCTGGCAGCGAGTCATCAAGGAAAAAGCGTTGGCCTTTGTCCAAGACACCGAAGAACATTGGTTCTTCATTGGCGGTCAAGTCGGAGCGGGGAAAACCCACATCTGCACTGCTATCGTCAATGAACTGATGAAGCAGGGGAAAGAAGCCCTGTACATGTTGTGGCGCGATGAAATCATGAAGCTCAAAGCCAACGTCATGGAAGGGAATGAATACTTCCAAGCGATGGAAGCATTCAAGACCAAGAAGGTATTGTATATCGATGACCTGTTCAAATCGGAGCGAGGGAAACCACCCACGACATCCGACATCAACATTGCCTTCGAAATCTTGAATGCACGCTACAACAATCCGGAACTGACAACCATCTTGAGTTCTGAGAAGATACTGAAGGAAATCCTGGGAATCGATGAAGCCATCGGTTCCCGGATCTTCCAGAGGGTCGGGAGTTACATGCTCGAACTCAACAAGAACCCCAAAATGAATATGCGACTGCGCGAAAGGAAACAGCAGCATGAATAAATACCGCGAGAACATCGAAGTTTATCTTTACGACCGAAGAGAACTCCAAGCGAGTCGAGATCAAAATGAACAACAATGGTCTGCTATTATCGAGAAGATCTGTGCTAAGTACGAAGGGACGGAAATGGGGAAGTTAATCCACTTAAAGTATGAAATGCGACTCCCCGAGCAACAAATCTTCGAACGACTCAATGTGGAGAAGACGACCTATTATGTTTGGCGAAATCGTTTGGTGAATGAGATTACGCTACAAGCAGCCTATCAACGGTTGATTAAGCCGTTCTAGAAAGAGGGACAATGCAATTTGAAACCTTGAAGTTAAGTGATTTAAAGTATGCCCACTACAATCCCCGGAAGGAGTTAAAACCCGGGGATGCGGAATATGAGAAGATCAAACGTAGTATTCAAGAATTCGGCTATGTCGATCCGATCATCATCAACGCCGATCGAACGATTATCGGTGGCCACCAACGTGCAACGGTCCTTAAGGACCTAGGCTACGACGAAGTCAATGTTGTCCGGGTTGAAGTCGACAAGACCAAAGAAAAGGCTCTGAACATCGCACTGAATAAAATCAGTGGGGAATGGCAGATGGACAAACTGAAGGACCTCTTGCTTGAGCTCGAGCACCAGATCGACTTGGGAGTGACCGGATTTGATGATGAGGAATTCAAGGAACTCCTGGCCAAGATGGATACGACTTCAGCTGAAGAGGATGACTTCGATGTTGAGGCGGCGTTAGAAGCGATTGAGCAACCGAAAGCCAAGCGGGGGGATATCTACCAGCTCGGACGGCATCGGCTCATGTGCGGCGATTCTACGGACGCCCAAGACGTTTTCTTCCTGATGCATGGGAAGCAAGCAGACCTCATCGTCACGGATCCTCCTTACAATGTCAACTACGAAAACAAGATCGACTACCATAAGAGCTTCAAAAACGAGCATCGCAAAAACAACGAGATACTCAATGACCATATGGAGAGTTCGAAGTTCTACGATTTCCTGCTTGCCATGTATACTCTGGCTTATGAGCATCTGAAACCCGGTGGTGTGATCTACGTCTTCCACAGTGATGTCGAACGAGTCAGCTTCCAGGAAGCATTTCGGACCGCTGGATTCAAGTTCTCAGAAAACCTCATCTGGGTCAAGAACTCCTTCAATCTCAGTCGGCACGACTACCACTGGCGTCATGAACCGATCCTGTACGGATGGAAGGAAGGCACTGGTCACTTCTTCGTGGATGACCGTACACAGTCGACGATCTTCGATGATACCCAAAACATCGAGAAGCTCAAGAAGGAAGAGCTTGTCGATCTTCTCTCCAAATTCCTTGAACAAACCCAGACAACCATCCTTTACGAAAACAAGCCGCTCAAGAGTGACATTCATCCCACCATGAAGCCTGTGCCGCTCATTGGACGCTTGATTAAGAACAGCAGCCTACGCGATCAACTCATCTACGAGCCCTTCGGAGGAAGCGGTTCTACGCTGATAGCGGCGGATCAGTTGGACCGGACCTGCTACTGTATGGAACTCGATCCCAGATATGTGGATGTGATCATTCAGCGTTGGGAGGACTTGACTGATACCAAATCTGTACAGCTAAACCTAGAGTAAAAATACTTCTATTCAATCCAATAATTCAGGATATAATATTCCCGAGGACATGCGAACTTCCCCCCCAAAAACTAGAACGCATGTCCTCTTTCTTATGTTTGTTTTGCGAGAGTCATGTTAAAATTATCAAAAGTGAGGGAAGTCTTATGGAGAGAAAAATCATCCTAAGCAGAAAAGGATTTGATTCAGCGAATGGAGGAAAGCCAAGTCCAATTCTTGAGGATGGCACGTTATTATCTCTACCCATTCCAAATAAAGGTGACAATAATAGCTATTCAGAATTACGATATGGAAAGTTCTCATATTATGAAATCATGAGCCATCTAAATGTTGTGAATGAAATCAAGAATTGTAAATGTCACCTTGATCCAGATATTTATAAGCAAGTGAAACCTCGTGGAGATGACTGGGTAGCATGTTTTGGTCAATCAGATGCTGCATTTTCGCACCTCGAAGGTAAAGATGTCAAAAAGGGAGACATCTTTCTGTTCTTTGGTTGGTACAAGCAGACAGTAGAATCAGAAAAAACAATACGTTATAAGAGAGGCGCGTCTGATCAACATATCATCTTTGGATACCTGCAAGTTGGAGAGAAAATTACTGATGAACGAATCAAGGAATTCAGCTGGCATCCACATTCAATCAACCATGAAATAGGGAGAAATGTAATTTACAAAGCAGCTGATAAACTACTGAATACGAGTCACCCCGGATATGGGACATTCAAATTGTCGAAAGAATTGGTGCTAACGAAAGATGGTTATTCTCGATCAAGGTGGGAGTTACCTGACTGCATGAAATCGTCGCCCATGACTTACCATGATGATCGCAGTAGAAAGAAAGACTATTTCCAATCTGCAATGATTGGCCAGGAATTCGTTATGGATAGCACTCCTGAAATTGAAGAATGGATCCTTTCGATCGTCGAGAAAAACAGAGTAGAATAGCGGTAAAATAGCAGAAAAAAAGGGGTCGATTTTTCAGGAAAGTATCGATCCCTTTTTTCATGTCTAAAACCCTCTATTTATGGGCTATAACAAACTTTTCCGGTACGTAATCTAACCTTAGGCTTATATTACATATTTGAAACACGAAATATATCAATATTTAGCACTAAATTTTACTTTGTTTGTACGATGTTTCACAAAAAGTGCTACAATAAAATTACATAACTCGGGGGAGGTGTATCATGTATATTGACCTTCATTGCCATACTCTAAAATGTAAAATTGGAGATCCAGTTACTAGGAGTGTTGACTCGACAAAGTTTTCAGAAGCTATAAAGAATAAGGGAGTTAGCATTGTAGCTATTACAAATCATAATTATTTTGATAAAAGTCAGTACCTTGAATTTTCGAAAGTGAGTTTACCAATCCAAGTTTGGCCTGGTATCGAACTTGATATTGAAGGTGAGACAAGCAAAGGACATTGCATTGCAATTTCTCATCCAAATCAAGTTGATTCGTTTTCAGTTGCAGTTGACACATTGCTTAGTGGTACTAGTCCAGATAAGTTCGTTACGAATTTTGATGATTTAATCCAAGCATTTAGTAACTTGAATGTTCTTTTTATCGCTCACTTTATGAACAAATCACCAGCTTTAAATGATAGTGATATTGAGCTACTTAAAAGCAAAATTGGTGATCGATCTCCATTACTTGTTGAAGTTCAGAATCTTAGGAGCGCAGGAATAATGATTGCTCATAACATTAATACAATCATAGGTTCAGATGTAAGGGATTGGGATAAATATCAAGACTGCGAGCTTCCTGAATTGAAGTTGGATATTGATAGTTTTGATAGATTTCGTCTTCTTCTTAAAAAGGATTCTTCAGTAATTAAGACTTTTGTTGATCAGAAACTGGAAGATGCTCTTGTTGAAGTAAGTTTTCTGGATTGTAGATTAAAACTAAAAATATACAATGACATAAACATTTTTTTTGGAGGAAAAGGTACAGGAAAAACAGAGATATTGAAGGAATTAAAAAAACATTATGAGATAAAAGGAAGCTCTGACGTTTCTTGTTATTTTGCTGAAGAAAGGGACAAAGATTTTTCAAAAATAAGTACAGTAAAATGTAAAGAAGAAGATTATGAGTTACTCAAGCTCGATGATGACACGTCAGTCTATAGCGATTTGTTATCTATTAAAGAGCCAACTGTCACTCCTATGACTCAATTCGTTAAGTGGAAAGAGTCACTAGAGAAACAAGCGCTTGAAAAAAAATTCGGTTTCTTAAGGACTATAATCAGCGGCATCGGATCAGAATCAGTTTATCAGAAATCTTATAGCGAATATGAAATAATCAAGGAATCAAATAAGAAACTCCTAGATCTAGATCTAAGTCAATATCTGACCACTGAAAACGAAAGAATCTTGAGAGACTTAATGAAATTAATGTTGCATAGTTCTAAAGAACTTGTTAAAAAAGATGTATGCGAGTTTTTTGGACAGCATTTAGAAAACAGAACTATTGAAATAATGAAGCAAGTATTCAAATCAAAATCAGGAGTTGAAGCAAAGCCTTCTGGTACTGGACTTTTGAAAGTGTTTAGTAACTGTCAAACAATTAGAACTAAAAGTAATCTGCTATTAAGTACGATAAATACTGGTCCAAAAATTATTAAAACTGTGATTGGGAGTTTACCAGATAAGGGGCATATTTATTTGGAAAAAACTATATCTGTAAATCCCGATACCTTAACTGGAAAATCACAATTCTATAATAAAAGCACAAACATAACGAACCTAAAAAAGATAAAAACATGCATACGTGATATTGTTAAAAATTCGAATAAGGGTTCAGCATATGAAATAAAGACTTTGCATGATTTGCTAGAAGAAAACAAGATAAAAAATTCTAAAGATATGTTCGGGGTCTTTGGAAGATTGCTGAAAGAAACTGGACAAGAGTATACTCCTTCGAATGGCGAACAACACATGTTGATTCTGAGTCATTCATTAATGGATGATACTAAAAATGTTTTTATTCTTGATGAGCCTGAAATGGGAGTTGGACATAACTATATAAATCGAATTATTATTCCTAGGTTAAAATATTTATCTCGAATCAACAAAAAAGTGTTGATATCAACTCATGATGCAAACATTGCCATAAGAACTCTACCTTTTCAATCAATTTATAGGCTAGATTGTGGTGGGAATGTTTACAAAACCTATATTGGAAGTCCATTTCTAGATGAAATGACTGAATACAAGGATCCATCGGATAAAATATTGTGGTCAAAAACAAGCTTAGAAACACTTGAAGGTGGAAAGGAAGCCTTTGGCGAAAGAGGGGAAGCATATGGAAACGACAAATATTGATGTTCAATTAATAGAGAAGAAGGATAGTGACTTCTTAGTTTTTAGATTTGATGAGGATCTAGAAATTGATCTAAATAACTCAGATCAAAGTCAACTTAGAACTATTTTCTATAAAATCGTGCAGTATCTATTTGAGTCAAAAATAGAGTTTACTTTGACTTATCCTGATTACAATAAACAGATTTATATTGAAGTTGCTCAAGACTATTTGGACCAACTTGAAGTCGAACTTGATTCCATTTACGAAAAACTTCCTAATCTAGAATAATTGTTCCTGTTTTCCACTCCGGTACTTACCGGAGTTTTTTTGTATGGTACCGTTTCAATGTGATGAGGTGATACTTTGGCGAAGAGTAAATGGGAATCAGTTCAAGCCAAACTACACCTAATCGAGAAGTGGGCTCGCGACGGAATAAGTGAGGAGAAGATTGCCAAAAACCTTGGAATCTCTGTCACTACTCTGGAAGTCTATAAAAAGTCTCAACCCGAGTTAATGAAGGCCCTTAAAAAAGGGAAAGAAACCCTAATTACGGAGCTTGAGAATGCTCTGATCAAAAAAGCCCTTGGATATGACTACGAAGAAAAGAAAGTCTATACAAAAACTGAATCCGGACAATCTGTGACTTATACCGAGATTACCAAGAAACATCAACCTCCTGATACTGGAGCATTGTTCGGACTTTTGAAGAATAAAGATCCCGAACATTACTCGGATAATCCTCAGATGCTGCAACTCAAGAAACAAGAGTTGGAACTAAGAGAACGTTTAGCAAAACAAGGGGACTGGTAATGGCAAAATACCAGGTCCTCTCTGATTTTTATAAGGGTCCAGAATGGATCAAACTACGTAAGCAACTCATGTTGGAGCGAAGTAGTTCAATTAAAGGATTAGTGTGCGAGATCTGTCATCAACCGATCCTGCGGGACATCGAATGCATTGGTCACCATATCCAAGAACTCACACCTCAGAATGTCAATGATGTACAGGTGAGTCTGAATCCAAAGAACATACTGTTGGTACATCACCGCTGTCATAACGCGATCCATGAACGCTTCGGACAAACCACACTACAACGGGTCTATATCGTCTATGGACCACCGCTGTCCGGCAAGACCAGCTTCGTACGTAGTAATAAAGGACGCAAGGATCTGGTCTTAGATCTCGATGAACTGTATCAAGCGATAACACTACTACCTGCCTATGACAAACCATCAGAGCTCAAGATGAATGTGTTTCGAATCCGTGATGAACTCTTGGATCAAATGAAAATACGTATGGGTAAGTGGCAGAATGCCTGGATCATAGGTGGTTATCCACTGCAGTCTGAACGTCAACGCATCGCAACCGCACTCGGTGCTGAGCTAATCTATGTCGAAGCGTCTGAGGAAGAATGTCTTCGTCGTTTATTTGAAGATAAGGATAAACTGCCGTTTCAAACGGAATGGCAGAAATATATCCACGATTGGTTCCAAGCATTTCGGCCGGACTCCCCCCCGGTCGAAATGTAGGATCCACGTCTGGGAACTGGACAAGGGACAACGGATGCACGCAAACCAAAATTTTGAGATTTCATCCCACGTTTTGGAAAAAGTCGTGAAACTGAATCAACATCAAGAAACTCCGGAAAGAAGGTGAGAGAATGAGCGAAAAATTAACCCAACAGTCGGAACTTGAAAAGCTGAAGGAAGTCTTCAAGAAAGTCGATCCCGACAAGCAAAAACTCGTTGAGAAGCTCATTCATGAAGCCGCCTTCCTGGCCGATCAAAACGATCACTTACGGTCCTTAATTCAACAAACTGGGATGATTAGAACCCATCCGACCAATAGCAGCCTGCAGAAACCGACGGAAGCCGGGAAACAGTACCTGCGTAACCTTCAAGCCTATTCAGTGGTTATTAAGACTCTTGGAGCTGTACTGACTAAGAATTCGATTGAAGAAGAAGATGCCTTTGATAGCTTTCTGGATGATGACGACGACGAATGACCTTTCTTGAGGAATACATTCAAGCGATTGAGATCGGTGAAATTCTTGTTGGCCAAGAACTGGAAACGACGCTGAAGCAACTCCTGAAGGAGACCCAGGATCCGCGATATCGTTACGAACCCAAACGAGCGAAGAAGCGTATTCAATTCATTGAACGTTTCTGCAAGCACACCAAGTCACCGTTTCATGGCAAGCCGTTCAAGTTGGAACTCTGGGAAAAAGCGTTCATCGAAGTCATCTATTCCTTCATCCGCGTCGCGACCAATAAACGTCGCTTCAAGCGTGTCATCTTACTTATCAGCCGCAAGAACGGGAAATCCACCCTGACTGCGGCTTTGGCATTCACGGAACTCATGATGGGAAGTGGTGGATCGGACATTGTCTGCTCTTCCAATGACGATGCACAGGCTTCAATCATCTTCTTGGAAATCGGGGCGATGCGGGAAATGTTTGACCCGTACAACAAGCGGACCCACAAGAACTTACGCTGGATCCTCAACAAGAAAAACAAAAGTAAAGTCTTCAAACTCTCAGAGAAAACCCATAACAAAGAAGGCTACAACATCGAGTTTGGAATCCTGGATGAAAGTCATGAAATGAAAGACAACTCGATTGCCAAACCGATTGAACAATCCCAATCCACCAAAGACGAACCGCTGTTCATCAACATCACCACCGAGGGATTCATCAATGATGGTTACCTCGATAAAGAGCTTCAATATGCCCGTCGGGTGATGGTCGGTGAACATGAAGATGATACCTTATTGGCTTGGCTTTACACCCAAGACAGTGAAGCGGAGATTTGGCAGGATGAGCGATCCTGGGTGAAGTCCAATCCGTCCCTGGGTCTGATCAAGAAAGTGGACTACCTCCGCGATCAGATCAACAAAGCCAAGATGGATAAAGGCGATCGGATGTATGTGTTGGCCAAAGACTTCAATATCAAGCAAAACAACGCTGAAGCTTGGTTGATGGAACAAGATTACGTCAACACTAATACGTTCCAACTGGAAGACTTCATTGGATGCATCGCTCTCGGAGCGGTTGACTTAGCGGAAACAACGGACCTCACCTGCGCCAAAATCCTCTTGATGAAAAAAGGCGATCCAACCAAGTACATCCACACCCGATACTTCATCCCCGAGAGTAAAGTGCTCAAAGGGACGATCGAAGACAAGAAGGACTATCTGGATTGGGCTCGCCAGGGACTCATTGAAATCACCGAAGGGAATGAAGTGGATTTGTCTCGGGTTGCGAAATGGTTTGTGGATCTCTACAAGAACTACAAGATCCGAACCTACAAAACCGGGTATGACAATCGCTTTGCGAAGACGTGGCTGACGTCGATGAATAACTACGGACTCGATACCGAGCGCGTGGATCAAAACCGCTTCACGCTGTCCAATCCGATGAAGTTGCTTGAAGCGGACTTGAAATCCAAGTTGGTTAATTACAACAACAATCCGATCGACCGATGGTGCTTAGGGAATACCGCTATCAAGATCGACAACTTGGGGCTGGTCATGCCAGTGAAAGTGAATGACATCCGCAATCGACGTATTGATGGTGCCGTCACGAAGATCATTCTCTATGCGATGTGGCAACGTTATCGTACCGAATACCTGGAAAGTCTGAGATGAGGTGAAAGAGATGGGATGGTTTGATAACCTCGTACAACGCTTCAATAAACCCCCGAATGGATCGAGCCAATTGGCCATGATCAATGGAAATGTTCCAATCTATGGGCAGTTTGGTCAGAATGTCT
>Ga0154525_111_pt1 | contig 9674 bp, 10 predicted proteins | sample RifGroE2_FD_105668 | JGI IMG/M metagenome (GOLD analysis project Ga0154525, IMG submission 105668) | Firmicutes bacterium GWE2_51_13
ACCAGCCTATGCGAGAAGTTCATTTCGGCGCTCGATGGTGTCGGAGTCGACACCGCCCAATTCGTCACACGGTTAGCGACGGAAGGCGAGGATCTGGAAGCGTTGAAATATGAACTTGAAGCGTTGTGGGCGACCTATGATGTCGAAGAAGAGGAAGCGAATGAAGAAAATGTAAAACCCGAGAAAGAGAAGACGAACAACGGGAAAAGCGATTCGAAGAAAAATACTGATGATGAAGATGAAGATGATATCGAGTCGGCATAATCAAGCGAACGCTTGAACCATGGAAGAGGTGAACTGAATGTCGAAACTGCTCAAAAAGAAAGCCATCGTTTTGACCGTCATACCGCTTATGATTTTAGCTGTCGTGTTTAGCCCGGTCTTCGTGAAAGCTGTCAACGGGGAAGTCGATGTCTTCGAAATGGTGACAAACCTCTTTGGGAAAGTGGAGAAACAAGATGAGAAAATCCGCATTCTTGAGGCGACCATCGAAGAATTGAAGGCTCAAATCAAAATACAGGATCCCAAGACGCAAGAAACCGTGACGGTTCCCAAAGAACCTGAAGTCGAGGAAAAAGAAGAAGAGACGCCGGTCGTGGAAGAGAAAGAACCGGAAGTCAATCCGGATCCGAAACCGGATCCATCGCCGACCACGGAGTTGAAACTGCAAGTCGGCGTCTATGACGGTTATTTGAAACTGAGTTGGACCAAGGAAAGTTCATCCGACCTACAAGGGTACAAAATCGTCATTTCGAAGTCCGATTCGTCGCCATCCTATCCCGACGACGGGTATCTGAAATGGATCACCGATCGTTCCATGAACTACCTCAAAGTCGACAACTCCGTAAAATACAACGGAGGGGATTTCGGGGGCTATCTCAAGCCGAATACCGCTTACTATTTTAGTATCACCTATGTTTACAACGACAAGAAAGTCACGACGGACCCCGTCAAAGTGACGACGCCGGCGAATCTATCCGTACCGGAAACAAGCACGGATTTGAATCCGGATTCACTGCAGCTTCAAGTGGTCGTCCGCGAAGGGGATGTGAAACTCCTTTGGACCAAAGAACCGAGTTCGAACCTTCAAGGCTATAAAGTCGTCATTTCACAATCCAACAGCGAACCGAGCTATCCAGACGACGGCTACTTGGCGTGGATCACGGATCGTTCCATGAACTACTTTAAAGTCGACAACACGTCCGAGTATCATGGCGGGGATATCGGGGGATATCTGAAAGCCGACACGGAATATTACTTCAGTATCACCTATGTCTACAACGACAAGAAAGTCACGACGGATGCGGTGAAAGTCACGACACCGGCCGGCTTACCGACCCATGAAGAAGAAACGACGTTGTCTCCGGATGAAATCGCATTATCGATCGAGAGTGCGGATTCCTACTTACGACTGACTTGGACGGAAGAGACTTGTTCTTGTCTCCAAGGGTATAAAGTCGTCATCTCGAAATCGAACGCTTCGCCATCCTATCCCGACGACGGGTATCTGACCTTCATCTCGGATTCATCCACTCACAGTTATGTCGTCGATAATTCCAATTATTATAACGGCGGGGATATCCTGGGATATCTTCAAGCCGACACAGACTACTACTTCAGCATCACGTACATCTATGACGGAAAGAAGGTGACCAGCCCGACCATCCAATTCAAGACACCTCTGAATCTTGTCGTTCCAGTCACGTATTGACCCTTTCTTTCACAGAAAAACCGCCCTTGCTCAACTCTCAAGGGCGGTTTTTATATGTGGATTCCTTTAAACTTTTTCGATGACGCGGATGAGCGTATGCTCGATGTCCAACGCGAATTCGTTAAGCGATGGATTCTGAAGCTCGACGATCATGCTGGAGGGTCGGATCATTTCGATCACGCCGACGTCGTTTTTTTCCCGTACGATCAGTTTGCAGGGAAGAAAGTAAGCGACTTTCGGATCGAAACCTACGGCTTTGAACGCTTCAAACGGATTGCATACTTCCAAGATCGTAAACTTCTCCGTCGATTCCAAGCCTTTCTCTTTGAACTTCTGCGGAAGGTCGATGGCGATCAGCACACCGAATTTCTCTTCCATCAGCCGCTCCTTCAAGATTTCTAAGGTTTTCTCATAGGATAAACTCGTCGTTTTTGAATATTCCTGGATCATCGGATTCTCCTTTCAAGTCGTTTCAATACCAACATCATACCACGATTACACCAAACATCGACTCGGATGACCAAGCGTCGTGTTAACCCTGATTGACGCTCGCTTGTCGGGGTGGTACGATATCCAAAAGAAGTCGAAACAGAAAGGGGATAGGATATGAAGGCAAGTCGGGTGATTGGGACGATTCTTGGGATTCTATTGATTGTATTTGCGGTGGGGGCGTATTTCTCGGATGAGCCCTCGTCCAAAACGGACACGGGTCGGATTGCGATCCTCGGTGCGTTCCTGTTTGGATTGTTTACGATCGGAGGGAATCTAGGATCGACCAAGAAGAAACAAGAAGTGAGACTGCCCGAAGTGAAAACGGTGGTCAATACGATGACATGCCCTTCGTGTTCAAAACCGGTCTCGGCCGACTTCACGGTGTGCCCCTATTGCGCGACCCCTTTGAGTCCAAAATGTCCGTCCTGCGGGAGAGAAGTATCGAGTGATTTTAAACTCTGTCCGTATTGCGGGACAAGTCTCAAACAATAGTCATTCAAGCAACGAAAGATTCAAGAGGTCGGTGTAGGACTTCACATAGTTCCAAAACAATCTGCCGGTCGAAGAGAGTTTGTGGTCCTTCATCTTGGTGAGGCAGATACTGCTTTCGATGGCCGGGGAGATCAAGACGCTGACGACATCGGGATGATTGAAATACTTGGCCTGATGTTTCATCAATAGCGAAACCCCCGCGCCTTGCGCGGTCAGGTCGAGGATGTTTTCCGGTCGATGCCCGGTATAGGTGATGTTCGGAGTGAACCCGGCATCGACACAGGCGTTGAAACAATAGCCGTAGATCAGTGTTTTCTTGTCCAAAAAAAGAAAGTTTTCGTTCTTTAGTTGCGTTAAAGAGAGGGTTTCGTTTTTCGCCAACGGATGCGACTTCGGTAGGATCGCGCAAAGCATGTCCGACCGATACGTCAGGTATTCGAAACGGGATTGTTCATTGGGGAATTTCCGGGTGAAGGCGACTTCGCAGCTTCCGTCTTCCAGCATCTTCGGGATATCCGTCCCCTCGTTTTCCGAAACGATCAACTTGATTTTCGGGTGGTCCTTTTGGAATTTCGCGATGATGCCCGTGATATCGTATTGAGCCATGACCGGGATCGAAGCAATCAACAGTTGCTTCTTTTCTTTGTTGATGAAGTCATAGACGCTCGCCTGGATGTCATCGTTGATTTCGCACAATTGTTCGGCGTAGGGGAGCAGGATCTTCCCGAATTCGCTGATGACCACATTGCGCGTCGAACGGTCGAACAAGGCGACGCCGAGTTCTTTCTCTACGGCTTGGATGTGTTTCGAGAGGGAGGATTGGGATATGCACAGTTCTTCCGCCGCCAACGAAAAACTTCGATGTCTGGCAATCGATGCGAATTCGACGAGGTAGTTGATTTCCATGGAGAGGTCCTTTTTATATATTCCGATATAGAATAAATAGTACCATAAACGGAATTGATAGTAAAGGGTTCGTCCCCTATAATCAAGGCATGAATACGCTTACAATTTCACCAATGAAGGAGGAGAAATGATGAAAAAGATTCTAAGTCTGTTAGTCGTATCGATGCTTTGCTTATCCTTGGCTGCCTGCCAAAGCAAACCACGCGTGGATATCGGGTATAGCGTACCGGATACGACCAATCCGTTTGTCGGTTGGTTGACCGGGGAAGTCAATACCCGTGCCGAAAAAGACGGATTGACCGTCCAAATCGCCGATGCGGCGGGAAGTGCGACGAAACAACTCGAACAAATCGAAAACTTCATCGCGATGAAGGTCAAAGTCATCGCCTTGATGCCGGTCGATCCCAACAACGTCCAGGCCGCGATTGAAAAAGCGCAGAAAGCCGGGATTAAGGTCTTGGTCGCCGGAACGGATACGGGTGTCTACGATGTCATGATGAACATGAACCAATACAATGCGGGTGAACAAATCGCCGAGATGGGCATCGATTGGTTGATCAAGACGTTCTCAGCCGACGGAACCGAAGCCGGATTGACCGTTCGTCCGAAAGTCATCGTCATCAAGCAAACCGGGACGATCGACTCGACCAACCGCAGTAACGGAATCATCGACAAGATCAAAGCCTGGGGCAAAGCGGATGTCGTCGTCGCCCAAGGCGAATCCATGACGTCAGCGGATGCGACCGCCGTCATGGAGAACATGTGGCAGCAGAATTCGGACGCTTCCTTGATCTTGACCTACAACGCGGATTCGGCGTTGGGCGTCAACGAATACATCATGGGACAAAGCGGTGTCGACAAGGCGAAGATCGCCGTCTTCAGCGGAGACAACTCCGATCCGATCATGGAAGTTATCAATAAATCGCCAAGTAACGAATCGATCTTCAGAGGGACGATGTCGATCGTCGGTCCGACCATCGACGGGGTCCAGGTACCGCTACCCGACGCCACCTATCAAATCCTCAAGGGATTGGCCGACGGGACATGGGATAAAGGCGCCGTCATCACGGATGCGATCGCCAAGACCTTGCCGAGTAACTAAGGGTTGAAGAACACCGAAGTGGTTACAACCGTACCACTTCGGTTTCATTTTACAGAGGGGAGAACCACATGAGAGAAATCGTCCTTGCGACAAGAAACATTACGAAAAGATATCCGGGCGTCGTTGCGCTGAACCGGTTTTCCATCGATTTCCACAAAGGGGAAGTGCATGCCCTTTTAGGTGAGAACGGGGCGGGGAAATCGACCCTGATCAAGATCATCGCGGGAGCCGTGCAAGCGGATGATGGAACGATCGAAATCAACGGGAAGAGTTTTCGTAAACTGGATCCGTTGCATGCGAAGAATAACGGAATCGAAGTCATCTATCAAGAATTCAATTTGGTGAATTCGCTTTCCGTCGCGGAAAACATTTGCCTGGGTGAACGACATGGGAAGTTCGTCGATCCTGCCTGGATGGCGAAAAAAGCATCCGACGTCTTTGCGCGCATGGGCGTCGACATCGATCCCCATGCCTTGATCAGCGAACTTCCGACCTCGCGCCAACAACTCGTGGAAATCGCGAAAGCCGTCAGTAAAGATGCGAAAATCCTGATCATGGATGAACCCAGTGCGCCGTTATCGGTTTCCGAAGTCGATAAACTATTCCAAATCATCAAGACACTCAAGGAAAGCGGAGTCACCGTCATCTATATCTCCCACCGCATGGATGAAATCTTCGAGATTTCCGACCGGGTCACGGTCATGCGTGACGGACTGTACGTGGATACGCTTGAGACCGCGAAGACCGATCGGAAGAGTTTGATCCAACGGATGGTCGGGCGTGAAATCAGTGATACCTATCCAGCCAAACGATGCGATATCGGGGAGGTCGTCCTTGAAATCAACGGGTTGACCGGCAACGGCGACGCGGATGTTTCGTTTCGATTGCATCGGGGTGAAATCCTTGGCCTGGCCGGTTTGATCGGCGCCGGTCGAACGGAACTGGCACGCATGATCTATGGGGCGGACAAATCGGAATCCGGCGAAATCATCGTCAAGGGACAACGGGTCAAGATCCATTTGCCTTCGGATGCGATCCGTCACGGCATCGGATTGATCCCGGAAGACCGCAAGCAACAAGGATGTTTCCTTGAGAAGCCGATCGCGTGGAATGCGACGATCGCAAACCTACGGAAAATCTCACGGGGAATCCTGTTGGACCGCAAACGCGAAAAAGAACAGGCGGAGCATTACGTCGGACTCTTCTCCATCAAAACCCCCAGCATCCAACAATTAGTGAAAAACCTGTCCGGCGGGAACCAGCAGAAAGTGGTGTTGGCGAAGACCTTGGCGACCAATTCCGACATTCTGATTTTCGATGAACCGACCCGCGGGATCGATGTCGGGGCCAAACAGGAAATCTACGAACTGATGGTGAAGCTTTCCTCGGAAGGCAAAGCGATCCTCATGATCACCTCGGATATGGCCGAGTTGTTGGGAATGTCGGACCGCATCATCGTCTTGTCGGGAGGAAGGTTGACCGGCGAATTGAAGAAAGAAGAATTCAGCCAGGTGCGGGTATTGGAACTCGCTTCCAACCTACGGTAGAAACGGAGACCCTATGAAAACAATCAATAAAGATAAAATCGTTGCGCTCTTGAAGAAATACGTGATTTTCTTCGTCTTGATCGGACTGATGATCCTATTCTCAATCCTGACCCCCTATTTCCTGACCGTACAAAACATCACCAACATTTTCGTCCAACAATCCTATGTCATCATCGCGGCGGTCGGCTTGGCCTTCGTCATGATCGGCGGCGGGATGGATTTGTCGATCGGATGGCAGATGTCCTTGGTCGGCGTCGTCACGGCGACCTTGATGAAGAATGTCGGGCTCCCCGTACCGGTCGCGGTGTTGATCGGATGCATGCTGGGGGTCGTCTTGGGTCTATTCAACGGTTTTATGGCCATAACGCTGAAAGTCCATCCGTTGATCGTAACCTTGGGTACGCTGACGGCGTATCAAGGCTTATCCTATATCGCCGCGAATCAAAGCGTCATCCTCAACCTGCCTCCGAGTTTCAAGTATTTGGGTCAGGGGTATGTCTTAGGATTCATCCCGGTCGGCGTCATCTTGATGTTGATCGTCGTGGGGACCGGCAGTTTCATCCTCAATAAAACCTATTTCGGAAGATATGTCTATGCCAACGGAAGCAACGAAGAAGCGGCGCATCTGGCCGGCATCGACGTCCGTAAAACAAGACTCATGATTTTCGCGCTTTGCGGATTCTTCGTCGCCCTGGCTTCGATGGTCCTCTTCGCTCGTACCGGATCCGCGGCGCCCAGCACCGGCCCTGGGACCGAATTCACCTGCATGACCGCGGCCGTCCTGGGCGGTGTTTCGTTTAAAGGCGGAGAAGGGAAGATGTGGGGGGTCGTCACCGGTGTCCTGATCCTGGGTATCTTAAGCAACGGGATGCAGCTGATCGGCATGGGAACCTATGCCCAATTCATCGTACGCGGCGGCGTGCTTTTGGCGGCGGTCGGATTCGACACCTATCAGAAGGCCTCGGCGGCGAAAGTGAAGAAGATGGTGTAACATGGAAAACCCCGAATTCAAGATTCCGCTGCTATCCCGGGAAATCCTGGATCGCATCGAAAACAAGCATCTCGATCTTCCGTATTGCGACCAATCCCCTTTTCAAATCCTGGATATTTATTTTCCCGATGATTGTGAAGGCCCATATCCCGTGATCGTCCATTTCCACGGCGGCGCGTTTCTTTTCGGGACACAACGCGACGTGAACTTCGAAACGATGTTGCGTGGATTAAAGCGTGGCTATGCGGTCGTCAGCGTCCAATACCGCATGAGCAAGGAAGCACGATTCCCGGCGTTGATCTACGATGCGAAGGCCGCGATCCGTTGGATCCGTGCCAATGCGAAAACCTACTCCCTTGATCCGACCAAGATCGCGGTCTGGGGTCCGTCCGCGGGGGGATACATCGTTTCCATGCTCGGAGTCACCGCAAACAATCCTGCGTTTGAAGACCTAGGCATGGGAAATGCCGAGTTTAGCAGCGCCGTGGATGCGGTCGTGGATTGGTGCGGACCCTGCGGCGGGTTCCTTGAAATGGACCCCGCTATTCGTGAAAATAACATTGGAGACGCGGATCACAATGACCCGCTTTCACCCGAATCGAGAATCATGGGTGCGCCGATCGCAACGATCGCGCACTTGGTCGATCTGGCTTCACCCTGGAAATATGCCCATCGGAATGTTCCTCCCTTTCTCATCCACCATGGTGAAGCCGATCCGATCGTCCCCATACAGCAATCCATCCGGCTCGCTGAAGCGATCGCCAAAGAAGCCGGGGAAGATCGCGTACGATTCCAGCGGTTCCCGGGGCAAGGCCATCACGGCGAACCCTGGTATGACACGGAAACCATGAGCGACCTCGTCCTTGACTTCATCGACGCGGTCTTCGATGAAAAGGATAAGAAATCATGCTGAAATTCACGCATCAATCGTTTGATGGAGGAATCATCGCGATTACCGCCGTCATGGGCGAACAGATCTATGTGGTGGTCGGCTCGAAGCGTGCCATGGTGATCGATACCGGAATGGGGATCGGTTCGCTGAAAACCTACCTCGACCAACTCCTTGATCTTCCGTATTTCGTGGTCAACACGCATGGTCATCCCGATCATGGGGGCGGGAATGGGGAGTTCGATGAAGTCTACCTTCATCCCGAGGACTTCGAATTGTATGCGTCGATGGTTTCGGTCGAGTTCAGAAGATTCGATCTAGAACGTATCTTAAAGGTGAGCGCTCCGGTGTACGATGAAGCCATGATTCCCTTTATGGATGCATTGTTGCCCTTAGCAGACGGGATGTCGTTCGATCTCGGGGATCGCATCATCACAACGATCCATATCCCCGGACACACGCGCGGGAGCGTAGCGTTCTATGATGAAAAAACGAAATCTCTGTTTAGCGGAGACACGATCACAAAGACCGATACCTGGCTCTTTCAGCCACATTGCGAGAGTCTGACGCGCTATGGTGAATCGATAAAGAAATTACTGAATACTCATCCTGAGATTAGAGCGCTGTATCCCGGACATCTACCGACCCCGATCTCAATGGAAACGACACGAAGTAAACTGGAATGTGTCCGACGTGTCTTGAGTAATGAAGAGATCGGCATATGGGCGGAAACCTTCGCCGGTGAAGGGCTTCGGGTCGAAGTCGACGGTGTTGGCATCATCTATGATCCCAACCATCTCCACTAAAAGCAGATAGAAAGAAGGTACAGGTATGCCTTACGGTGTCATCGTCGACAGTTTGGCGGTTTTGATGGGTGGGTTGATCGGAGGATTCGCCGGTGAAAGGATCTCGAAATCCTTGAAAGTCGAACTCCCGGTCGTTTTCGGTTTCGCGGCGATTTCGATGGGGGTGTTGAAAATCACGGAAACCAACAATCTAACCCTGGTGATCCTGTCGTTGATCCTCGGATCGATCCTCGGGAGTTTAATGCAGATCGAACGTTCCCTAGAAAAAGGAGCGAAATTCATCTTGGGTAAAGTCAAAGGGTTCAACGAAGACGAGGATCGCTATCAGGAATTGTTCGTATTGGGGTTGATTGCCTTTTGCGTAAGCGGCACGGGGATCTTCGGTGCCTTACGGGAAGGGTTCATTGCCGATTCCTCGATCTTGTTGTCGAAATCCGTCCTCGATTTCTTCACCGCGATGATTTTCGCCTCGATCGTCGGCTATTCGATCTCCCTAATCAGTATTCCTCAATTCATCATCCTATCCCTCTTCTTCTACGCCGCCCATCTGATCGCCCCTTATCTCTCGACCACGGTCTTGGGGAATTTCTCGGCGGTCGGCGGCATCATCACCTTGATGATGGGGTTTAAAATGGCGAACATCGCGAAATCGAAAGCCGCCAATGCGATTCCAGCCCTCTTGATCGTCGTCGTCTTGTCTCTTATCTTCCTGTAAAAAATCCATCCCTGATCAAGCGG
>Ga0154525_121_pt1 | contig 5693 bp, 4 predicted proteins | sample RifGroE2_FD_105668 | JGI IMG/M metagenome (GOLD analysis project Ga0154525, IMG submission 105668) | Firmicutes bacterium GWE2_51_13
CCCACATGATATTTTTAGTGCGGTTAACTTGAGAACCCAATTCAAAAAAATCACACTTGCTTTTTATTAACTAATTTTTGTGTTTCCATAAAAGAAGAAGCGCTATTGCGCTCCTTCAGGGGTGTATTTGAGAATCGGATGACGGGCTGCCAGGACATCGTCCACGCGTTTGATAGGCATGGTCTTAGGGGCGTCAAGGAGGACTTGAGGGTTCGAGTACGCGAGTGCGTGGATTTCTCGGAGTACGTCGATCGCTCTGTCCAGGGTTTCCTTGCTTTCAGTTTCCGTGGGTTCGATCATGAGGGCTTCATGGACGATGTTGGGGAAATACATGGTCGGGGGATGGATTCCGTAGTCCAGGAGGGCTTTTGATACATCTTTCGCTGTGATGCCGGTTTCGTCTTTGAGTTTCTGGCAACTGACCACGAATTCGTGCATACAGGGTCCTACGTAGGCGACAGGATAGAGATCGCTGAGTTTGGCCATCATGTAGTTGGCGTTAAGAACGGCGTTCTCACTGGCTTCTTTGAGGCCTTCGCCACCGAGGCTTAAAATATAAGTGAGCGCACGGATGTTGGTGAGGAAGTTGCCATAGAACGAACGCATGCGACCAATGGGGAACTCGCTGGAAACAGTGAGTTTCTTTTCTGTGGGATGAAGGGTTCCTTTAGGAAGGAAGGGGATGAGGCAGGATTTGACTCCGACCGGTCCGCTACCCGGTCCGCCGCCGCCGTGGGGGGTGGAGAAGGTTTTATGGAGGTTGAGATGGACGACGTCGAATCCCATGTCTCCGGGACGGGCGATGCCCATGATGGCGTTGAGATTCGCGCCGTCATAGTAGACCAAGCCTCCGGCTTCATGGACCAAACGGCTGATTTCAAGGATGTTTGGATCGAAGAGGCCTAGAGTATTGGGGTTTGTCAGCATCAATGCGGCGACTTCATCGCTGAGCGCCGACTTCAAGGCATCCACATCCACGCCGCCTTTGTCGTTGGAGGGGACGGAGATGACGGAATAGCCGGCCATCGCGGCGGATGCGGGATTGGTGCCGTGAGCGGAATCGGGAACCAATACCTTCGTCCGTTTAAGATCGTTGCGGTGTTGGTGGTAGGCATGGATCAGCAAGAGTCCGGTGAATTCCCCGTGGGCGCCGGCGGAAGGCTGGAGCGTGAACGCGTCCATGCCGGTGACTTCACATAATGCGGAAGAGAGTTCATCCATCGACTGGAGCGCACCGTTGACGGTGGATTCGGGTTGTAAGGGATGGATTTGGGCGAATCCCGCCAAGGAAGAGGTTTCTTCGTTGATCTTGGGGTTGTATTTCATCGTACAGGAGCCCAACGGATAGAAACCGTTGTCGACGCCGAAGGCTTGGCGTGAGAGTTCCATGTAATGGCGGACGAGATCGACTTCAGCGACTTCCGGGATGGAAGGGGTGCTTTGACGGGTCAACGCTTCATCGAACTCAATGAGTTCAACGTCGAGGGGAGGAAGTTCCGAGCAGCGTCGACCGACACTGCTGAGTTCGAAGATTAGCTTACTCATGCGAGCACCTCCTTCAGGATGGATACGACACGATCCAAGTCGTTTTTGGTGCTGGTTTCCGTGACGCACCAGAGGATGCCGGTTTCATCCAAGGGAAGACCGGAGAGAATGCCATGGCTCGAGAGGACGTCTTCGACCTTATGTGAAGAAAGAGGTCCGTCGGTGACGAATTCATGGAAGAAGGATGAATCATAGCGGAGTTTGAATCCGAGGGTGGATAGTTGATTGAAAAGGTAATGGGCTTTGGAGGTGCAGTGGGTGGCGACGTCCTTGAGCCCTTGTGGACCCATGGCGGCCAGATACATGCCTGCGGTCAGGGCGCAATGCGCCTGGTTACTGCAGATCGAACTGGAGGCTTTCTCTCTTCGGATATGTTGTTCACGCGCTTGAAGGGTCAACACGAAAGCGCGTTTACCATCCAAATCCTTGGTTTGTCCGACGATGCGTCCCGGTAAGCGGCGGACCATGTCGGTGGTCGTCGCCATATAGCCAAGGTAAGGACCGCCGAAAGACATCGGAAGTCCCAAGGGTTGCGCTTCGCCGACCGCGATGTCAGCGCCTTGTTCACGCGGGGTTTTAAGAACACCCAAGGTCATGGGGTTGGCGGAAACAATGACTTTCGCTCCCGCTTCGTGGGCGAGTTTCGCCAATCCTTCCACATCTTCCAAAATCCCGAAGTAATTGGGTTGTTGGAGGACAAGGCAGGCGGTTTCTTGGGTTAACAATGATTTCAGCGATTCAACATCCACTTTACCATCCTTGATCTCGACTTCCTTTACGGTGATCGGAAGCCATTGGGTATAGGTTTTCACCGTTTCCAAGGTTTCGGGATGGATCGATTTGGGAAGTAGGGCGACCGTGCGTTTCCGGTCGCCGGTCATATTGACGGCTTCCGCAACCGCGGACGCCCCGTCATAGACGGAGGCGTTGCAGGCATCCATGCCGGTGATGGCGCAGATCGAGGACTGGTATTCGAAAATGGACTGCAGGATCCCCTGCGATAATTCGGCTTGATAAGGGGTATAGGCGGTGACGAATTCTTCACGGGCGCTAAGTTGACGGACGACGGCGGGGATGAAATGGGATTCCGATCCCGCTCCGCGTAGGACGACATCATAGACCGTGTTGAGGGAAGCCAGATGCTTCATATGGCGTAGGACTTCGAGTTCGCTCTTTCCCTTTGGAAGATTCAGCGGACGCTGAAGCTTGACGTCTTGGGGAATCGAGGCATAGAACGACTGTTCGTCGATCCCCGCTTCCGCTAGCATCTTCTCCCGTTGTTCTTTGGTGTTGACGACGTAGGAAGCCATGTTAGTGTCCCTGTGCCAAAAGTGTTTCGTATTGTTTTTTGGTGAGCAGACCGGTACGATCGAAGTTTCCTTCGACCTTCAAAATCCAGGTCCCCATCGCGTCTTCATTCAGTTTTTCCGGCGTATTCACCAAAACGTCGTTGGTTTCGACGACCGTGCCGCTGATGGGCGAAATCAGGTCGCTGACGGCTTTGACGGACTCGACATCCCCGAAACGCGATGCTTCCATGACCTTATCGCCGGCTTCCGGCAGATTGACGTAGACGATGTCCCCTAAGGCGTGTTGGGCGTAGTCGGTGATGCCGACTTCGGCATGGTTGTCATCGAGGAATTTGACCCATTCGTGGGAGGCGGTGAAAAATGTGTTTTCCATGGTAATTCTCCTTTATTTACGTTTGTAGAAGGGGAGCGGGATCCGCTTGGCGGTCAGTATCCTTCCCCGAACATCCAATTTGAATTCCGGTGCGTCGATCGCTTCCGCATCGACGATCGCCATTGCGATCGCTTTGCCTAAGGTGGGGCTCATCGTCCCCGACGTCACGAACCCGACTTCCTTGCCATCGACCCAGACCGGCGTATGTTCCCGTGCGATCCCGCGGTCGATCAGTTCAAGCCCGATCCGACGGCGTTTCGGGGCCAGTGACAGCGCATCTTTGGCGATGAAGTCTTCTTTATCCAGTTTCACGAACATCTTCAATCCGGCTTCCAACGGCGTGATCTCTTCGCTTAACTCATGACCGTAAAGGGGCATGGCCGCTTCCAACCGTAGCGTGTCGCGACACCCCAAGCCGCAGGCTTGTACGCCTTCGTCTTTCCCGGCATCCAGGATCGCGCTGAACAACACTTCGGTGTCCTTCGCATCGCAGTAGATCTCATACCCGGCTTCACCCGTATACCCCGTGGCGCTGACCAGGCAGGGGATCCCCGCCACGTTAACCTTGTCTTTGAAACTGTAGTAGGTTTCGGGAAGGTCGTTGCAGATCTTGGCGAGGACTTCCTTCGCCATGGGTCCCTGAAGCGCGACCTGGCCGACGTCTTCGCTGATGTTGGTGAGGGTGACTTCCCCGAAGAGATGCGCCCTGAACCATTCTTCATCCTTTTCGATGTTGGAAGCGTTGACGACGATCAAATACTTATTCTCATCCATGCGGTAGACCAATAAATCGTCGACGGTCGTGCCGTCTTCCTTCACTAAGATCCCGTAGCGTACGAATCCGATTTCCAAACTGCGATAATCGTTGGTGATCAGATACTGAAGGTTCGCCAAAGCGTCCTTCCCCTCCAGGATCAGCTCCCCCATGTGGCTCACGTCGAATAAACCGGCTTTCGTCCTTACCAAACGGTGTTCATGGAGAATCCCGTCGGGATAGTTGACCGGAAGCAAATACCCTGCGAAAGGGACGATGTTCCCTTTCAATGCCACATGCATGTCATACAACGGTGTTTTCTTTTCCATGGTGCTCCTTGCGCAAAAAAAGCGCACAAAGTAATGTGCGCCTTCGTTCCTTTTACCTGAAAGATTCTCCTTGCGGATTGCTTCTTCGGTGGATTTCTCGCTCTACGAAGTTTCGTCCAAATCCGGTCCTTTTGCCTGAGAGTTTCTGCGCTTTGCTCCTTCGGCTCCTATATGGTCTCTCCCGGATTCTTCATTCGATCTACTGTACCCATTATACGTTCAATGACGAGAAAACTCAATGAAGAGTCTTGCTTTTCTCGGCAAGGATCGCGGCGAGTTCGCCGATCGCTTCGCTCAACGTCGGGTGGGGGAATAGGATGGAGGAGGCTTGGGTGAAAGGGATCTTGTTTTCCATCAGGAAAGTGAAGAAAGGAAGGAACTCGGAAGCGTCGCTGAGGTAGAGTGAAACGCCCAGGATAAGGTTATTTTCATCGAGGTTGACACTGAGATAGCGTCGTCCGTCGCCTTTGATCTTCTGCTTGGCCGACGCTCCCAAGGGTTGTCTGAACGTACGGTAGGCGATGCCTTTGGCCTTGAGTTCCTCTTCGCTCATCCCGATCCAGGCGGCTTGTATCGGCGTGTATATCGCATTGGGGATGATGAAGGGAGGGCAGGGGGTCTGGTGGATCATATGTTCCATCGCCAAGAGCGCTTGGCGGGTCGCCACATGCGCCAACTGGATGCGACAGGACGCATCGCCGACGCCGTAGATGTGCCCAACACTGGTTTGATAGTTGGAATCGACCTGAATCAAACCGCGCTCCACGACCACTCCCGTTGCGTTTAGGTTAAGTCCGTCGGTGTTGGGAATCCGTCCCGCACAGAGGACGACCACGTCGAAAGTTTCGATCTGACCGTTGTATTCGACGGTGTAGTTCTCATCCTGCGTGATCTTGGTGATCGCGATCGACGTCATAATGCGTATGTTCTCTTTTTTGTAGTCCATCATCAGACTCTGAACCAAATCCTTGGGGGTGTTGGGTAAGATCCTCGCTTCTTTCTCGAAGATCGACACCTCGTGTCCCAAGCCATGGTACATCGCGGCCAATTCGATCCCGATGACCCCGCCACCGATCAACAGGATCTTTTTCCTGGAAGAAAAAGGTTGAAACAACGCGTCGTCGCTGGTCCACAGTTTCGCGTTTCCCGGGAAATCGAAGACCCGGTTCTTGCTTCCGGTCGCGATCAGAATGAAATCGGCCGTCAGTCTTTCCCCCCTCACTTCGATCGTACGGTCATCGACGAAGGTCGCTTCCCCTTGGACCAAACGGATTTTCTTGGCGGCGATCTGTTGGGTCAAAGTCGCGGTCAACTCCGCGACGATCTTGTCTTTACGTTCATACACCGCGTTTTCGTCGATCTGCGTCAGTCCATAATGGTTG
>Ga0154525_103_pt1 | contig 5298 bp, 1 predicted proteins | sample RifGroE2_FD_105668 | JGI IMG/M metagenome (GOLD analysis project Ga0154525, IMG submission 105668) | Firmicutes bacterium GWE2_51_13
CATATACAGGATTTAAGAATCAGCTAGAAACAGAAAAAACCCGAGTTGAGGAACTCGGGGCACATGGTATGGGGTAAAGTTGGTGGAGGTGAGCCGAGAATCATAATATCCAACAAATTGAAACGTAACGAGCTCAGATCGAAGTGACAATATGAAATTTGCTATATTCCCCAATAGTCGTCATAAAAGAAGCAATGGAATCCTACTACCCCTGCCAACCATCAAAAAAGCCCTATTTTAAGGGCTTTTATTATTTCTTGACCCTACATTGACCCTACAACTTGATTACATTTGTATAAAATATGTAAATAGTAAGGTTAGAGCAATGAGGAAATCCCCGTTCAGGGTATAAATCAACTTGCATATAAAACATCACTTCATCCATCTATCTGACTGCTTGATCGGCGTTTTTTACAATACGATAGAAACTCCAATATTTGACATCGATAATCTTTCTTGTAGCGGATGATGGAATTTGACATAATCAGCACCCACTTCTCCAATATCCCTAATGTAGGCATATGATACACCAATTCAGGGCTTCTTGCATTCAGGTAGTACTCCAGAAAATGCTAAACATCATTCTCAAGTCTTCAAAGGGGATATTCTATTTTCCATCAATTATTTCTTTTCTGGTACTTTCATAAATAGCGTATATTTCTTCCGCTTTATCTTGGTCCCCTAATTGCCTATAGGCAATCACTTGATAGCCATAAATTCCTAAACGAACCCTAGGTTTGGAATTTAATTGCAGAAGCGTCTCAGTGAACTCGATTTCCCATATCAACGCATCTTGGGTTGCGTGTGGGTCAAATGCGATTGCATCAAGCGGAAAAAAGACTGCTGTATAATCTGTTAGATCGTAAACATACTTACTATAAAGTTGTTTGTACGTATCAAAACCTTTCACATAGTATGAAGAAAGGACTAAATTTGCTAAACTAACTGCACTAAAATCATCAATTTCAGTTTGATACTCTTCGAACCAGATTCCATAATATTTGTAAATTCTTGAGAAATCATCAGACAGCAAAAGTGCATCACATAGTTTTCGTAATGAATCTTCTGATCGACTAAAAGTATAATCTATTTCATACCATGCTATGGTATAATTCCTATTTTCTCGTTTTGCATACCAATCACCTATTCTTTCAGCATTCCATATCAAGGTAACTAGAAGTGCCCCAACTGTAATCAAAGTTATTATGAAAATGTGTAGTGCTTTCTTGATATTGATTGATTTTACATATTTATTCTTCTGTTCCATAGAGTGCGCCACCTGCCTTTTCAGAAGCATCTTTCCCAAAATCAATGCCAAGATCAGAATATACTTCAAAATCCCATACCATCATTTCTCCAACCAATTTTTTTATTTCTATATCGCTCATATTTTCCAAAGTCTTTCCTCGAATACTTTCCCCTAAGGAACTCGTAATACACATGTTCTCATATTTTGCACCTAAAGAGTCAACGTAAGCATCCATGTCATCCGCAACTCCTTTTGTTTTTAGTGGAATGATTTTTGGTATTTTTGTAGTCCCAGCAGAAATTACATTCCTTGTGTGTATTTCCTTATCATTTATAGCATTCTTCCCGATGGATGCTATTTCATACGTAGCTATGACTACATTCCCTCCGTCTATTACTTCTCCTACTGCTGTGTCATTCACAGCATCGAATACACTAAGTACAATTGCTGCAATGAATAATAGACCTGATATTATCCAATTTTTACGATAACCCCCATCGTCATGGAAATTAACAGGATTATTTCCACAATAAACGAACATGTTTTTGCTTAGAACGCTTTTTGATGTACTTACAAAACCATCCGCATTCAAGAATCTCCCCCATTGTGGGCTGTAGTAACGGCTTTGGAGGTAGTAGAGTCCGGTTTCCGAATCGTAGCGGTATCCGCGATAACGATAAGGATTCTGTTGCCCTACGGTTGACGCCAAGGATCCCGAGATGGTGAGTACTTCACCCCAGGTGGAGTAGGTGTAGGAAACAACCTGAACTCCTGCACTGTTGATCAAGCCGACGATGTCGTTCTGCGCATTGCGGAGATAAGCATATTCCGCGTTGTTCAAGATCATCGAAATCAATTGACCCTGAGTGTCATAAACATAATAAATCGTGTTCGATCCGGTTTGCTCAAAGGTCACTTTATCACCAGATAAACGATAGTTGGTGGTGACATTGCTGCCGGTGTTGACGGTCTTGGAAGTACGGATGCCGTTTTCGTTGTACGTGTAGGAAACCGCAAGTCCAGACTTGCTGAAGGAAGTAAGTTTACGTCCTTCCCAAGCGAAGGTGCCTCCGTCATAGGTCAGCGGATTGCCGATGGCGTCGTAGGTGATCGCTTTCCCGTCAAAGGAAGTCATCAGGTCTTTCCAGTTCGTATCTCCATAAGCATAAGAGATCGTGTTGACCGGAATACCAAGATCCTCTCCGGTGGTGTAGGCGTATTCGATCTTGCTGAGCAGGTTTCCACCTAAGTCGTAATTGTAAACAAAGGTCTTACTGTCGCGTTGGTTGTTTTCCCTTACCACCTCGTTGAGTTCGTTATAAACATATTGTATCGTGTTTGTTCCCTCAGTGATAGAGGTGATGTTGCCATTCTTGTCATACGCATAAGAAATCAATGAATTTGAACCGTTTTGGATACTGGCGACTTGGGTGCTGGTTAAGCTGGTATTGGTAGGATGGTCCTTGTAAGTGTAGGTGGTCGTATAGGTTGTCGAACCGGTTGTCCAGGTCTTGGAGGTCAGTCTTCCCAACACATCATAAAGGTATCCGGTCGTATTGCTCGTGCTTCCGATCTTAGGCGCCGTCACCAAGGTCGGGCGGTTGTCTTTATCATAGGTGTAAGACGTCGTGTAGGTCGTTCCGTTGACGGTGTCGATGAATGTCGAGGCATTGTTGTTGGCATCGTAACCGAACGCCACCGAGTTTCCGTTGGATTCCTCCACCCTGACCAGGCGATTGGCGAAGTCGTAGATATAGCGGGTGCTTTTGCCTGATAAGACATCATTGACCCGTCCGACCACCCCGTTGGCGTCATAATCGTAGGTTGTGCGTAGAATCCCGTCGATCTTGACGCCTGTGATGCGGTCAAAGCTGTCGAACACATACTCGACGGTGTCCCCGTTGCCATAGACAAACGAGTTCAAGCGGCCGGTACGGGCTTGGTAGGTATTGGTGATGAGGGTACTCGTCCCGACCTTGACCTGGTTTACGTTCCCAAACTCATCGTAAACGAAGGTATAGTCGAATCCGTTATGGGTGATCGTCTTGAGACGATCGTTTTCATACGTGTAACTGTTGGAAACAGCTTGCCCTCCGACGGTTGTGGAGACCGATTCGAGCGAGTCATCAAAGTTGTAACTGTTGGTGACGGTTCTTCCCAACGGATCCTTGACACTGCTGACCAACCCATTCAGGGCGTTGATTGTATAGGAAACCTCATTCCCCAAGGCATCCTTCTTGCTGGCCACATAGTTCCCATCCGTTGAATAAGTCGTGCTTGTTGTGATCTTCTTGGTTTCACCGGCACCGTCCCCGATCGTGGCCGAGGTCGCATTTCCATAGGTGTCGTACTCGAAGGAATACATCACATGTTGGGCAGACTCTGCGCCGATAATCTTATGGTTATTGTCATAGGTGTAATTGAAGGAACTGCTCTTGGCGTCCGTGGCCAAGGTCAAATCATTGTTGGTGTAGGCAAACGAAGAGGTTTGCTTGGCCAAGTCCACGACGGAAACGACGTTTCCGTTACTGTCGTAGGTATAAGACTGTCCGAATTCCTCCTTGAACAGGCTGATCCCGTCGAAGGTGATGGTATTGACGTTGAGATAGTACAAGACATAGATCGTCACACTGGAAAAAGCTTTGTTAGCCTTTGCCTTAAAACTCAGATACTGCCATTCACTCGAGTCCGTATTGAAGTTGGCGATATGATAAGAGAAATCCCCGTCCGTATAGTTAAACCGAATATCCAGTGAAGCGTAGCGTTGTCCGCTTAATGGAATGGAAGCTGATTTTGCCCAAGCACTAAAGACGACGCCGTCCCCAGCGACACCGCTGACCGGAATCGTTTGGTAGGCATTCTTGTTCTTGTTGTATTCCCCTTGGATTTTCAATCCCTTGTCGCTAAATGCCGTGGGGTGTCCCGTGTCCGTTATCGTAGTGATTCCATCGCCGGTGATCCAGGTCCCGCCACGCGTCCATCGTGTTTCGTCGGCTGTGAAATCTCCATTCTCCACCAAGTTATAGCGGTTCGCGATATTCCCTTCTTCCAACTGCAGGGCATCGAAGTAAGCCGAACCGGATTCTTGGGCGATACAAGCACGAACGAGAATCGTGGTCGAGGTCGTATCGGCCGGCAGCGTGAACGAGACTTCGATCCGCTGCCAGTCTTGCGTACCGGAAATTCGCTTGGATTCAACGGTGTTCCAATTTCCGCTTCCATCCACATAGCGGATCATCAGTTCCGCCCCTTTTCCATTGACGTTACTGATGTTGCTGGTCTTCACATAGGTCGAGAAGGTATAGGTCTTCCCCTTGGTTAATCCCGTCACCGTCTGGGTGAAGAAATGGTGGTCGGTCGTATTGGTTTTATTGATCAACATCGAACGGTTTCCGATGTACTTCGAGTTCGTGGAATACCCGGTCGTTGCCGTCGAGACACCCCAATACCCTGCGACCCATTCAAGATCCGTCTCATAACTGTGGTTGAGTAGGAGATTATTGGTGGTCTTCTGCAGTTTGGATTCCACCGCCATCGAATTCTTGACACTGCCGGATTCATTGTAACTATAATACTGCGCATAGCCGTCGGGATCCTGAATGGTCACCGTGTTTCCGGCATTATTGAAGGTGTAGATCGATTTGCGTCCGTTGGTATCGGTGTAGAACGTCGTATTGTAGCCGTAGGAGAGACTCAACTCTTCCCCTAGTGTGCTTCCTTGACTCTCGATGAACTTGGTGACCCGAAACGGTTTCAATGTGGAATAAGTGTAGGTCATCTTGTAGCCGTCGAAATTCGTCGCACTCAAGAGTTTATACTGATCTGTGCCGGTTCCGTCGTAGGTATAGGTTGAGACTTTATTGTGGGCGGGATCGGCGTCAAAGACTTCCGTGACCGATGTCAGCTGAAGTCCGCTATAAGTGTAATTGGTAACCCGTCCGTCAACGCCGGTGATCGAGGAAAGGCAGGCATTCCCGCTTCCGCAATTGCTTGTCCCATAAAGGAGCGTCGTAACCCGGGATGAAGCATCCGTGATCTTCCATAATTGT
>Ga0154525_105_pt1 | contig 3660 bp, 3 predicted proteins | sample RifGroE2_FD_105668 | JGI IMG/M metagenome (GOLD analysis project Ga0154525, IMG submission 105668) | Firmicutes bacterium GWE2_51_13
TCGCAGTTCCAAACATCGCTCACCACGTCCTGATAAAACTCGGGTTCATGGCAGACCAATAGGATGGAACCTTTGTATTCCTGCAAGGCCCGTTTCAATTCATCCTTGGCATCCACATCCAGATGGTTGGTCGGTTCGTCCAAGACAAGGACGTTGGTCGGCGTATGCAGGATTTTGCATAACCTTACCTTAGCCTGCTCGCCACCACTCAACACGCTCACTTTGGATTCAAGTTGTTGTCGGGTCAGACCGACTTTCGCCAACGCGTTGCGGATTTCCAATTGACTCATCGAAGGGAACGTTTGCCAGACCTCGTCGATGCAGGTGTTTGTGTTGTCACGCCGTGTTTCTTGTTCGAAGTAACCGATGCTCAGGAACTCCCCGGTATGGACTTTCCCGTCCAACGGCTCGATCATCCCTAACAGACTTTTCAGTAAGGTCGATTTCCCCAAGCCGTTGGCGCCGGTCAGAGCGATCTTCTGACCCCGTTCGATCGTGAATTTCAACGGTTTGGACAGCGGAGAATCATAACCGATCACCAAGTCCTCGGCTTCGATGACGACCCGACCCGATGTACGCGAACTTTTGAAGTTGAAGACCGGCTGGGGCTTCTCGCCGACCAGTTCGATCCTCTCCATTTTATCCAGTTTCTTTTGACGCGACCTAGCCATGCCGGTCGTGGCGACGCGGGCTTTATTGCGCGCCACGAAGTCCTCCAGTTTTGCGATCTCGGATTGTTGGCGATCATAGGCGGATTCCAACAAGCGCTTGTTTTGTTCATAAATGCGCAGGAATTCATCGTAATCCCCGACATACCTCGTCAGTTTACAGTTTTCCACATGATAGATCAGGTTGACGACTTCGTTGAGGAAGGGCATGTCGTGGGAAATCAAGATGAAGGCGTTTTCGTATTCCTGAAGATATCTCTTCAACCAGACGATATGCTCTTCGTCGAGATAGTTGGTGGGTTCGTCGAGTAATAGAATGTCGGGTTCTTCAAGCAACAGCTTCGTCAACAGGACTTTCGTCCGTTGACCACCGCTCAAGTCGTCCACATCCCGATCCAATCCCAGACTGGAAAGCCCGAGCGCCGAAGCGACTTCATCGATGCGGATATCGATCATATAGAAATCATGGTGGTCCAGCATGTCCTGCAGGATCCCGATCTTTTCCAATGCGCTATCCATGTCCAGGTCCGGGTCGCTCGACATCGCTTCATACAACTGCATGATTTCCGCTTCGATGTCGAAGAGGTATTGGAAGGCTTTTTGCAGATTCTGACGGATCGTCGACCCTTTCTCCAAGACCGAATGTTGGTCGAGATAACCGACGCGCACTTTGGACGACCAGGTGATCTTTCCTTCATCCGGAATCAGTTTATTCGTGAGAACACTTAAAAAGGTCGATTTACCTTCGCCGTTGGCGCCGATCAAACCGACATGTTCTCCTTTAAGTAAACGGAACGATACATCTTCGAAGATCGCCCGATCCCCGAATCCATGGCTTAAATGTTCTACGGTACAGATGCTCATGCTTGATTTCCCTCAAAACTTCCAGAAAGTATCATACATGAGTTTGTGAAGATATGCAATCGAGAGCGCAAGATTTACGGTCTGAAATCAAAGGAGGACGTTTCGAGGGAAGTCCTCGCCATGGAGTCGGATGAAGTCGTCCTTGGTCATCGAATAGAGGCAATCGTCGTAGACGATATCACGATACCCTCTTATCGCTTGCCTCAACGTTCCCTCATGGATGAACCCAAGATGGGTTAGGAGCCGGTTGGAGGCGACGTTGGGCAAAAACGCACGGGCGCTTACCACATCGAGTCGAAGGGTTTGAAAAGCATGGTCGATCACTTTACGCAATGCTTCGCTCATGAATCCTTGCGAAGCATACTTCGTATTGAGATAGAAAGACAGGGTTAGACTCTTGACTCCATATCGTAAAGAATCCGGACTCAGATCGATGAATCCGATGACTTTATCCTCTTCTCTATGGTGTAGCACGATGTTCTTCTCATCCGTTTGAAGGGTAAGAAGGCTTTCCCTCATTTCATCATGATTCATCGGCTTCATACAGTTGTATTTCAGAACGACTTCATCGTTCTGCATCTCGACCATGTCGTCCAAATCGTCAATCGATATCGTGCGCAGGATGAGTCGTCGGGTTTCAAGGTACATGCTTTATCTCCTTTCAACGCGTAGTCGGGGTTTAGGTCTTCGGGTTACGATGATCGAAACGATCCACATATAAAGATACAAAATCGGCAGGGCGACCCAGAGATAGATGTAGTCGTAGGGAAGCCAGGATGCGAAGAGGGTGAACGCCGCATTGCCTCCGGCGGAGAGATCTTTGATCGTAAAGAAGTAATTGGCGGGGATCGCATGGAAATGGTTGAGGTAGAGGTTGAAGAGATGAAGGGAGCCGGATACCGCAAGGACCATCAAGGTTAAGCGGATCGCACTTTTGACGGTGGGCCGCAAGGGATGAAACCCCCAGATCGAATTGAAGACCGGGATGATGAAGATCGAGAAATGAAAGATATAGAAAGAGATCGTCATCATGGAGTAGGTGTCTTGATAATCGGTGCTGACGATCAAGATCGCGGCCAGCGCCCCCAGTCCGCACACATAGAAGACGAAGTCCATCAAGAGCGCGCTTTTGCGGATCAAGGCGGTCGGGATCAAGAACACGGCGATGTTGCATAACTGGAGGGGGAGAAGGGTGAAGATCGAGTCGCGACGAAGATAGAAATACCACCAATTGACGACATAGGCGATGGCATTGACGAGGGTGAGGAAAAGAAGGAAGCGATAGCGCGAGGACCGTGGGCGAGAGCGAAAGAAAAACAAGGTGAGAGACACGAAGATCAAGGAAGCGAAGTAATACCATTGGAGTTGCATCGGACGAACCTCGCCCACAGTTTATCATGAACGATTCAAAGAGACAATTTCATCGACGTTCGAATGATGATTCCGATCGAGTGGTTCTGTGAAATGACGCGGAAATGGAGTATCATAAAAGAAAGAATCAACAGGAGAATCGGATGGACAAACAGGCAATCCTCGATCACATGACATTGGAAGACAAAATCCGGCTATGTTCAGGCAAGGATGTTTGGCATTTGGAAGGGTATCCCGCGTTGAACCTCCCTTCGATCCGGGTAAGCGACGGTCCCCACGGATTGCGTAAACAGACCGATAAGGAAGACCATCTTGGATTGTCGGGTAGTCAACCGGCGACCGCCTTTCCGACCGCCAGCCTCAGCGCGTGCAGTTGGGATAAGGAACTGCTTTTCGAATTGGGGGCGACGCTTGCGGATGAATGCCGAGCGGAGGAAGTCTCGGTGCTTTTGGGTCCGGGGGCTAACATGAAACGCAGTCCTTTGTGCGGGCGTAACTTCGAGTACTTCAGCGAAGACCCTGTATTGTCGGGCGAATTGGCCGCGGCGTTCATCAACGGGGTCCAGTCCAAGGGGATCGGGACGTCGTTGAAACATTTCGCGGCGAACAACCAGGAACAAGACCGGATGACCTCTTCCAGCAACGTCGATGATCGTGCGCTGAGGGAATACTATCTCCTTCCCTTTGAAATCGCCATACGGAAAAGCCAACCATGGACGATCATGTGCTCCTACAATAAAATCAACGGGGTGTACAG
>Ga0154525_106_pt6 | contig 3143 bp, 4 predicted proteins | sample RifGroE2_FD_105668 | JGI IMG/M metagenome (GOLD analysis project Ga0154525, IMG submission 105668) | Firmicutes bacterium GWE2_51_13
CCGATGGCAAAGTTCCAAGGCGCCGGCGAAAGAATGGCCGGCCCCGTAGGCTTGGATCAGTCCGCCGTTCTCGATGGTTTCCACCAACAAGCGCGCAGCGGCTTCGATGTTCTCGTTCTGTGTCGATTCGATCGCTTCGATCAATGCATGGACGGTTGGATAGACCGGGTTGTTCATCTTCATTCCTCCTTCTTCATCAGTCGATCGATCGCTTCCGCGATGTCTTCGACGACTTCCTTTGCGACTTCTTTCAACTCATCCCGACCGTCGGCGATTGCGAACCCATTGAACTCGCGGACCATGTCGATGTCGTTCATGTGGTCGCCGATGGTGGTGATTTCCACATCCCGATGCGTCTTGGCTAAAAGATGCAGGGTGTTTGCCTTGTTGACCCCGGAAGGACTCAGGTCCATCGCGCTCCCGTTGGGATGATAGCCCAAGGCATCCCCGAATTCCCGTCGTATTTCCTCACCGATTCTCAGGGTCGCGTGATAGTCGCTGCCCCGATAGAAGAAGGCGGTGATTTCGTTCTTCTTCAGTACGTCATCTTTGGTGCTCAGGACATGTCCGACCGGTTGGGGGAACAAGGGAGTCCCGAAGTTCCCTTTGGTTTCATTGAAGTAATGTTTCCCGTCGCACGCCCCAAACAATAGATCGGGTTCCTTCTCAAGATAATGAAGCACGTCGAGTGCTAGTTCCTGTTCGAGGTTGATCTGCATCAGACAGTTCCCTTCAAGATCGAAGATCGTCGAGCCGTTGTTGCAGATGAGGAAATCAAGTTCCAGACCATAATGGGTGAATTCGTTGCGGATCATGTCATAGCAGCGTCCCGTGACCACCCCGAAGAGGTTTCCCGCCTCCCTGAAGCGTCGGATCGCCAATAAATCCTTCTCCCGTATGACGCCGTTGCGGCGTAATGTGCCGTCGTAATCCGAAGCCAGCAGTTTCATGTCGATTCTCCTTCGATGCGTATCTTCATTGTATCACTATCCCGCATCCGATTCTTCAGGTTTGTGGCTTGAATTGTCGCGCATCCTGTATTACCATGAAGACATTACGAAAACATGAGGAAACCATGAACAAATTCAGAAACTGGCTCTATCGTTTCATGATCGGCCGCTACGGCCACGATAAATTGAATTATTTCCTGATCATCGTCGCGATGATCGTTTCGATCACTTCCGGTCTGTTTTTCAGAGGGAACATGTACGTCAGTCTGTTTGTCTATCTGCTCTTGACGATCACGCTGGTCCGCATGTTCTCGCGCAACCATTATCGCCGCCGCAAGGAAAACGGGAAGTTCATGGAACTGACCCGTCCCATCCGCTCTTTTTTCAAGCAGATCAAGCGCAATGTCACCGACCGCTCGCATAAGTATTATACTTGCCCGCAATGCGGGCAGAAGGTGCGCGTCCCCCGGGGAAGAGGGAAGATCGAGATCACCTGTCCTTCCTGCCGCCATCGGTTCACGCGCCGTTCCTGATCGATTCGTTGGGTATCCACCATTTCAAGCACTAACGGACACGCATAGCGCGTGTCTTTTTTCTCTTTCGATCTCTTTCTTTTCCCATCGAAAACGCCCGATTCCGGTGCTTTCATCCAATAAAACAAGGTATAATGGTACTAACGAACACAGGAGGATCATCATGAGTACGACATTCATCATGCTGAAACCGGATGCGATGGCCAAGGGTCTTGAGAACGAGATTCTGGCGGTCTTTCAGAAAGAAGGGATCGACGTGCTTCGATCCAAATCGGTGAAGATCGACGAAGCGTTGATCTTGAAACACTATGAAGAAGTCATTCAACGCGTCGATATCCCGGGATTCGCGGATCGGTTGAAGAGGGAATTCGTCGGACAGACCGTACGGATCTTCGAACTGCATTCCGACCATGAACACATCTATGAGAAAGTAAGACAACTCATCGGACCGACGGAACCCGTCAAAGCGGGACCGGATACGATCCGTGGACGATTCAGCACGGATTCCTATGACCAGGCGAAACGGGAAGATCGTCCGGTACGCAATCTGATCCATGCTTCGGATTCGGAAGAAAGCGCGGCGCGTGAAATCGCGCTGTGGTTCAATCACAACTAGAGAAAGAGGAACGTCATGAGATTTCAATTCGCCGAGCCTTTCCGCATCAAGATGATCGAGAACGTCAAGCATACCACCAAGGAAGAAAGACAAGTTTATCTTCAAGAAGCCCAATACAATGTCTTCCGTGTCAAAGCGGAGAACTGTTACATCGATTGCATTACGGATAGCGGTACCTCGGCGATGAGTTCGGCCCAATGGTCGGCCTTGATGCTTGGGGATGAGTCGTATGCGGGGGCCAAGAGTTTCTATAAGATGGAGGCTTCCGTACAGGATGTCTTCGGGATGCCCTATGTGCAGCCGGTCCATCAAGGCCGCGCGGCCGACAATATCATGAGTAAGATCTATGCCAAGGAAGGGAAGTACATGATCGGAAACATGCACTTCGATACGATCCGGGGCAGTGCGGAAGTCTTGGGGGCCCTCCCCTTGGATTATGTCATCGACGAAGGGATGGATGCGGCAAGCCCCGCGATGCCTTTCAAAGGGAATCTCGACCTGAATAAGATGCGGAAACTGATCGATGAAAAAGGCGCAGAGAACATTTCCTGTGTCGTCTTAACCGTCACCTGCAATAACAACGGCGGTCAACCGGTATCGATGAAAAACATCCGCGAAGTCAGCGAACTGAGTAAAACCTATGCGATCCCGTTGATTATCGATGCCGCCCGCTTGGCGGAGAATGCGTATTTCATCAAGACCCGGGAAGAAGGGTATGCGGATGTCGCCATCAAAGACATCACGCGGGAAATGTTTTCCTATTGCGAAACCGCGATCATGAGTGCGAAGAAAGATGGACTCGTCAATATCGGTGGCTTGTTCGTGACACGCAACCTCGATGTCTTTCATAAAGCCAACCAACTGGCCATACTTAACGAAGGCTTCATCACTTACGGCGGTCAAGCCGGACGGGATCTGGAAGCTCTGGCCGTGGGTCTGCAGGAAGCGACGGAGTTCGATTATCTGGATTATCGCATCAAACAAGTCCAATACCTGGGCGACCGGTTGAAAGAACGCGGCGTTCCGATCATCGAACCGACCGGA